>Ga0326760_1000097_pt1 | contig 49578 bp, 49 predicted proteins | sample GCREP_S_FD_207668 | JGI IMG/M metagenome (GOLD analysis project Ga0326760, IMG submission 207668) | Hot spring sediment microbial communities from Geyser Creek Basin, Yellowstone National Park, WY, United States - GCR.EP_S | ecosystem: Environmental > Aquatic > Thermal springs > Near-boiling... | reverse complement strand
CTGAGCTCTACTATCTTCCACGCGATTTTCTCCTGGTTGATCCAGTCTCCGTATCCTCTCTGTGATCCAATTATACGGGCAATTGCCTTCTTCACTTCTAGGGGGATAACTGTGGGTTTTTGATAGCCGAGTGGTGTTCCAGGTAACGGCATGAAGTAGTGCACGTGTATTCTACCACCTCTATTCGTAATCCAGCTTGCTAAGTCGAGTGTACTTTTTAAGTCCTCCACGGTTTCGCCTGGAAAACCAACAATTATGTCGACATCTGGTATGAAACCGTATTTGAGTGCTATTTCAACAGCGTTTTTAACGTTCTCGACACTGTGACCCCTGCGTAGTAGTTTCAACAATCTCTCACTTCCCGTCTGTGCACCTATAATAACCCTCCTATTAGACACATACTTTCTTAGCACTCTAAGTGCTTCATCTGTAACGTGCTCTGGTCTTAGCTCGCTTGGAAACGTCCCGTAGAAAATTCTACCACCATACCTACCACAAACTGAGCCAACAGCTTCTAAGAGGTGTTCTAGTAAATCAACACTCGGAATTCCGAGTCGTGTTTTAAGCCCGTATGAAAGGCCATCTGGCGTTATAAATCTTACATCTCTACCTCGACTCTTAAGAAAAACCTCAACGTAGTAAGTTACTTTCTCTACACTTCTGTGCCTATACTCAAAACCGTGCATGTAAGATACTTGACAGTAAAAACACCCATAGGGACAACCTCTAGTTATCTCAATTGGTCCAAATAAACCCCTCCAGTAAGGGAACGGATCATAGTCGTCGAGATTAACAGGTCTCCTTCTCCCCGAGAAAACAAACTTCTCGTTCTCTAAGTATGAAACACCCTTAACCTTCTTTACATCGTCTCTCGTCTGAAGAGCAGTTAGAAACTCTACAAGCGACTCCTCGCCTTCACCAATAAACGCGTAGTCGAATCCAAGCGACTTCAAGCAGCCTACTGGGTCACCTGTTGCGTGAGGGCCTCCAACAATGGTAGTGCACTTGTATTTCTTCAGGAGATTAACTGTTTCTACTAGGTCTGATAGGAAGACTTCGCTTGTCAACATTGTTGTAAGTAAACTGAACATAGCTACACATTTATCACCACGTAAATTCGCATCCAGCACTTTTCTACGCAGTTCTTCTAAGCTACTAGTGAGTGTTACAAGCACGTTTTTCAGAGCCCTGTCAATAGCGACTATTAAGGGGTTTAAACTATACCTGGTATGTCTATTGTAATAGATCAATACGTGTAGTTTAGCCACGAGTACACCCGTTTTGAAATGTTTAAATGGTGTTTTTAACATTATGTAGAGTCAGGCGTGGTTATAATGAGGAATATTGAACTGAGCCCTGAAGAGGTGAATGAGCTCAGTAGAAGAGTAAGATTAAGAGTCATTCACGAAGACAGCGACATTGTTCTCACTAGTGCACCAAACGATGACCAGCTGATCGATATAATAAAGGATCTCCTAAGCTACAAGCCTATGAACTTAAAGGAAATACACTACGTGCTGTCAGGAATAGCCAGCGAAGATAAAATCAGAAAAGCCCTCAATACTCTAATCTCGCGGGGCGAAGTATACATAAACGGCAATAACGGAAAGTATATCTTAACGTCGATTAGATAACTAGTACAACTACGCGAGAAACCCCAGTTCCTGCAGCCTCATTAAAACCTCGTAGAAGTCTGTAGCCGTGAGCTGTGTACCTGCTTTTTTAAGAACTCCTATCCTAACTTCGCTCCCAATGCCTATAAATAGACCTCCACTTTTTACGCAACTATAGTAGTCAGAGACGTAGTCACCTATACAAACAAAATCTCCTATAACACCGTGTTTTTTCTTCACGTACTCTATGATAGGCGACTTGTCAAACAAGAACTCTTCTCGTAAAAATAAAGTGTTTAAGTCATGCATTGTCACAACATCGTCTACGAGCTCGTCGAGCCCGTGTCTACGCAGATCCCACCATATATACTCTGGGTGAGTCTCTCTACCAGAGAGAACTGCTACTTTAACACCAAATCTCTTCACTTGAATTAAAAGCTCGCGCAGTCCTCTGCGCGGATAGCTGTGCCTAGAAACGTACAGCTGCCTAAATCTCCTCCAAAAAGCATCTTCACTAATATACCGTGAAACGTACTCTCTCAGCAAGTCTGATTCGAGGAGAACAGAGAACTCATCAAAGTTAAGACAATTTCTCCCTACTTCTCTCAAAGCGCTGCAGAAAGCCTCGTAGAAGTCAACATCGTTTATAACACTAGAGAGATCGTAGTCTAATATGAGCATTTTAATTTTTAATGCCACCGTAACCACCGATCTCAGCCATCGGGAGACTCGTCACAGATCCGCTTTCGGCAAACTCATCACAGTATACTACACTCATACACTTAGTGTTTAATTGATAAAACCTTATTTTAAACATTGAACTACGTGAGTAAAGCACAATTTACGGGGTGTGTCTTCGTGTTAGACATTAGCATTGACACTCTATGTAGAAGTATCAATAGAATATACTACTGTGAAGGCGTTTTAGATAAGCGAGCCATAAACTTCACTTTACCTGAATCCTCACTTGTAGTGTTTAAACACGATATTAAAGAGACACTTATATGTGATAGCGGGCGGTTTCAAGTTCACGTCTGGGGTAGGGATAAGTATACAATATGGGAACTACCAAGCGGAACACATACCTGTGTAGTTCTACGGGGAGTTTATCTCGACGACTGCGGGGATTTCTACGTGGTGTCAAGAAAGCCCAGTGGCTGTAGAGAAATAAACGCGTCTCCATGCGAGCTCGAGTTGTCCAAAATACTAGTTCAACTAGGATCCTCGTTGTTTCTGCTCGCTGATTTAAATGTGGAGCAAGAGGCCCTCAATGTACTTGAACATGGAATTGACGAGAGTAAGTGCCTTAATAGACTCGACAAGGTGAAGAGAACTCTCTAGGAGGTATACAGTGCGAGAGTAGAATGGTTTAGTCCTATCTCGGGGATTGGTACAGTGTTTGTTGACATGCACGTTCACTGTACAGAACTCGAGGATTTAAGTAAGTACAGTGGTAACTACGTGTTAGTATGTGTCTCAGACAGCCCCGAGTCGAGTTATGCAACTATCAAGTTATCAGAAAAATACGAGTATGTAAAGCCCTGTATCGGCATACACCCCTGGTTAGCACACGAGTACACAACTAGAGATGCTTCAAAGCTTTTAGAGGAGTTAGCCGCTAAAGTGAAGTGTCTAGGAGAAGTCGGATTAGACAAGAAGTTTAAGCCTGACACACTTGACAAGCAATTAGCAGTCTTTAATGTGTTTTTAGATTACGCTAGGGAATATGACTTACTACTAAATCTCCACGCTGCCGGGGCGTGGGACGTGGTCTTTAAGCTAGTATACTCGAAGAACATTAACAAAGCGTACTTTCACTGGTATACAGGGCCTTTAAATCTCGCCGATCAGATCTCGAGCGTAGGCTACTTTATTGGTGCAAACCCAGCACTCACTATTCAAGAAAAACACAGAGAGGTATTAGGCCACATAAGGCTAGAGAGCATTTTAACTGAGAGTGACGCGCCCTACTATTATAGGGGTCTAAACTTAACTCCAGAGCTCATAGATAAGGTTATACTCTACTTATCCGAGAAAAACCACTTAGAGCCTAGAAAAGTCAAGGACATTATTTACGGAAACTTCAAGAAGCTATTCAAGTAGCTTATTCACTATGTTCGCTAACTCGACTGTAAGTTCTCTAATACGCTTAATTTGTGATGTGAGCTCACTTAGTTTCGACCTCATTTTTCCAAGCTCCTCTTCGAGCATCTTGTTTCTCTCTTCAAGAACTCTCTTCTCTTCTCTTAATTTCTCGATTTCTAACTGCGTTTTTTCGACTTCAAGGGCAGTTATTTGTTGAGGCGCCGTAACAAATGGTACTGCGATTTTGAGTTCCCCACGTTTAATCTTCTCGTAGGTCTCAGCTACTAGTTTCCCAGCTTTAGTTTTCTGATTTAGGTGCCCTCTAATAGTGACCTCCGATCTTCCAAGCTCCTCGGCGATTTCAGATACAGGCACTCCAGCCTTATACCTCGCAAACGCCGCGGCCGCAACGGCTAGACTATCTATCCACGTTGACCTCTCAACCGGGTCTCTTATCAGGTCTAAGACCTCTGGCCTGTAGAGAGTTCCTATTATCAGTGCCATTTCAAGCTGCTGAATCTCTCTCTTACCAATAGGTTTTAGTGGAATACTCGACAAGTCTATTACTAATTCACTCTCACTCACACACATCACCTAGAATACTCTAATTAAACTCGTAATCCAAGTAACTAATACTACAATAGCTAATTAAATACTGTTCACTGCGTCAAAGTTTACTTGATCCTTAATGAATCTCCACTACACCACAGCAAACTCCCAAAATTCTGTTTCACTACTCTAGGACTACTCTGTTTTCTCGGCGATGTACTGTATAAAGTACGTGAAAATAGGGCTAGGATTTAATGGCCTACTCTTAAACTCCGGGTGAAATTGTAAACCTAAGTAAAATTGCTCAGTGTTTTTGAGCTCAACTATTTCAGCAAAACCTTCTTCGCTAAACCCCGATATAGTCATACCGTTCTCCTCGAGGACGTCAATATATTTTGGGTTAACACTGTATCTGTGTCTATGTCTTTCGTAAACCTCACTTAAACCATATATTCTCCACGCTAGTGAGCCTGGTCTAATAATTACTTTTAGTGCTCCAAGCCTGAGGGTGCCTCCAATCTCTCTTACACCTCTTTGACCCGGTAGTAGGTCTATTACAGGGTGCCTGGTGTTCGGATCTATCTCTGTGCTATTAGCACCCTGTAAACCTATAACATTACGCGCAAACTCAACAATCATTAGTTGCATTCCAAAGCATATTCCGAGAACGGGTATCCCTCTCTCCCTTAAGTACTGAATAGCCTTAATCTTCCCCTCAGCTCCTCTAACTCCAAACCCAGGTAATATTACTGCCCCATTAATTCTCTCGAGAAGCTTCAAGTACTCAGAACTGTTTTCGATACTGGTCGCCTCAATCCACACGAGGTCTACTTTAACTCTATTCCACGCCGAGGCGTGTCTCAAAGCCTCAATTATGCTCACATAGCTATCTTTAATCTTCGTGTACTTGCCAATCATACCAACTTTAACTGTTTTAATCGGATTTTCTAACTTGTTAACGAAATCAGCCCAGTCTGCGAGATCTGGTTTTCGCTTTTCAAGTCCAAGTCTCTCTAAAATATAATCCGAGAACCCCTGCTCGTAGAGTATTAGAGTGACTCTATAGGGGTTTGCAACGTCCGGGTTACTAAATACAGCTCTAAGCGGGACATTGCCGTAGAGTGCAATCTTATAGCGCGCTTCTTCGTCAAGCCACTTCGAAGATCTAACGACAATAGCGTCTGGTATAATACCTATTCGCCTAAGCTCCTGAACACTGTGTTGAACCGGTTTTGTCTTAAGTTCTCCTGATGGCAAAACGGGAGCTAAGGCTACGTGAATATAAAGCGTATTCTCATCTCCCTCTTCAACCCTCATCTGCCTAGCTGCCTCTAAAAAGGGAAGTCCCTCGATGTCACCGACAGTTCCCCCTATCTCAACAATAGCTATGTCTGCGCTCTGGTCTCTAGCTATTTCTCTCACTCTATTCTTAATCTCGTCGACAACATGCGGTATTACTTGAACGCATTGACCGAGATAATCCCCTCTCCGCTCTTTAGTCACCACGCTTAAGTATATTTGTCCTGACGTAATGTTGTTCTTTTTAGAGAGATTATGGCCGAGGAACCTCTCGTAGTGCCCTATATCCATATCTGTTTCTCCACCGTCTTCGGTTACAAATACTTCTCCGTGCGCGTATGGATTCATAGTCCCCGCGTCTACGTTGAGATAGGGGTCTATTTTTACTAGTGTAACACTGTAACCGCATCTTTTCAGTAACATGCCAGTAGAAGCTGCAACTATGCCCTTTCCAAGCCCTGAGAGTACACCTCCCGTAATGAAAATGAACTTTGTCAACGTGCCCGCTTATAAATACCTGTTAAGACGCTTTAAAACTCTTCTACTCATTAAAAATAATTATGAGCACGAATGTAGAAGTCACGTATACTACTTGGGAGGAGATACACAGAGCTCTCGGTGTTTTAGCTAGGAGAGTCGTCTTAGACAGTAAACCAGATGTTCTCGTAATAATAGCGAAAGGCGGCCTTATCCCGGGGAGAATTCTAGCTGATTTCCTAATTATCGACGACATTGGACTAATAGAGGCCAAGTTCTATAAGAGTATTGGCATTAGGGGCGAGAAGCCGTATATAAAATCAGCCACACTACCCTCAATAACGGGTAAGAACGTCCTAGTTGTTGACGACGTGGTGGATACAGGACGTACTATGCAACTAGTCGTTGACTACCTCTCAAGTCACAAGGCAAAGTCTATTAAAACACTAGCTATTTACGTTAAGCCCTGGTCTACTTATATCCCAGACTACTACTACGCGCAGACTACTAAGTGGATTGTGTTTCCATGGGAAATATGCGAGGCGCTGAGAGAGGGGGTTGTTGAAAAGGAGGCTTTTAAGGGATTAGGAGACTACTGTGAGAAGTAGTGCCAAGTATCTTACCGCACTACTTTCAGCACCTTGTCCGGGTATATGACTATTCCCTTATCAGTAATCTCGAATACGTGTCTCTTCATACTGTGACTTGTGCCCCTCATTTTCCACACTATAATACTCCTCACCAGCTCCCCCTCAATCTCGTCTAGATCCAGTCTCACAATGCCGTCAGCGGCGTGTTCTACTCCTGGTCCACCAAAACCCCTCTCAGTTACTGAGACTTGTGATACGAGTATGCTAGTTGTACCCATTCCTGATAGAACTTTCTTTAACTGAAGTATAATACCCCTAGCTACTGAGGGCTTTGTGAGGTATAGTGTAGAGACACTGTCAACTACTACTCTCTGAGCGTTTACCTCTCTAATAGCTGTCCTCAGGACGTCTACGAGCTCTTCTACACTGTCAGGGTCTTTCACCACGTACTTCTCTCTCTTGGCAGCCTCGCCGATTCCTGCTGTGAATGCGTCTATAATCGCGAATTTTCCCTCTTGCTCGTGTTGCTTCACATCCCAACCGAAATTCTTCATGTTGACGCGCACTTGAACAGGGTGTTCTTCTAGCGCCACGTATATACCGGGTTCGCCCAGCTGAAGTCCATTCCACAGAAACTGCATTGAGAAAATACTCTTACCAGTTCCAGGCCCACCACTTAACAACACGACGTTTCTCTTTGGTATACCCCCACCAAGTATTTCGTCGAATCCCGGAATACCCGTCTTAACTCGCTCAACCATGTCCCACCACCAATTTAAGTCACTAATTAGAATAGGGTTCTATTAAACCGTTGCTTAGCGTGTTATTTTAATAAAGGAGTCCTACTTACTTCTTAACGGTGTAGATATGAATACGCAGAGTAGCGAGAAATCCGCTAAACTAAGAGTAGCGGAGGCGCGTACAAGAGACGTTGGCAGGAGAATAGCTAGAATCGACCGTGAAACTATGAGAAAGCTAAATGTAGACGTAGGCGACTTCATAGAGGTCAATGGACCGAAGGGGAGAGAGGTCTTAAAGGTGTGGCCTGCATACCCCGAAGACGAGGGTATGGGTATTATTAGAATTGATGGAACTGCACGCAAGAATTTAGGAGTCGCGCCTGGAGACTACGTTACTGTGAGACCTATAAAAGTTGAGCCCGCAAAGCGCGTAGTTGTAGCCCCCTTAGACATTATTAGAGGAATTAATGCAGACTTCGAGTACCTCGCTCAGGTTGTTAAAAAGACCCTCATGGGGAACCCCGTAAAGCGGGGAGACGTCATAGTCATACCTTTCTATGGACTTAGATTTATAGTTACCAGTGTACAGCCCTCAGCTGTAGTGTACATTGTTGAGGACACTGTTGTTGAGGTTAGAGAGCAGCCCGTTAGGCCGGAGGCTATTAGTGAAGGCGTTCCGCGAGTCACGTGGGAGGATATTGGTGACCTAGAGGAGGTTAAGCAGAAAATAAGAGAAATTGTCGAGTTACCGCTAAAACACCCCGAGCTGTTTGAGAGACTTGGAATTGAGCCACCTAAGGGAATACTACTCTACGGCCCTCCGGGTACAGGTAAGACCCTGTTAGCTAAGGCCCTCGCAAACGAGATTGGTGCCTACTTTATAAGTATAAATGGCCCTGAAATAATGAGCAAATTCTACGGTGAGTCAGAAGAGAGGTTAAGAAAAGTCTTTGACGAAGCCCAGGCTAACGCCCCTGCCGTTATATTCATCGACGAGATTGACAGTATTGCACCAAAAAGAGAGGAAGTAGTTGGCGAAGTAGAAAAGCGCGTTGTAGCCCAACTACTAGCACTCATGGACGGCCTTAAGGAGAGAGGAAAAGTCATTGTTATTGGCGCGACAAACCGCCCAGAGGCCCTAGACCCGGCTCTGAGAAGGCCTGGGAGGTTTGACAGAGAGATAGAAATACCGCCTCCAGATAAGAGAGCTAGGCGTGAAATACTAGCTGTTCACACCAGGAATATGCCCCTCTCCGACGACGTAGATCTCGATAAAATAGCAGAGATCACTCATGGATACACAGGAGCCGATTTAGCTGCCCTGGTTAAAGAGGCGGCGATGAACGCGCTGAGAAGGTTCCTGCAAGCGGAGAACATAGATTTAAACCAGCCAATACCAGCCGAGAAGCTCGAGAAGCTCAGAGTGACCATGGAGGACTTCTTAGCGGCTATGAGAAGCGTGCAGCCAACACTTATTAGAGAGGTGTTTGTGGAAGTACCCGAGGTTAGGTGGAGTGATGTAGGTGGACTAGAAGATGTAAAACAAGAACTTAGAGAGAGCATTGAGTGGCCTATGAGGTATCCACACGTATTTGAGAAAATGGGTATTCAGCCACCAAAAGGCATACTCCTATTCGGTCCACCGGGAACGGGTAAAACCCTGCTTGCCAAGGCTGTAGCTACGGAGAGCGGAGCTAACTTTATTGCTATAAGAGGCCCCGAGATACTCAGCAAGTGGGTTGGAGAATCCGAGAAGGCTATTAGGCAGATATTTAGAAGAGCCCGCATGGTAGCTCCAGCGATAGTCTTCTTCGACGAGATAGACTCAATAGCTTCTATAAGGGGGAGCGACCCTAGCGGTGTAATAGACAGAATTGTTAATCAGCTTTTGACAGAGCTAGACGGCATACAGCCTCTCCGCAGAGTGACCATTATAGCTGCGACTAATAGGCCTGACCTACTAGATCCCGCTCTCTTGAGGCCGGGTAGATTTGACAAGTTAATCTACGTCCCACCACCCGACTTCAAAGCTAGACTAGAGATCTTTAAAGTCCACACGAGAAAAATGCCTCTGAGTGAAGACGTAAACATAGAAGAACTAGCTAAGTTAGCAGACGGATATACAGGTGCCGATATAGCAGCTGTGTGTAGAGAGGCCACAATGATAGCGCTGAGAGAAACATACGCGAATACTGGGTCTCTTCAAGTTGTGAAGGTCTCTAGAAAGCACTTCTTAGACGCTCTTTCAAGGATCCCACCTAGTCTCAGTAAAGCAGATATTGACATGTATGAGAGGCTGGCGCGGGAAATAAAGAAAATGAGTACAAGCGGAGGATTTAAGAGAATTCAACTACCCTACGGCTAGTTAAACCCACTAGAGCGTGTTAAAGTATTGACCAGCGAGGAGAAGAGCTCAGAGAAGACTATTGTAACTATACCCTCATCTTTCACACGGCTTATTAGAGAGATCGGTAAGTTAGCTGACAGACTAGTAGAGTCGAGGTTTAGATTTCTCCTAGTAATATCCGGGTCCGATCCCGTTAAACTAGGACTACTCTCAGCGAGGGCCATTAACTACTATGTAAAGAAGTATAGGAGTGTGAGTAAGAGTAGGAGTATTAAAGGCCTATATGTTTATCACGACGAATTTACAGAAGCTCTTAAACTAAGAGAAGTGTTCGAGAAAAAGATCTCCTCTGAAAACCTAGTCGAATTCGAGTACGCTGTATACGAGAAGAGCGAAAAGTACCTGGGCACTACAGTGCAGGTATTAGTAATGGACTTGACGAGAGACTTAAAGCCAAACGACGTCGGCAGACTAGTGGGTATAGTTGAGGGAGGAGGATTAATAATCTTCTTGACGCCACTGTGGAGTACATGGGACACATTCAAGACGATCTTCAAGGAGACTCTAACGGTTCCTCAGTACCCCGAGCCGCGTCACGTCTTTATAACTTGGTTTAAGAGAAAGCTGCTCGAGCACGACGGGATATCCATTTACGATGCTGACAACAACACGGTTATAAAAAAGCCCGTTCTAAAAAGGCTTCCTGTAGGTTCTAGTCAAGCTGTGGAGATACCTAGAGAGAGGCTTTTCCCTAGAGAAGTGTATGAGCTCGCGCTTACAAGAGATCAGGTCAATGTGATAAAAATCATTGAGAACTTCTACGAAAAGCCTAAGAGAGGGGCTAAAAAAGTACTCGTGCTAACCGCTGACAGAGGTCGTGGTAAGAGCTGTGCTATAGGTATAGGCATAGTTGGCTTTATTCACTGTTTACGAAGAGTAAAGCCAAGGGTTAGAGTCCTAGTTACATCTCCTGAACCCAGGAATGTTCACTCATTAATGACACTTGCGTCTAGAACCCTCGAGAAACTAGGATTCAAGTATGAGACTGTGAAAAGAGAGGGCTATATTGTTGAGCTAAAGGGGCCGGGTTTCAGTATTGAGTACTGGGAGCCCTTAACAATACCTAAGCTTAAAGGCGACTTAGTAGTCGTAGATGAGGCTGCCGGAGTACACGTACCTCTACTCTACAAGATCCTGGACTCTCATAGTAGACTAATCTTCTCGACGACTATTCACGGCTATGAGGGGTCGGGTAGAGGATTTTCAGTAAGGTTCTTGAAAAGACTGAGAAGTATTGAAAACATTACACTCTATCAATACGAAATGGAGCAGCCCATTAGGTATGGTTTAAACGACCCGATAGAGGAGTGGCAATTTAAGACTCTACTACTTGACGCTGAGCCAGCTGAGCTGGACGAGAAGGATCTCGAGGACATAGAGTTAAAGAGACTTACCTACGTAAAGTACGATCCACATGATCTCTTCAACATGGAGGAGGAGCTGAGACAGCTCTTTGGAATATACGTCTTAGCACACTATAGGAACGAGCCAGATGACCTAGGAATGCTGGCCGACGCACCACATCACATTATAAGAGCTGTAAAAACACGGTCGGGTAAAGTCGTGTGTGCTATTCAAATAGCCCAAGAGGGCCCTGTAGACGAGAAAACCGCAGTAGAGCTCCTTAGAGGTGGGAGAATACCGGGGAACATCTTGCCTGATAGATTTCTCAAGCACACTAGACTCTTAGAGTTCTCTAATACGAAGGGTTGGAGAATAGTTAGAATCGCGACGCATCCAGCTGTTCAGGGCAAGGGCATTGGGAGCTGGGCTCTAGAGAGGGTTTTTGAGGAGGCTTCTCAGCTAGGACTCGACTGGGTTGGTGCCGGATTTGGCGTCACAGAGGAGCTTTTGAGGTTTTGGATTAGAAATGGATTTAGCGTAGTCCACATAAGCCCCGAGAGAAACCCTGTGAGTGGGGAGTACACGATACTTGTCATTAAGCCTTTAACCGACTACGCCGCTAGGCTTGTTGATATCGCTAAGTATGAGTTTAAAATGAAGCTATTAGATAGCATTAGTACTAATTACAGGGAACTGGAGCCTGAAGTTGTGTTGTTGCTGCTGGATAGCGAGCCCTATACTTGTAGTGATCCCAGCAGCCTCTTCACTCTAATAGCTCTGGATAGACTGTGGACTTACTGCATAGGCCCTATGACATTTGAGGCAGCAGCAGACTTGATGTTCAAGATTGGTAGACTACACTGGCTTATTCCTAGAGATAAGAGGCCTGTTCTCAGTAGATTACGGGAGCTACTACTAGTAATAAAGGCTCTCCAGGGACGCACCTGGGACGAGGCTTCTGAGCTCCTTAAGAAGTCTGTTAAGTCTATTCAAGAGGAAGTACACGAGATCGCGTGTATTTACTTCGAGTATTTAAGCGGTAAATCACCTCAAGACTACGCACCAGGCGTGCTTATAGATCAGTACAGATACCTAGACGGGGCCTACACGTGACACGGGTTTTTAAAGTAGACCCGCTTAACCCTGATCAAGACGTTATACGCCAAGTCGCCAGTATACTCAGAAGCGGCGGCCTAGTGGCTTTTCCAACAGAGACTGTTTATGGACTAGGAGCCGCGGTCTTTAATGAGCAGGCTGTTAGGAGAGTGTATATTGTTAAGCAGAGGCCTTTTGATAACCCATTAATAATACACATAAGTAGTCTTGAAATGCTCTACTTAGTCGCGGAGGATATCTCGGAGAGAGAAGTTAAGCTCATAGAGAAGTTCTGGCCGGGCCCTTTAACTCTAATTTTACCTAGAAACCCCAGGGTCCCTAGAGTAGTCTCCGGGGGTCTTGACACTGTAGCTGTGCGTATGCCCGCTCACCCAGTTGCACTTGCACTTATAAGAGAGCTCGGAGAACCCATAGCAGCGCCAAGTGCTAATCTAGCTGGAAGGCCCAGCCCTACGAGTGCAGAGCACGTTATTCAAGACCTCTATGGGAAAATAGACGCTATAGTGGATGGAGGTGTAACCCTCTATGGCATTGAGTCGACTATTATAAACGCGCGGACGAACCCGCCAATTCTACTTAGACCTGGAGCATACCCGGTAGAAGAGATTGAGCGCGTACTCGGCGAGAAAGTCGCTGTGCCAGATTATGCTAGGGGTCTCGGAGAAGCCACACTGGCACTCGCTCCGGGAATGAGGTATAGACACTACGCGCCCGAAACGCCCCTTATACTAGTCGACCCGGTATCTGGCAGGATAGACACTCTAGTCTCTAAAGTACTGTCAACTATTATGGAGCTTCGCGACATGTACTCAAAAATATGCGTAGTGTCCTCTAAAGAGACTGCTAACGCCTACAGGTCTCTTGAAGGAGTCAGCGTCATTGAGATCGGTTCCAGGTGGAATATTTTTGAAGTAACTAGAAACCTCTTTAAGACACTGAGAATTCTCGACACGCTGAAGTGCGATATTGGCTTGGTAGAGGGTTTTGAGGAGCGGGGGCTCGGGCTAGCCGTCATGAATAGACTTAGAAAAGCCTCTTATAAGAGAATACTGGCATAAGCGCGAGTACTCTATCTGATCTTGACTACGGTAATCTTATAACCACGTAGTAGAGTAGTTAAAACACTAGTTACAACGCTCTCCACGTATTTATCAGTCTCGGGATCGCCGTATAGTCTGAGAACCGCCTCGTTAAACCCCGGGTAAATGTGTAAACTCGCGACAATTAAGCCATTATGCATTATTCTAATACTGTAAGAGTGCCTCTCAGCCCACAAACCCCGTCTTCTCATCTCGTAAATAAGCCTGTTAAGCGTTTTCACATCAACGCCTTTTATACTCATATTTAACGCCCACCAAGCACGTAGCTCTGCCAGTAGGAAGAGGCATAGTAATTAAGACCTGTGATACTATGACTAACTAGGGATGATTGAGCTCTACAAGGTCTGATATGTTGATGTGCCCGCGCAGGGATGACCACGTGTTATGGTCTATTTCTATTCTTCACCGCTAGTCGATGTCCTCTATAGACTGTATCTGTTTTATTAATTCCTCGTCAGATAGCCTACTTATTCTTTTCTCCAGTGCTTTAACGCACCTCCCGTCGGGAAGGAGGCTATTTATTCTACACCCCGCGTACTGGCACTCGCCGTTAATGCAGTCTCCACCTGTTAATCTACACTGGGCAACTCTGAGTATGCGTCCTTTAATAGGCTTATTAACGATAAAGAGCGCGTCTTTTCCACACCGGAATAGTGGACACAGGGGATTGCACTTATCCATTAGTGGCTGGGGTTGAACTCTCACCTCGTCAACACTACTAGCGTGATGCTGTGGTGTTCTGTGATGAGGGTGTTTATCTCTCGCAGGATCACGCCTCGGGAACTCTCTAGTGTATTTCATAAAGGCACCTATTAGGCCACACACCCATATTAACTAATTGTACCCGGGAGCTTAAAATGTCTTAATGCCTAGTTCACTACGGTTTCCACCAGCTGAAAACGTAGTAGTCTACTTTCCCCCTGTTGTAAACAGCTACTACGAGCTTTTTTCTAACAGAGTGTAGTAGTCTACCGGCTCTAACAAATTCAATTGGATCTACTTTGTCACCCGCACTATACACGAGTGCTCCAAATGGAGCGTGGTCTATTCCTGGTCCATGCCTGTAAATCATGTAGTCACAGCCGAATTTTAGTCCTCTTCTCACTACAAAGCCTCGCTCTTTTAAATCAACATACACTCTGTATAGAGGCTCAAATCTCTCAATAGTCTCTCTACTAGTTGACAGTATCTCTTTGAGGTTTAGAATTCTATTACCCTTAACTACTTTTACTTTATTTCTCTCGACGAGATACGCTGCTTCTATGAGTGAGAGCTCAAGCGGTGCATTAGTGTCTCTACTTCTAGGCTTATTTACACCTAGAAAAGTCCCGTAGTAACCATCCCAGTATATTTTATTAGCACAAGGATAGTCGAGTACGACTGCTCTGTTGTGTAGTATATAGGCGAGGCACTCCTCTGATCTCTCTACGCCATCGCCGACTTTACTAGTATTAGGTATCGTAGCTCTTCACCCGCGCTCTTAAAGAAGTCGCTTACCTCTTCTAAGTGCTCATATATGTCTTTTAGTATTAGTAGCGCTGAGACGTAGCCAGCGTACTTACCGTACATTTCAAATAAGCCCCTTCTAAACTTCTCATCTATGTCTTCTTCAATAATAAACACTCTATTTAAGATCTCGAGTGCCTTTTTAGGTGAAACTCTCAGCTTGTCTAGACTAGCCTCTAGAGAGTCTAGTTGCTCTTTTAACATCTCAATGAAGCGCACAAAGTCGTCTGTTGCTTCTCTTCCAACTAGTACTCCATTTTCAATCATGAGTGCAAACCTGTAACCCACGCCGTCGAGGTGTTGTATAATTCTATCTAGTATTCGAGTTATCTCAATGTAACTTCTCGTAGATGTTGATAACTCGCTACTCTTAACGAGGTATTCCATTATTTGAGATTTCTGGTTTTCACCTCTCTCTTTAATACTTCTTACTTTCCCGTAAATGTCGATTACTGTACGTTTCTTTTCCGAGTTTAAGTCACCGTAGGCCTGTAAAAGCGATCTCAGCGCTTCAAGCTCATCCCTAATAATTCTACACAGATTTACTAAGTACTCTGTTGCCGTTAACTCCACTAGAGCCCTCTCAGCACTAGCCTCCTCTATAGACATGATGCTTACACACCAACGCTGTCTTCATCGATTTCTTATTTCTTGTGGATATAAATGAAATAAGAGGTATTTAAGCTAGTTGTAGCAAGGGGGGTTTAATTGCGGTTTTTAGTTATTGACGCGCTTGCGCGCTCGGCGGGATCACGCTACTCTACATTTGACGTGGTCGGTACATCGCCGAGAATTGTAGCTGGAATCCTCGAAGAATTCGGAGACACTCTTTTACTCCCGTACGAGGCCGTAATGGGCAAGGCTAATATAATTCATAGTTATGACGCGTTCTTTATTTCAGCAATGAGTAGTGACTACCTCGCATTAAAGAGATTAGTAACAGAGCTCAGAAGGCACTCGACTTCTCCAATAATTGTAGGTGGGCCCGTTAGCTTCGAGTATGATAGAGTCCTAAGTGAGCTACCAGTGGACTACGTTATTATTGGTGAGGCTGAAATACCACTAAGACACTTCATGCAGTGCCTCAAGGATGGTAGAGCTTATGAGTGCTTAGAAAAGGTTCCCGCACTGGCGTTTAGAAGCGGAAATAGAATTACTTTGACGTCTAGACACGTATACACGCCAAAAGAGCTATTATCAAAAACTAAACCGTGGATTAAAGTAGACGTCTCCTATAAGCCTACGTGGATATACAGGTTTTACGTTGAAGTTCTACGAGGATGTAGTAATTTTTCTCGCCCACTCATTAGTAAAGGAGGATTAAACTGCATACTCTGCATGAAGTGCCGTAGTAGTAGTCTCGTAGATAGAGTTACTTGCCCAAGCGAAATACCACCTGGATGTGGTTTCTGCGCAGTTCCCTACATGTTTGGTCCTCCTAGAAGCAGGAGCATAGGATCAATTGTCAGAGAAATCGAGGAGCTAGTGAATCACGGTGCACGCAGAATAGTTCTAAGCGCGCCAGACTTCTTAGATTATGGTAGAGAAGAACTTGTGGACTCCCCACTGACAGACCCCTGCACTCCTCTTGCGAACAGAGATGCTATTGAGAGTTTACTTAACTCTGTGTTCTCCATTGATGAGGTTAAAAGCGGAAAAGTCACTGTCATGATAGAAAATATAAAAGCGTGTCTCGTAGATGAGGAAGTAGGGAAGATCCTGGGTACTTACTTAAAGGGTACTACTGTGCATATTGGTCTTGAAACAGGATGTGACTGGTACAATGACAGAGTGCTTGGTAAGCCTATCAGCGTTAGACACGTTCTGCGTGCCTGTAAAATTCTAAAAGACGAGGGTTTAAGACCATACGTGTACGTAATGTATGGGCTCCCATTCGCTTCTCGAGAAGTGTACCAGGAGACGATGAGAGCTATTATAGCTCTCAGTGAAATTGGAGTTGAAAAGATCACTCTTTACAAGTACACTAAACTACCCGCTACAGCTTTCAGTATACTTAGAGATGAGGAGTCGCGTGAGGTCTCCTACAGCACTATAAGAGAACTCAAAAAGCTAGTTAACAAGTACAATGCCGCTATGAAGAGAGCGCTCATTGGGAGTAAAATAGACGTCTACTTAGTTAAAGGAGAGAGAGGTGTGTACTGTTACCCGGTTAAACACGGCCCCGTAGTAGTGATCCCTGCTAAGCACTTACCTCGCGAAGAAATCCACGGATGTAGGGGCATTGTCGAGGTGACAGATATTGGAAGCAGATTTGTTCACGGTAGGCTTATTAGGATTTTAGAGTGTCCACAATGTTCTTAAGCTTCTCGGCTAGAGCTAAAGCCTTTGAGGCGTCTCCTTCGAGGTATCTAGTTTTGAGTATTTGTGAGGCTGATTCCAGAATACTAATTGTGTAAGGAATACTAACTAGTACTAGCATTCTATAGTAGACACTAATGTATTTGAGTAACACGTCGCAGTGCTGTGCTTGCTGTAACACATCTCTACTCCTCTCGAGAGCGCTGGTAGCCTGCGGAATAGCTCCTTCAACAGAGCTAATGAAGTCTGAAAGCAGTTCAATATTTCGTGTAGAAGTCGCTATTTTGCCCTTTTCAATGAGGTCTTCGAAGGAGTCTACTAGATCCTTTAGATTTTGAAGCGTCTCGTGTAAACTCATGACTCTTTAACCTTCCTAATAGTTGCTATGCTGTTGTCTGCAACGCCTTGTTTTTCGAGCTCGGCTGGATACACGTATACTACCTCCTCTCCAGGTTTAGCGTCGAATACCTCAGCTGTAAATACAGCTTTCTTTCTCCCAGAAACAACTACTTCTACTGTATCACCATTCTTCACGCCTATTAATTGAGCTACCAAGCTGGGAATTCTAGCAACCGGTTTATTTAACCCTCTCTCAAACCGTATTCTAACTCGCTTTTCTGAAACACTAAAGCCCTTTTTCTTCTCTATAATTTCCGAGGCAGGTGGAATTATTGCAACAAGCTTCGACACGTCTATTTTAACTTCTTTACCAGCCTCCTTGCTCTCAGGGCGCTCTTCACTCAAACCAGTACACCCACCAATAGGTATTTTGAGTAGAAGACATAATAAACATTAGAAGACTGTGGTTGAGTGTAAAGCGCGGTGTAATAACACGAAAGTTACTTCACGGTCTAGAACAGATATGTTGACAGACTGCTCGTTATTAAACTATTAAGTCGCTCTGGTATACTATCTATTTTTACTCTCTCCTGCTGCGTAGTGTCCCTGTACCTAATCGTTACCGTGCCGTCCACCAAGGTTTGGTGATCAACTGTTATAGCGTAAGGCACTCCAATCTCGTCTATTCGAGCATACCTCCTCCCAATACTTCCCTCATCATCGTATAGTGCTCTAAAACCTCTTCCCACTAATTCTCTATGTATATTCTTGGCAATACTGACCATTTTCTGGTACTCTGGCTTTTTACCGGCGAGTAGGGGGAGTACCGCTACGTGGTAGGGTGCTATGTATGGTGGAAGCCTTAATAATACTTTTCCATCTCGCTCACTATACGCGTACTCTAAAACCACGTGGAGAAGTCTCTCTAGTCCAAACGACGGCTCCACGACGTGTGGGTAGATTTTTTCACCGTGAACTTTTACCTCATTTCTCTTAATAGTGAAGCACTCCCTTGGTAAAATCACGCCTGCTATCTCAATATTACTTCTACTTTGAAGCTCCTTGTAGAGTTCTTCTGGGCTTCGCTTTGAAAGCTCCCTCATTACTTCGGGATATTTAGATTCACCAACTACTTTTCGTACTGCCTCGGGGTCGGGGTACGCCGCCTCAACTGTTTTAACTACTGGGATCTCGTACTTCTTAAAATACGTTAAATCAGCCTTGCTATACTCCGCGTGCCTCTCAAGGTCATATGTTGTCCTGTAAGCGTAGCCAGCAACCTCAATCCAACCATACCTTGACGTGTAGACTTCCTGGTCAAATGTTTGAGCAGAGTAGTGAGCTCTCTCGTGTGGTAGCTTTTCAAAAAACCTTATTTTCTCCCGTGGTATCCCCAGGCTCCTAATAAATATGTTTCCTACACCCATCCAGTAAGCGAGCCAAGCAGACTTTACAACCTTGTTCTCTATAAGCTCTCTCACAGTTAACTCAACAGGTTCTTCAATACCTCTTAGTCTCATATCGCCTGTCACGACTCTAAGCTTCTCACTAAGCACTTTCTCGGAGTTAGCACTTACCTCCTCTCTCTCCTTCTCGGGGTCAAAAAAGAACTCTACCTCCATGATCGTGAATTCTCTCAGTCTTATTAGAGCCTGCCTAGGCGAGATCTCGTTTCTAGCAACTTTCCCGATCTGCGCTATCCCGAGAGGAAGTCTCTCCCCCACGATTCTCAGCATTTTCGCGAAGTTTATAAACATACCCTGAGCATGCTCAGGCCTCAAATAGCCCAAAGACCCCTTGTATGGGCCTATTTCAGTTGAAAATAGGAGTAAAGCAGACATGGCTGGCTTAAACTCTCCCCCGCAGTCGGGGCACTTTATATTGTGCTTCTTTATAACCTCGTCTATTTCGTGTAGTTTAAACCCCTCAACGTCTACCCCAGCGAGCTCCTTCACGAGGTGATCGGCTCTAAAGATCCTCCCACAACTAGAACACTCAACAACAGGGTCTGTAAAGTGCTCTTCATGCCCACTTGCTTTAAAGACCACGCGCGGATTTATAATAGGAGTTTCTAATTCAACGATGTTTTCCTGTAAGTAAATAAAGAACTTAGACCATAAGTCTACTATACTCCTTTTTACTAGAACGCCAATTGGCCCGAAATCGTAAAACCCGGCCACTCCGCCGTAAATTTCAAATGAAGGCCAGTAAATTCCCCTCCTCCTAGCTAACTCCGAGACTTTCTCGTGTAGGTCATTGCTAGTCAATGAGTATCATCCTCGCAAATTTGCTTACAGAGCTTTCTAGTCATAATGAGAGTTAAAAATACAACGCGCTTTTAGCGTATAATACCATAAACCTGGCTGTACAGTACTGTGTGAACCTCTACGGGTGAGTACGCGTTGACGTGGAGGGTTTTACTTCAAGAACCTGTCTTTGGCTGCGTTGAGAACAGGAGTTCACCTATAAGCGTGATCGGTATACCACTAGATCATACTGGGACGTTTAGACCCGGAACGAGGTTTGCTCCAATGAGGATTAGAGAGGCCTCGTGTAACATAGAGCTATATTCTATTTCAGCTGGTGTTTTTCTCGACGATATAGGCTTCAAGGACTATCGAGACTTATTGCTACCACCAGAAGGACTTGAACAAGTAGCTAAGTACATTGATCTCGCACTTAAAAACATCCTTGAAGAACACAGGGGGCTACTCATAAGTCTGGGAGGAGAGCACTTACTAACTTACTTCGCCATCAAGCCTCTCCTGAGCAAAATAGATACACTCGTAGTTTTCGACGCACACCTCGACACCAGAGACGAGTATATTGGGTCTAGACTAAACCACGCAACTTTTCTCAGAAGACTCATAGAGGAAACCCCGGACCTCAACGTTATTCACATTGGGTCGAGAGCGTACAGTAAAGAGGAATTAGAATTTGCCGCGAGGAAGAATATCAAGTTATACAACGCGCTGAGAGCTCTACGAGGCGATATTAACATCGGAGAACTCGGGCGCGTGTATGTAAGCATTGACATGGACGTCTTTGACCCGGCCTACGCACCCGGAGTATCAAACCCAGAACCACTAGGAATAGACCCCGCTACTTTCATGAACATCCTTAAGCAAATTTACGATAAGTCCACGGGAATGAGTGGAGTAGACATCGTGGAGGTAAATCCGCTAATCGATACTAGTAGCATTACGAGTACTCTCGCGGCTAAAATAGCCATAGAGTTATCGGGGCTATACGCAGGGAGCCTTAAATAGCTCTCACGATCCTGTAAGGCTTAGCTACTTTATACACTATTTCATAAGTGCACTTAGGGCACCTAACCTGCCTCCCATAAATCCTGTACATTTCATCAGGGTCAAATACGTACCCACACTTTCCACACTTGTACTTAGCCATAACCACTCCCACAGAGACTTTTCTTCCACAATTTCACTAATAGGAAATTTATAAGCTTAAAAAACACAGTATTAATTGGTGGTGATAAACTAAAATATGGTCAAAGACGAGCACGGGGAACTACCCTCCGAGATAGTTGAGAAGATACTAGTAGACCAGCCTTTAATAAAAGTAAGGCTTAACACAAGAAAATTCGGTAAACCTGTAACCATTATCGATGGTTTACCAAGCGACAAAGACCTATTAAAACAACTAGCAAAGTTCTTTAAGGTAAAATTGGCAACTGGGGGAACCTTTAGAGAGGAAGAGGGTAGAATTGAGCTTCAAGGCGATCAGAGGCAGAGAGTAAAACAAATACTAATCGAGCAGCTTGGACTTAACCCTGAAAACGTAATTGTAATGTAGTAAACGCGATCTCCTCTTAGAAAAATATTTTTCAGATTTATTTTCAATCATTCAAGTTCCAATACACTACTCTAATTCAACCAGCTTTAACGCGTCACTCAGCTCTTTGTATCTGTTTCTTACTGTCACCTCTGTAACTCCTGCTACACTCGCAATTTCCTTCTGGGACCTCTCGCGGCGAAGCAGTTCACAAGCATAATAAACAGCCGCCGCTGCCAGTCCAACTGGGTCTTTTCCACCGGTTATTCCTCGCTCAGCTGCTTTTCTGAGTACATCTATTGCTACTTTTATAACGTCACCTGATAATCCCAGAGCGTGCGCTATTCTCGGAACGAAGTCGGCTGGGTCTGTAGTTGAAACTCTAATTCCAAGCTCTCTTAAGAGTAGCCTATAGCACCTTGCTATGTCTTTTCTCTCAACCCTAGAGTACTCTGCTAGTTCGTCGAGTGTTCTCGGTAATTTCCTTATTCTACACGCTAAGTACACGGTTGCTGCTACTATGGCTTCAATACTCCTGCCTCTCACGAGACCTTTATCTACGGCTTCTCTGTATATTCTCGCAGCTTCTTCTCTAATGTAAGATGGGAGGTTCATTAGAGCAGTTAACCTGTCGAGCTCATTCATAGCCTGTACTAGGTTTCTCTCAACACTACTAAGGACCTTTATTCTAGACTGCCACTTCCTCAGTTTACTGAGCTGATATCTCTTACTAATAAGCGACTTACCCGAAGCGTCGCGGTTCATGTAGTCTATTACCGTTGAGAACCCCATATCGTGAACAGTAGGCGTAATAGGGCCTCCCGTTCTAGCTCTCTTCTCCTCCTCCTCAGCGGTAAAAGCTCTCCACTCCGCTCTATCATCAATTACCCTGTCCTCTATAACCTCACCCGTATCTAAGCAGACGTACTCAGCCCTGGCAACGTCATATACGATCTTTTCTGGGGGACACGGTCTTTCCTCTCTACTACTAGTAGACGAGGTAGTTAACGTAGAATCCGTCTGATTAAACTCCTCTTCAGAAAGCACAAATAACACCCCGGGGAACCCCATATATTTTACATAAATCCCCTTATAAACTTAACGCTAGCTTTTAAACTTAACCGCGTAGTCCAAATTGAAACCAAAATTAAAAACCACAGTTAAGTAAGTATACTAATGGGAAATAGCCGGGTCGTCTAGCGGCCAAGGATGCGGGGCTTTGGCCGCACACGGAGGAGACCCCGTGACCGGGGTTCGAATCCCCGCCCGGCTACTTCTCGCCACTATTTAATGCACTAATAGCTTAGTCTGTATAACAGTGTTTTTATGACGTTTTCACTATCTCCACTAATTTTAGAGGCCTAAGTGGATTGAACTGAGATTTGACTCGATCAATAGTCTAACAGGTGAAAGCTTGAGAGCGTTTTTCACGACAAGAGTGTGTACACTTCGGAGAAGACCTACATTTCTACTCTGGGTGTTCTTAGCAATACTAATACTCAACCCACTGTACTTATTTACACCAGGTTATGTCCCACCGGGAAATGATACGAGAGCACACTTATTCAGAACATCAGGGTTTTACAGGGAGTTTATTGAAAACACCGGGTTAAGTCTTAGACAGTACAGTGGCGTGGTTCTTCTGAATTACGGTCCACTCTTCTACGCGTCTGCATACGCTATTTATATTCTAAGTGACCCAGTAACCGCATATAACGTGCTCAGAGTTGCAGTGATCTCTCTGTATTTTAGCTCTGTCTACTACTTTTCACTCAAATACGGCTTAGATAAGAGGAGAGCTATGATAGCTTCTCTCATTGCCGGGCTTTTCCCAACCATGTGGATCGTGTACTATAATGGAGCATACCCCTACTTATTGTCTTGGAGTTTTACCCTCTTATCGGCAGCACTACTACTCCTCACCTCTGGAACTCTCCGTGACTCATATGCTTTAATAGCTTCTAGTGTACTCTGTTCTCTCTCTGTTCTCAGCCACATATATGGGTTACTTAACGCTATTTTACCGCTACTTGTGATCTTAGCGCAAAAACACTACTCACAACTAGTGAGACTAGAGAGAGTGATTGCGTTTTCTCTTATCACAGTAGGGTGTTCACTAGGATACTTATACGCAGTAATCACTACTTACGCTTACTCTTCACCACTATACGAATCATCACCGCTACCGGGAATTCCCCGAGTACAGTACGGCTCGCTGTGTATAGATGTAGTTCTCGTTTCTCTAATTACAATGTATTTAGCCGTATCGATCAGCTCTCTACTACGTAAACGCGGTGAAACTCACTCGTTTCAAGTAGAGGGAGCTATGTTAGTATTTACGCTAGTCTCTCTACTACCAATAATTGTGCTGATTCTATTGCCTAGTTACTCCAGGCTTATCCACCAGTTTGCGCTCTTCATAATTCCGTGGAGATTTCTCTACGTGAATAACGTGTCTCTCCTAGCTATTTACATCTCTTCACGAATACGCGATTTCGCGAGCGTTGAGAAGGCAATTTATACTTGTTTACTTGGAGCTGTTCTGATAAGTATCGTTGGAGCTATTTTGACTACGCGTGTATACATGAACTATGAGCTGGACGTCAACAAGGCATACCCAGGGTTTACGAGCACTGTGAAAGGCCGGAGAGTGCTTGTCACAGAGCCGGTGTTATCGTGGTCAAATAGCCCTGTAGCCTTCTCACTAATTTACGACTACTCTACATCTACTGGTTCATATAATCAGGGCGATCCCGCGTTCTTCGATCTCACTGTTTACTATGAGTGGATTCAAAGCCTCGTGATAAACCCTATTATCGTGAAGAACGTCCTCGAGTTGTCATGGTCAAAGTTCCTTTTAACAGCAACCCCCGTGGACATTGACCTCTATACAAAGTACGCTGAGATCCAGCCAGGGGAGTGCAACGTAGAGAAATTAACGAGTACACCTGCTCTTACTTGCACGCTCGAAAAGCCTATTAAACTAACAGAATTTACTGGTTTAAAGATACGTACTAGTAGTACTCCGCAAATACAGAACGCTACAATTATACTTGAATCAGGCGTGGAGATACCCCTTGAAATAGTGCTATCAAGTCAAAGCGTAGTTGTTTTCCAGCAGACTGGGAAGAATGAGGGCTATGTTACTGGTTTAAAGGTTTATACTGAGACTACTAGTTTAGACTCAATACTATCTATTGAAGTAGGCGAGTTACTACTTCGCAGAGTTAGTGTTTACAGCTACAAGGACCGCAACGTGTTCTTTTACGAGTACATAGGTGATCCCAAGCCAGCTCTTTGCTCAAAGATCATATTAATCGATCACGAAGGCCTCCAGCCGCAGATCATTAACCTATTTGCAGAAGACGGGTACAAGGCTATATTGGTAAACGTGAATGCAATTAGACACTCTATTAAACATATTGAGCCACTTGTAAGCGGAGTTATAGTAGATAGCGAAGAAAAAGCCCACAGGTACATGAATAGTGGTGGTTTTAAATCCGTAGTGTTAAAGTATGGCTTAGAATTTAGAGCATCACTATTGAATTCTAATCTACTATTAGTAGAAGCCCCCATTGTAAAACCAGATATTCTACCGCGAGATCCCGGAAACCCCTACACCTATACTAGCTGGGATTCACGAGTAACGAAGGAGTGGGTTGAGAGACTTGTAAACGAGTCTTCACAATTATGGAATTACATTAGGAGCTTCTTCAACTTGGATGAACAAGCGTGTGACGCAGTGATAAATCTCAACCCACCCCTTATCGAGGTAAATATTAGTCGCAAGGAGTATGCTGCGTTAGTAAAAGTTGCATATACCCCGTACTGGAGATCAAATGCCGTGTACACTAAGTCCACGTGTGGATTAGTAGTAGTAATTCCGGTTCAGAGTACTAGTAAACTCTACTTAGAGTGGAATCCCCCATTTATTCGTGAGGCATACGTCGCATCTATAGTTACGGTCTTGATCACCATATCTCACTTAATAGCTAGTTACAAGTTCACTAAAGTAAGTCACCGCGAATACTCCTCCACATAGTACACTACTTAAAGTATTTTAAGCACTCAGACTTGATAAAGCAGTAGGCCCGATGAAGCGCCGTCGGGAGACTACCCTCTGAGTTATAACTCGTGAAGAGTCCCCTGGTTACGAGGGTCTGGTTATTAGAAGTACTAGAAGAGTTTTCTGAGACTCTGATCTCGTGTAGTTATATGATCATAACTAAGCCGCACCCAGACCAACTAGTCTGTTCGGAGAACGCCCCCCTAAGGGGTTTACACTTCTCAAATAGCGATAACTCGTATCAATATTACTTAAGCATCAGACGCGGCCTATTTCTTCACCGTGATGACTTGGAGTAGATCCGACCGCTGAAAGCTCATCACTAATAATTATCTATTAACACATGGTTTAAAATACTATAGTGCATTGACCACGAAGATTAACTACACGGTAACTGTTATAAGAAGAAAATACCATTAGTATAGTTTAGAGCCGGGGTGCCCGAGCGGTCGAAGGGGGTGGGCTCGAGTACTCCAGCGTTAACTAGAGAGACCCACTACCCCCTGCGGGGGGTGCGCGGGTTCAAATCCCGCCCCCGGCGCTCACTCAGAGGTGATTTCTCTGATCGTTAAAGCGAGATTTTACGAGGTTTTACGAGATGCCGACGTTAAGTGTCTAGTCTGCGAGAGGGGCTGTATTTTAAAGAGTGGTTTACGTGGACCCTGCAAAAACTACGTAAACATTAATGGTGTTCTCTACCATGCGGGTTACGGGAAGCTTAGCGCTATTGAAAGTAGGCCTATTGAGATTAAGCCACTATTTCACTACTGGCCGGGCTCCACCGCCTTAACGTATAGTAACTACGGATGTAACTTCTACTGCCCGTGGTGTCAAAACGACCACTTAAGTTTCAGTGAACCGCCAGAGAGGAGCGACCTAGTACCGCCTGAAGAGCTGGTAAAACTAGCAATTCTGAGTGATGATGAAGGCCTCTCAGCGAGCTTTAATGAGCCTATAACTAACCTAGACTACGTTATTGACGTAACCGAGTTAGCCGTGAAAAACAACCTGTACTCAATGATGGTAACAAACATGTATTTTACTCCGCGGTCTCTCAAAGCCGTCCTAGAGGCCGGCGTAGACGGCTTCTCAGCCGATATAAAGGGCTGCCCCGCTATGAAAAGCGCGCTGGTAGGTATTGATCACAGCGTGGTGTTCAGGAACGCAAAGATAGCTATTAATATGGGTGCTCACGTCGAAATAGTGTACTTAGTTGTAACGAACACTAACGATTTCGAGGAGTGCGTTGAGTGGATTGTAAATAATCACTTAAGAGAGCTCGGCCCCGATGTCCCACTACACATTAACAGGTACCACCCTGCTCACAGGTGGAAAGAGCCTCCAACACCTCTAAGTAGACTACTCGAAATCAGAAACTACGCTACTAGAGAGGGGTTAAAGTACGTGTACGTAGGTAACGTTTGGGACCCCGAGCTCGAGTCAACGAGGTGTCCAAGGTGTGGTAAGCTACTTATATACCGAAGCCACTACAGAGTGCTAAGCACCCACCTAGACTACTCCAATGGGAAATACAGGTGTAAACGCTGCAATGAGGTTATTCCAGTAAGAGGAAGAATCATATTAAAGACTTAACTGAATTCTGCTTCAAGAATAAGTATCCGTGATCACAGTGCGGGGGGTGGGATTTGAACCCACGCAGGCCTACGCCATCGGGTCCTAAGCCCGACCCCTTTGACCAAGCTCGGGCACCCCCGCGCCTCCTAGTTAAATCTTTAACTCTTATATCTGGGATTATAAATGTACATTGTGTAGTTTTCAAGTACGTGTTTAAGCGCGCTTTTCGCGTAGCTATAAAGGTGCTCAGTGACTAATTCCGCTTCCCGCGCCTTATCAAGCTCTTTTTCGTCTACTACTTTTACGTCTCCACTAGGCATTACTATGACGTCAACCAGGAGATCGTTGTATTTAACTAACCCTGGTGCTACCTCCGGTGGAGTATTAATATTTATGTAGCTCCCTAACCACTTCTCCCCTCTATAGTAGTTGTGCGATAAAATTGGCTGATCACTCCTGACTACAACGTAGTCGACGTCTCCGGGCTCTTTCTCCACGCCTAAACCATCGTACACACCAGGCGACTTAATAGTTCTTTTAACAACGAGCTTGATGAGATTAGAGTCCACTGATACGTCTAAGACCTCCCCCTCACCTAGAGTAATTTTCTCCCCCGTTGGCTTGATGTGAATAAACTCTACTACCCGCCTCTCCCTCAACTTCTCACTTATGAAGTGCAGTATTCTCAATGATACTTCACGACTACACGTGTCGCTCGCTGCAACACCTTCTAGTAGATCCACGTAGTCACTTAAACCAGAGGATTTAAGTGAGTGATGTAGACTAATTGTTCTAGTGACAGTACTCCTAATTTCATCTAGAGTACTCTTAGCTAAGCTAGTTAATCCAATAATACCTATGAACTCTCCGTCTCTTAGCTTAACTGGAGCACTAAGGCTCTTTGCTCTCTCCACCAAATCCCTGTACTCAAGAATTAGCCGGCTGATCTCCTCTAAAATAATCTCGTCACTAGCGTATTTAGAACTACTCCTAAAGTGAACGCCCAGACCAGTACCCATTAGCTTAGATAGAGCTAGAGATGAGAGTCTAGCCCTGGTCTTACTATCTCTAATGTGCTCTGAGAAGGATATTCTGGGTTCGCCGTGTATTAGCGCGAGCACTTTTCCTCTAATCATAAAGCTCTTAGATAGTAGAGTTCTCTCGCCTGGTTTTAGCGGTGCTTTTTTAACACCAACTACTACACTCGATCCCTGGTTTTCCGTGCAGGGCAATAAGTAGCCCTTAATTTCCCCGAGATCAACCGTACAGTGATCGCCTATTTTCTCCGTTACCACGCCTTTATACACAGCGTAGAGTTCTAGTTTTGACCTCCACGTAAACACGTACTTTAAGTTCTCGACAATAGTATTGTAAACCTCGACTGCTTCTCGTGGAGTACCTATAACAAGTATCTCATCCTCAATATCAGTTGTCTTAACAGTTACATCAGCAGGCTCTTTCTCTAATTCTATTGAGAGTCTTTCTTGAATTTTCTCGCTAGCTTCAACTATTTTAAAGCCATGATCCAGCAGTAGCTTCGATAAGGCTGTCGCGTAAATACCGCGGATACGCACTCTGACCTGCGTCATCTAAACCCCTAACCTGCGAGTAGATCCTGTGAAAAACTCTAAATACATCCGTTTTCAGTGTCATCTAGTTGCCTTGACTAGCTGCACCTTACAGTAAACACTACTAGAGATCTAGTCTTTCACGGTCTCGAGTATCGATATAACTTGCCATATCTTTGTACGGGCACTTAGAGACATATTTGGGTCTTGACCAACCTGTTCAAGCGCACCTATAGCATTGGCGGCTCTGACGCCGGGTGTGTATTTTGTGTCGCGCAGGTGATTGAGAGCCTCCATAGCCGCCCTTCTAATATTCCGCGGAATGGCCGTGTCATTAATAATTGTCATTAGAATGTAAACAGCATTTTTTATTTTAGCCTCGTTATCCATGAGGCGGCTCATTTTTCACACCTTCTCGGCATTCTAGCCCTATGTTATGCTGGAAGGGAGTATTAATTATGTTTCTCACTACAGTATAATAAGCTTAATTTAAAATTACACAATCATGGAGGTGAACACGTACTAATGTCCACGAGGAGCGACCCAACGAAGATAATGGCAGAGCTCCTTAAGTCCGGGGCAGTAATGCTCGCTGAGACCTGCCCTGTTGAGGGGTGTCATTTACCACTATTTAAACTAAAAACCGGTGAAGTCGTATGTCCTGTTCACGGGAGAGTTCACATTGTTAAATCCGAGGAAGAGGCCAAGGAGATCTACTCTAAGACATACATGCTCAATGTAATTGAGAGACTAGAAAGTCAAGCCTTAAGGAGTATTGAGAGTCTATTAAACACGCCAGATATAGATCCAACAGACTACATTAAGTGGCTAGAGGTGCTTGAGAGAATACAGAGACTAAAATCACAAATCGCCTCGAGAAGCCAGCGATGACGTCTTCTTCTCAATAACGCCTAGTACTAACCTCTCCACGTCACTGTAAACTTCTCTAATATCGCGAGAAGCGTCCACGGGGACAAGTAACCCCATTTCTACAAGTCTCAAGTAAACCTCTCTCACTCTGTACTGTAATTCTAGTTTCTCAAACTCCGAGAACCTTGAAACCATTGATTCTTTACGCTTAAAGGCCACTGCGGGGTCGACATCAAGGTAGATCGCAATGTGCGGCTTCAAAGCCCACTTATTCACTTCGAGTATCCACTCAATGGGAGCGCCCATCGCACCTTGATATGCAACACTACTATAATAGTACCTGTCGCAGACAACAATGTAGCCTTGTTTCAGAGCTGGTAGAACCTTAGACTTGACGTGAAGAAGCCTGTCAAGTGCGAATGTTAGTGCATCTATGTACGGGTCTCTGAGATCGCCGTACTTAGTCTTCAGAACAGTAACTACCTCTGAGTCTGTGGGCTCGTATGTGTACAGTGTTTTAAGCCCCCTTTCGGAGAGTCCTTTAATAATCATGTTTGCTATCGTCGTTTTCCCAGATCCATCTATACCTTCAAGAACCACGAAGACTCCACTATACTCTCTTGTAGAGTAAGAGCTCAGCTCCCTTCACCACTAAATACACACTATTACTATATGCTTGTATACTTTTAACGAGCTCACTGTAGTTCCCAGCTACAAATAGCGGTATTTCCGCGATCACGCATCCCGCTATTAACATCGGCTCAGCCTCCGCCACTATAATACAAGCTGGAGCCGCATTGCTCTTCCTTAATGCGTAGATAATGTATGGTGCTACAGTGCTCCCACGTGTCCCCCTGAACACTAATACCTTGCCCCGAAAACACCTATTTTCAAGTGTAGACAAGCACCCTTGTTCAGGGTTAACCTCGCCGAAAAAGCTAATATAGCTATCAACTAGCACGACTTCACCGCTACAAGGTCCCGGGACGATCTGCTTAACTTCACTTCTGTACACCGGAGAGTTGCTTGACAATTTCCTTCACGCCCGCCAATTTTACTTTAACACCGTGCACTCTCCTGAGGTAAAATAGAGCTTTACCACTATTAGTTAAAATACAGTCGAATTTCTCCTTAAACCGCGATACTACCGGGCATGTACCAGCCGCGATATCAACACCCATTGCTCTCAACTCTAAGACTAGATCCCGGTGTATTCGCGTAAACTCAGCTGGAATGGTTACTAGTAGTTTTCCCCTTCTGGGCTTTCCATGCCTCTTCACGAGCCTCGCGATCAGTAGTAACTCCTGGGGGGTTGTGTGAGGACACCCTATATATCCGAGAATGTTGCTGCCAGCGCAGTTATCCCCCAAGTAGTTCTCTAGTACGCTAATCTCGGGCTCTACTTTCTCAGTGAGATCTAGTCTAAAAGTACCCATCGGCGTGATCTCATCTATAATAATCAGCGCGTGATTACCGCTAGCCGCGGCCGAAGCTAGCATGTTCTTTAAATCAAATAGCTGCACACCGCGTAGCCCCCGAATATGGGGTATAGCCTTGACTTCTTCCCCCACCCACAAGCCCAGCGCGCCAATAGGCATAGTTAGAGTTCTCGCATTTACTTTAATCTCAACTCTACCAACGCGATTTTCGAGTAGATGTAAGCCCGCATTATACGTAAAGCCTGTTAAAGCAGCCGCTAAAGCCACTGGACCGCCCTCTCTATTCGTGAACCCTCCGTAAATAGAGTTCGCGAATATAACAGCACTACTCTCACCCCACGCCAAGTGCTCTCCAGGCAGAGGTGTTCTGTAAAAGTAAGGTATACAGGTGAATACTGGTTTAACTCCAGCCTCTCTAAGAGGATCATCAATAAGCCTCTGGTAATCTAAGAGGGAGTTGTCTATGATCCCTGAAAAGCCAGAGTAATCCACGCAGCCAGGATTAATTGTTGTGAAAACCCTGGTTTTACCACCTCTCAGAATAATCTCTCTAATAAACTCAGCACCATACCTGCCAATTGTGGAGTATGACACACCGGATATGTGTGCGTGAACAATCTCCACTAGCTCCTCTGCGCCGAGAGCCTCACCCACTTTAACAATGATCTCCATTGCCTTAGCCGTCGACCACCCGTACTCTCCTCTCAGCATTTTCTCCTGCTCGCGTGTAAGGTACATTGCTATGGAACCCTTACCCTTGTGTACTTCGCGCTAGGCTCGTTTCTCGGTTTAATGGCAATTAAGACTACTTTATCACCCACGCCATTTACACTTCGAGGTTCAAGCGTACTGCCTCTAATACTCGGAATAATGAGAATATCCTCTCCCCCCTTACACCTAGTGGCAATAGCCCACTCAATCATTTCTGGGTTTTCAACGTCAATGTCGTCATCTAGTACAACAACGTGTTTCACGCTTGGATGCGCCGCGATGGCTACTAGTGCTGCTAATTTAGCATCAGCATAAGAGCACTTCTCGCTAACTGCTATTACCGCGTGTAGCCACGTAGAGCCCCCCTCTGTCAACCTCACAGCACTAACACACGGTACTACGCGCTTAACCTCCATGTAGATTTGAGACTCGCGCGGAAACCCCATTAGTAACTGGTGCTCCCAGAGGCCTGGAACAATAGCGTGTACTACTCTAGGAGTTCTCCGCGACACGTACATGTGCTCTCCTATAAAAACAGGCTGCTCCCTAACACTGTCAACCAGCATTAGTATATCCGTGAATGGCCCCTCAGGCACCACCTCACTCCTGGAAATTAATCCCTCAACTATAATACTAGCCTCAGCTGGAACCGGTATTCCGTAACGAGGGGTTTTAACGACTCTATTATCATTAGTCATCGCCGCGCCAACAGACACCTCGAATACGCCTAGAGGTGGGCTCATGGCTGAGGCGAGCTCTTGAAGCGGGCTTAAACCAAGTACTAGCGCTACTGGTGTATCTCTTCCACTCTCACTGTGCTTAGTTACAATGTAGTGTAGATGTCTCGGGACTATTCTGAGAACTGCTCTATCTCTAGACAAGTACATTGTTCTGTGAAAACTGGCATTACAAGTAGACTCGTAACAAGCAATGTAGACCGAGCTCGTTAAGTAGTACCCACCGTCTTCTCTATAGTACTTTATAAATGGGAGCTTGCTGAGATCTAGGTTTACTTCAACGAAGAAGTCTTCGAATCTCACAGTTTCTAGACCCCGCGGCGAGTTAACAGCTTCTGATAGCTTAGCGTAAGCCTCTTCGAGTGTTTTCACTCCCAGTAATCGCTGAATGTCCCTTCTAGAAGTAATTATGTTAGAGAATAGTACTGTGTCGTTTATTATATCGCTTACTCTAAATAGCACTAGTTTATTTCTGTTTTCGTAGCTTAATCTGGTCGCTACGTGCTCGCGGCTAATATCGCCAGCTTCTAACAGCTCTTTTCCAGTAATTTTAGCCATGTGAAGTAGCTCTTGCAAGTCCACTAATCTACACCTCGATATACTCCTCGGTGTAGTCTTCTCGTAGCCTAATCCTAGAGACCTTCAAAAACCTGACAGTGCTAGTGTACATTGTTCTCACTAGTACTTCTCCCTTCTCAAAGTCTATTTTCTCAATAATACAGGGGTGGTCGTTACCACTATCATCTGTAACAGAGCAGTAAATACCTCTCTCAAAGCCACTCATATACACCTTGACTTTCTCGAATCCGAGTTTTTTCAGTTCCTCGCTACTGTACGATTTCACATTACCGTATATATACAGCACTCCTGGAAACAGCGAAGCATACTCAACTCTGCCTTCAATGAAGTTACTTATAGTTGACACATTGACCTCCTTTCCCTGGAGTAGTGGAAATCCATCTACTAGAACACCATCTAGTTTTAGCCTCAACAGAGGGGCTTTTTCTAGGAATTCACGGTATCTTATACTTCGAAGTTGTCTCCGCTCCTCTCTAGATCTAGTCTTCCTCGAAGCTGGTGTCTCAATCTCATAGACGTCGATTCCGAGCCTCCTGTACTTTTCAAAGAGACCCTTTAACTCGTCTCCTAGCACAACCACTACGTCTGGTTTAAGCTCATTTACTATACAGTACTTGTGGAGGAGACCAGGCTCATCTCTCACCCAGCCATCCGTGTCAACTATTAGTGGGCTTAAGTGCAGGTCCTCGGCTAGCTCAGCGAGCTCTTTGAGTTTACTCGTAATGCTCTGAGCATAGTACTGTGGCTTAATATCCCCTATAAATCTCATTGAGAGAGATTTGAGCTCAGAAATCCATAAAACAGTCTCCTCCGAGGTTCCCAGGGTGATATAGCCGGGGGGCCCTATATCGGCTTGCCCAACATCTCCATCTATAACGCCGGGCTTTCTCCCTGATCTTAAAAGCACGTTAAATAACATAGTCACAAATGACGTCTTACCGCAGTCCACACACCCGACTACAACCACTCTCCTACTAGTACTTTGGGCGATTTTTAATATGATTTCTCGCTTTTTCCTGTAGGGGTCGGTTTCCTCTACGCTCTGTATTTGCGAGTTATTCACCATTGTAACGTCTATCTCCGCGTCGCCAGTAGCTTCAACTATGTAGTTTCTAGCTTTGTGAATAACTGCTTTTTCACCAGCACAGAGCTCTTTGCCATATATGTCCACGCACCCCGACTTTACGAGTATCGCCATGGGTCCAAACACTTTTAGCAATTCGCCTTTAGTTAGCTTAACCAGGGGCAATTACAGCACCTCTACGCCCTTACTAATGGCGATCTTGTACGCCGCGTAAATGTCCTTATATCTAAAGGGCTTTAGCTCCTTTAACCTCTTCTTAATGAATTTAACCTCGTCTAGTCTACTAGCACTGGGAGTTGAGTACTTCTCGTCGATCAGCTCTACTGGCACACGGTACTTATTCTTAATTCTCATTGCTACCTCAGCAGCATTATACCCCGAACCCACTTTCACCCTCAATTCTCTGTGCGGCATGCAGGTCAAAATGTAATCTAAGTCTCTCTCGAGCTCTCTAAGCCCCCCATCACCGTAGAGAAGGAGTTCCTCGTCACTCAAGACAACGTAGCTTAACCTTGAACCAGGGTCTACGCCTACAACTATAGTGCCATATGAGTCCGCATACTTAGTTGCGAGAATGGCCTTTTCGAGGACTCTGCAGTCCCTACTAGGATCATATATCACCGTGACGTTTGCTCTGTCGGCGAGCTCGTCGAGGAAGAGACCGTAGTCAGTGTAGACTACACAGCCTGGAGGAACAGCTTCTCTTGAGTAGTAATAGTGAAACCTCACTCCACGTCTCTTTAAGTACTCAACTACACTAATAAACCAGGCTGGCTCATATATCGCGACTACTAAGTCTCTTTTCTGCGAGCTCCACACCTGTTCCTATCCTCTACTTTTACCTAGTTAAGTACTAAGATTATAATAATACAGGGCCTACTTATACTAGACTACTCGGTGGTGCTTATAGCAACTAATTTCACAGGGAATCGCCTACTAGACGAGCTCATAGATAGCTCGTCGAGTGTTCTCTTCCAGGGAGTTGCAGGCGCAGGTAAAACAACGCTTTTACTCACAATAAGCGGTAACTTGTGTCATTTAAATACTTGTGTATACGTATCAACAGAGGAGACTGTCCATTACGAGAGAGTTGCGAGAGATATAAGCAGGTATGAAAAAGCGCTGTTTACAGAGGCTTATGACCTAGATACTCTCCTCAAAGTAGCCCTTACATTACCGTTCATTAAGCCAAAGTACGTTTTCGTTGACAGTATTAACGCCCCCTATAAAGTTGAGATTAGAAAAGAATCCACGCAGGCCAAGGAAGCCCTCATTATTAGCACTATGCTTGACGTCGTCGAGAGAGAGGGGGGAAAGCTCTTCGCATCTGCTCAGGTGAGAGCTGAGGATGGCGGGGACGTGGTGGCGTCTGGTTTAAGTATGTTTGAATACTACTTTGACACTATTTTAGAGGTCTTGATTGAAAAACCTCAATTGAGGTCTATTCGCGTATATAAGTCCAGTAAACCACACAGCATTAAGAAAGCGTATTTTTTAATTAGAGAACACGGAGTCGAGTGGGCTCAGTATGAGTGGTGAAGAGCTGTTAACTTGGATTATACAATACTACTTAACACCCATGATAGCTAACGCTATGCCAGTACTAGTATCTGGAAACACCCCAATTGACGGGGGAAGGTTATTTATAGATAAAAAGCCCCTCCTAGGCAGGAACAAGACCTGGGAGGGATTTGCTATCGGCCTTATAGGAGCTTACATAACCGCGTCTACTACTAGCGTTATTCTAGACGATCCACAAATAGTTGCTGTAGCCACAGGGGCGGGAGTATTTGCACTACTCGGCGACATTGTAGGGGCTTTTATTAAGCGTAGACTAAATATTCCGCCAGGTTCTCCCGCTCCAATCCTTGATCAACTCGACTTTTTCGCGGCTGCAACACTGTACTACTACTCGCTTGGAGTACAGGAAGTTACTTCGAGGCCCTTATACGTGTTGATAACAGTACTTATCGTAGTGCTACTGCACATTGTATCTAACTGGCTCGCGTACCTAGCCGGTTTAAAGACGTCGAGATTTTAAAAGAGAACTCGTTTAATGCTTAAAAGCCCTGGGAGAAATTTAGATGTCGTAAGTGTGCTCACGGACTTAAAACCACAGGTGGTAATAGTGGCTAGATACCCTAAAGTCATCACTACGTACTGTCCACGTTGCAGAACACACACAGAGCACAGTGTAGCGATCTATAAACACGGCAAGAGGAGAAGCCTAGCTGAGGGTGAGCGGAGATACGCGAGAAAGAAGAAAGGCTATGGCTCTAAGAGGAAACCCGAGCAGAAGAGGTTTGCTAAGACTACTAAGAAAGTAGTATTAAAGTTAAAGTGCTCTAAGTGTGGTTACACATTACACAGAGAGGGTATTAGACTTAAAAAAGCAGAGCTCGTAGAGGTTGTTAAAGGTTGAAGAAGAGAAAAATACTCGTCCCTATGCCTAAAAGCAGGTTTTTAAAGGTTATGTGTAAAAACTGCGGTGCAGAAAACGTAGTATTTGACAGGGCCTCGTTCCCAGCTAGGTGTAAGGTCTGCGGAATACAGCTCGTTAAGCCGACTAGTGGTAAAGCCGAGATAATAAACGCTGAGATCATCGCCGAGCTAGGCTAATAGAGATCACAAGTGAACAACTCGTCTCATTTATTAACTCTTCCCGTTATTCTTAAAGTTGTTGATAAACCGCCTGGTGATTTGATTGAGCAGAGATCAGCTAATTGGCTTGTTATTAGTTATTATCTCAGTAGTCGTTATCGTAGTGTACAGCTATCTCATACTATCCCCAAAATACTGGGAGATAGTGGTAAAAGCAACTCTCATACTAGCGGTAATTGTGGTGTGTGGAATTTTAGGCTGGATTGGCTACACGCTTGCAACAACGCCTCCACCCAAACCAATCGAGGAGATCGAGAAGGAAATTGAAGAGGAGCTCAAAAAGCTAGAAGCAGAGACTAAAGAGAAACAATCACAGTAAACCGCTTCACTGTGTTTTTACTAAATTACACCCTCTTCTAGAATTAATTTCTCAGAGGGGGAGTGCGTGATATCACGTGACGCTAAATAGCGATATACTTGCCCCTCCAGGAACAAGAGTGCCTTTAATGGGTAATGAGGCAATAGCGCGCGGGTTAATAGAGGCCGATGCGAGAGTCGTAGTCGGCTATCCCGGAACCCCGTCTAGTGAAGTAATTATGGCTCTGCAGCCAGTGAGTAGACAACTGGGAATTTACGCTGAGTGGGCTGTTAACGAGAGAGTTGCACTAGAAATCGCGCTCGGGGCGTCAATAGCTGGAGTTCGCTCAATAGCCACGATGAAAGCTCCTGGGTTAAATGTCGCGTCAGATCCACTTCTATCCTCAGCATACTGTGGTATTGACCGCGGCCTAGTCGTACTAGTAGCAGATGACCCGGGGCCTCACACCACGCAGACAGAGCAGGATAGCCGCTGGTACGCTAAGTTAGCTAAACTCCCGATGATCAGCCCCTCAAATCCTCAAGAAGCAAAAGACTTCACTAAAGTGGCTTTTGATATTAGTGAGGAACTGGGAATACCAGTAATACTTAGAACAACGACGAGAGTTAATCATACCGTGTCCGACGTGGTACTGGGAGAAGTGAGGAGAATACAGCAAGATGTGAAGATAGTTAAAAATGAAGTCAGATTCGTTAGAGCGGGTATGGCGTGGAATCTTGAAAGACACAAGTGGCTTAATAGTAGGCTGAGACTCGCCGAAGAGGTCTCGACAAAGTACTCTCTAAACAGTAGTAGTGGTCGTGGAGAAATCTGCGTACTAACAGAGGGTGTTGCACACGAGTATGTAAGTGAAGTTCTAGAGGAGTTGAGGTTAGAGGATAGAGTTAAGGTTATTAAGCTGGGTCTCCTCTATCCGGCACCGAGGAAGTTCCTACTGGAAAATCTCGCGGAGTGTAAGACTATTCTAGTAGTAGAAGAACTCGACCCGTTCTTAGAGGAGCAAGTCAAGGCTATTCTTCACGAAGAAAACGTTCATGTCCGCGTCTACGGAAAGCTCACGGGGCATCTTCCACTTGAAGGAGAGCTAAACAAGAACCAGGTGAGAAATGCAATAGAGTGTATCATTAGAGGTTTAACCCCTCCCCTAACTACTAGGAGTGAACACACGTTAAGCCCTCAAGACACTCCGCCTAGGCCTCCACCACTTTGTCCAGGGTGTCCACACAGGTTTTCATTTATTGCTTTAAAAATCGCTCTCTCTATAAGAGGCTATAAGTTGTCAGAGGTCCCAGTGTTCGGGGATATAGGGTGTTACGCGCTCGCCGTTTACCCTCCTATAAGTATGCTGTGGACAGAGCACAGTATGGGAGCTAGTATATCCATGGCTATTGGCGCCAAGATCGCGGGGTACACCAAGCCTGTTATCGCCGTGATAGGTGACTCCACATTTTACCACGCCGGAATACAGCCTCTCATTGAAGCCATTAACAAGAATATTGACATACTCGTCTTAATTTTAGATAACGATGTAGTTGCTATGACGGGGCATCAATCTACACCAGCGTGGAGTTTAAGTGAGAGTGGTAGGCCTCTGAGGCCGGTTAGTATTGAGAGCATTGTGAAGTCCATTAGTCCAGATTTCCTAGCGACTATTGACCCCTATAACCTCGACGAGATGATCTCTATAATCAGCGAGATCGTAGATAGACCGGGCGTAAAAGTCATAATTGCTAAACATCCCTGTGCTCTACTTGAGAGGAGGGCGCGTAAAGTAGAAAAGAAGTTCTATGTAGACGCCTCTGTGTGTAGGGGCTGTAAAGCATGTATTACGGCAACTGGTTGTCCAGCTATTGTTATGGAGGGTAATTTGGCTAGAATAATACTAGAAGACTGTAATGGGTGTGGTCTCTGCACTAGATTTTGCCCATACAGAGCAATTAAGCTCCTTCAAGGTGATTCCACGTGAGGAAAATAGTCAATATTTTAATAGCATCTGTGGGAGGGCAGGGAGGCCTTACCCTCTCGTGGGTAATAGCTCGCGCGTCTGTTCTAGACGGCTTCAGCGTGAAGACCGCTGAAACTCTGGGAATGTCTCAGCGCTATGGGAGCGTAATGAGCTATGTTAGACTAGGAGACTCTGTTAAGTCACCGCTATTTGAGCCGGGGGAAGCCGACTACATTCTAGGACTTGAACTAGTCGAGACACTTAGAAGAATACACTACGCTTCAGGCAGTTGTGTTGTAATAGTAGCTGATGAGTACAGGCCCTCGTACACTCAGAGCATAAAATACCCGGCGCTGAAGACGAGTGATTTAGTGGAGAAGATTAAGTCATTGTGGGGGAGAACGCTAATTATTTCAGCTAGAAAATTAGCTGAGAGAGCTGGTAGTGTAAGGGCTTTAAACATGGTTATTCTAGGCGTTTTTAACGCAGTATCCAACTTACTGAGCAGGGAGAGTATAGAGAGAGCTATTAGAGAGGTTCTTCCAGAACACGCGGTCTCAGCGTCTCTCAGAGCATATGAGCTGGGTTTCGAGTATGCTCAGCAAGCACGATAAATATTAACGCTTGTTTTACATATCGTGAACACTCTGCGAGAGCACTTTCTCATGGGGTCTATCTTAAAGAACACCTTTTGGTGCTCCTTGCTGGGGTCAATGTAGCCTATAGAGTGCTTAGCTAACTCTACACTACACATGCCTGGGTGACTCTTACAGAACTCCTCGCACTTCACCGCTAGTTCCTGTGTCTCATATAGTAGTCCGCATACACCACAAGCATAGTACTTTAGATCACCAATTTCAACAACGTAAACCAAGTCTCTCACCTCAATCCACTTGTAGAAGAAATTATAGCTTGGAGACTAATATTTACACTGCGAGAAAGGAGTATTGCTTATTTTCAGCACTAATTTCTCTTCACTCATCCGTGTTCGGATCCCTCATCACGTCAGCCAGTATTTAAATTCCCCAATGTGATTTTTACCTCACGGGGGTCTTATATGTGTAGACTGCTAGCTTTAACTGGTAGAGAGCTGGGCGAGGGCTACATTAGATCCATCATTGAGGCTTTCGTGGAGAGTAGCAAATACGATCCGTACTATGAGAGGCTATCTAGAGGCAGGAATCGCGCACACGATGACGGCTGGGGTCTCGCAGCTATAGGGTTAATTAGTGATAAACCCACGATTGCTCGCCACAATTCTCTTGAACCCGTCTACCACGAGGCCTCGAAGCGTATATTAGACCTCTTTATACAGAGGATTTCGAGATACAGTGTTCTCTATTTAATACTGCACTCGCGTAAGAGTTCTCTCGGGGAGCCCTATGGATTGGAGTACACTCACCCATTTATGAGAATTGGTGAGAAGTGCGCTGCGTGGTTTGCACATAACGGTGGAGCTAATAAAGAGAAATTGGCTGAAAAACTCGGAGTAAACCCGTGGTTGAGAGTTGACTCTGAGCTTCTAGGGCACTACATTATGGATAACGTGTTTAACTGTGTGGAGAGCGGGGGGAACGTAGACGAGTGTGTAAAGTCAGCTTACACTGAAGCGAGGGAGTACACTCTGCAGCGTAGTGCACTAAACACTGTTCTACTCTTACTAGTTGATAGAAGAGCCTACCTCTACCTTACACACTACGTTAAAGGCGAGGCCGAGGAAGACAGAAAGCAGTATTTCACTGTAATCTCATACGGTAGAGACAACTTAGCGTTCGCCGGGTCAATAACGCTTAAAGAGTACTTACTACCAGAGTACAAGAATAGAGTAATGTTCCTGGAACCCGGAGTTTACAGGTTAGAGCCCGGTGTAGTGAGCAAAATATCTAATCTATAGTGAGATCTCAGGTTGCACTACTCCGTGGTTTTAAAGAAAATAGGCTTCATAGTAAACCCTATTGCCGGCATGGGTGGAGCAGTAGGTCTAAAGGGGACGGATGGAGAAGCCTACTTTGAAGCTCTAAAGCGAGGCGCCAAGCCAGTGGCGCCACTCAGGGCTTTAGAGTTCTTAAATCACGTTAAGAGCACCCAATTCCACATTGTATCAGCACCTAGCGTAATGGGGGAGGACTACGTTAAGGCGAGTATACACGCCGATAAGCTATACAGAGTAGTAGGGTCTATTAGTAAGCCCACGACGAGGGAGGACACAATTAGATTAGCTCGTGAAATTAGCAACTTAGTTGACTTGCTAGTGTTTGTTGGAGGTGATGGGACTGCGAGGGACATATGCGTGGCTATTGACTCTAAAATACCAGTAATAGGTGTTCCGAGCGGCGTTAAAATGTACAGTGCTGTCTTCGCTCTTAATCCTCGGGCCGCTGCCCAACTACTCGACTTCTACTTGAACACCGAAGTAGAGCTCGTTGAGAGAGAGGTTTTAGACATTGATGAAGAGGCCTTTAGGAGAGATCAAATTGAGTTAAAACTATTTTGCTACATGATGACCCCAGCACACACACCTCTACTACAGCCCTCAAAAACACTCTATGATGACGAGAGTGAAGAGGCCTCTAAAGAGGCTATTGCTGATTACCTCGTAGAGTTAATGGAGTCCGAAATCCCCTATATTTTAGGCCCCGGCTCCACTGTTAAAGCCGTATGTAGAAAACTGGGATTAAACTGCACACTACTAGGTGTTGACGTCTTACTTAATAAGGAGATATTAATTCGCGACGCTTCCGAGAGGGATTTACTAGGTATTATAGACAAATACGGTAGAGCGAGAATTATTGTCTCTCCTATAGGACGCCAGGGCTTTATATTTGGAAGAGGAAATCAGCAGATCTCACCTGCAGTTTTAAGTCAAGTTAATAGAGAGGATATTATCGTGGTGTGCACGAGTAGAAAGGCTAGAGAGCTTTCTCGCCTACTTGTAGATACGGGAGACGAGAATGTTAATAAAAAGCTCAGGGGCTATATCAAAGTCCTAGTAGACTACAACAAGTTTCTCGTTATGAGAGTTGATTAAGAGAACACTAGCGTAACACGTAGTGCTCGCAACTAGCCCTTCAAGTAGGACTATGCAGTTATATTAAATAATATTATTAGTAGTCTAATAGTTATAATTATAAATTTCACATTACCTAGTATCCTGTATAGGTGAGCTCGTTGAGTAAGACCTACACGACTGCGGGAGACCTAAAAGTCGGGGGTTTCGTTATAATTGACGGCGAGCCCTGTAGAGTAGTCGAGATCTCGAAGGCTAAGACTGGAAAGCATGGTAGTGCTAAGGCGAGTATTACAGCTGTGGGTCTTTTAACAAAGGCAAAGAAGGTCCTCGTAGTACCAGTAGACGCTCAGGTCGAAGTCCCAATAGTTGAGAGGAAAATAGGGCAAGTAATAGCTGACCTCGGCGACAAGTTTCAAGTTATGGATATTGAGACATTTGAAGTTTTCGAAGTACCAAAAGACCTCATAGAGAAAGATTTGAGAAATAAGATTGCTGTCAACATGGAGGTAGAGTACTGGCAGGTTTTAAATACGAGAATTATTGTCAGACCACGCTAGTTAAAACCGCTTTTAAGTAAGAGTTCAACGCGAAACCTCTTAGTGGAAAAAGACCCCCTATTCTATATCATCTGGTATGAACGCTGGTTTTTCTACAAGGGATACTATGGGGATTGAGATACCGGGCTTTGGGTGCTTCGAGAACTCAAATCTCTCCTCTCCACTATATAGAATAACGTAGTTTGCACTGGTTATATCAGAGCTCGAGGACTCGTCGAAAGAGTAGTAATAGAATATTGGTATTCCATAGTATTTATAGTAGTCTCGAAACACGCCGAGTAATCCAAGTATTACTTTGTTCCTGTAGTTAAATTTTATCAAGTACGTGACTCCGTGTGATGGAATAATTGTGGAGGCTGTTAATCTAATTAGATCGGCTAAGCTCTGCGTTTTTATTGGCACAACTTTCTCTTCAACCATTATAACTCACCTATAGCAACTAAAATTAGACTATGTTGTGATTCCGTATTTATTTATCTACTCCTATACTCTTAACACTCGGCAGCGTTGTTTACTGCTCAGTTCAAGTAGACACCTGCATGAAGCGCTTTGCTACTCAATGTTTCTAGTAATACACTCCCTTATTCTGTCAACAATGTCACTACTTATGGAGTATGCGCCTTTACTGGAGAGCTCACTGTACTTCTCCGACAGCATTGAATTGATAGTCTCTAGTACTGCTCTCTTAGCATCCTTGCTCCCAATCCACTCTATATCCTCGTGTATTTTTCTGAGTACTTCCTGGTAGTCTACTTTACCCTCCTCTACCAGGTTCATTGCTTCTTCAAGCTGCCTTGTGACTTTAACATCTACTTTTTGTTCAAAAGCCTTCTTCAGGAACTCGTAGACAAATCTACCTCTCTCTGTTATTAGTAAGGCCTGGGTTCTACCTTTTACTTCAACGTAGTTTCTGTCAAGTAGCGTGTCTATTATCTTAGCGTAAGTACTAGGTCTCCCTATTTCTTTTTCTTTCATCCACCTGACAACGTCGTGGAATCGAGGTAGTGGGTACTGTATACGCCTTGATTTCTCCACGTCGACGTAGCCTGTAATCACCTTTCTATCCGGCTCCACAATAATCTTCTCAGAAAACTCTATGTTCATGTATACTTCTAAATAGCCCTTAACTACCGGTTCACACTCGTTCTCCACTTCACGCGTGAAGTTGTTTATCTTAACTCTTAGTTTTTGCGTTAATACCTGGGCAGGGATCATTTGGCTCGCAACGAACCTCCTGAATATTAAGTCGTAGAGCCTCATGTGGTCCTTGGTGAACCTGCCTGGCACTACAATAGCCCCCTCTCTGATAAGCTCGTATAGCCTATCTGCATCAATAGGCCTAGTTGGCCTAATTGCCTCGTGTGCTCCTCCAACACCCCAGGTTCTCGGCTTAAACACTGACTTGTAGTAAGCCCCATACTTGTACTCGAGGAATTGCCTTGCTACTTCTATTCCCGCCTCACTGACTCTCGTGCTGTCTGTTCTGTGATATGTTATTAAACCCCACTCGAAGAGGTCCTGGGCTAGGCTCATTGTCTTACTGGTTGAGAAGCCAAGCCTACGAGAAGCCTCCTCTAGTAGCATGTCGGTTGTGAAGGGCGGGGGAGGAGAAACCTCTTTTACTTTCTCCTCGAGGACTTCTACTTGTACACTCACGATTTCTGACTTCTTTACGATTCTACCGTCCTCTCCTATAATTCCCGCTTCCCTGGCCTCTGCGTAGCTTAAAGTAAGAGCAGGTAGTTTTCCGCCACGCTCAAGTTCAACGTGTATTATGTACTTAGAGCTCTTTACGTCTCTGCTCTTATCAAACTCGCTTACAATAAACCCTAAAACTGGTGTTTGGACTCTACCAGCACTTAGATTACGATTTGGCTTACAACAGTCCTCGATATTCTTCCATCCACGAGTTAACAAGTAGTATGCACAGTAAGCTGGCCAGACAACTCTCTGCACTATTTCAGAGAGAGCAAAACCCAGCCACCTGTCTTCTACACGCCTAACTATTTGAGACTCTACACGCCTCTCATTAAAATCACCGGGCTTTGCGATTGCGTTGAGAATAGCTCTTCTCGTTACCTCGTGAAATTCCACTCTGCGGATCTTTTCTGCGTAGGGTTCTAGTAGGACTCTAATATCCCAGCCAATCTTCTCACCCTCCGCGTCAGGATCCGTGCCTATTAGTACAATGTCCGCTTCACTAGCTAGTCTCCTTAGAACCTCTATGATCTTTCTTTTACGCGTCACTTCAACAGGAGATCCACACTTCGGGCAAATGCCCGGTTCAACTTCCTCTGTGAACTGGTGTCCGCGAGCACACGTCTTTATATCTGTGTACACAGGTATGTACTTTTCACCGATTTTAATGACGCCGTATAAGTGATACGCACCTTTAGCCTCTGGGGGTTTTTCGTCAACTACTAGGTCATATACGTGTCCGCCTGTAGCAATTACTGTGACTATGTACTTGCCTATTGTAACCTCATATGCCCTTATATTCTCCTCAAATACCCTTATGCTCGGCTTACCGAAGAAATTCGCTATTGTCCGCGCTTTATTTGGAGACTCCACAATAAAGAGGACGGTTTTAACCAGGTCGAGTGTGCTTATCGGCGTAACCTTGCCCGAGAGGATCTCTGCTACCTTGATCCTCTCACTCGAAATCTCCTCAATAACGCTCTCGAGGTTTATCTCGCTGAGCTCGTGTATTTTGAAGTCTTCGAAAATCCACCTCATTCTGGAAATGAGCCCTCTCAGTAATCTCACATCATCTACAACTAGCACTGAGAGACCCTTAGTGATGCCGCCTGGGTAAAGCCGTGAACACCTCCCACTAGCCTGTATATACGTCGCGACGTCGGGTATTAGTATGTACATCGAGTCTCCTTCTTTAGTAACAGCCACCTCACCTAGTTGACTCAACTTACTCCAGACTTCTTCTCTGCTGAGCTTTTCACGGATAATTGAAGACGCCCTGATCAGGTCTTTTAAGACGACGTTCTTCTCATCGTACTTCCCGGTTACAAGCGCCCTACTGTACTCTTCTCTCAGCTTCATAAGCGCTCCTTGAGACATTAACCTCAATCTGCGCGAGAGCCTCCCAATTAGTGTATCAATTTCCTCTCTCTCAGTCTCCTCCGCGACATCGCGAATAACGACCAGCATTCTGAGAATGTCTAGTGGTGAAACAGCCTCGAGCCTAGAGCTGAATTTGTGTCTTGGTACACCGGCAAACACTACGTACTTAACACGCGTAGGCAGGTCTACACCACGAACCATTGTGCCATAGTACGTTGCAACTCCAACTAGGCAGTTATAGTCCTCTCTCGCGAAAGCCTCTATTATCTCTGCTGGTCTCTTAGCGTGAAACGCCTCTGCCTTAATCCCGGCTTGTCTCAGTCTTGACACTAAGTACTCAGCGTACTCTACACCCTTATCTATGGGTACAAACACCAAGAACCCGTCTTTTAACTTCAAAGCCAGATCTACAATTACGTCTTCAACACTGCGCTGAGTACCTGGGACAATGTAAGTGTCTACAATGTTTCTTATAGCTTCGGGTTTAGACCCCGCTTCAAAGCCTAAGAAGACTTTAAACAACTTGGGGTAAATCCCTCTCGGCCTACCAGTGGCACTGTTTACCACGAGTATTGTATTAATCTTCTGCTTGATCTTTGGAATTTCCTCTTCCAGCTCCTTTAGTTTTGCCATCTCGTTACTAGTTTCACTAGTTGAATGCGCTGCAATTTTCGCTCTAAGCTTTATTAGCTCTAACCCCTTCTCCACGTCTTCGTCGCTTAAACCTATGATTTCAAGTAGTCTCTTAACGGCTGTTCCGCTCTTAAGAACAGAGTCCACGTCGTCCATTACTATTAGCGAATACACGCCTTTAGGAATACTCTGCTGGTGTCTATGCATAAAAGCACTTGTTGTTAATAGAATATCAAAGTCCTTATTGCTTATCTTCTCTAACATGAACTCTCTAGTCTTCTTGCTCATTTTACTGTGTACACATGCTATTCTTAAACAGCCCTCATCCCACTTCTCCTCGCTACAGACCTCTATTCCTAGATTCCTGGTGAAGTCTACTAGTTTCTTCCATGACTGAATGAGTAGAGGCGTAGTAGGGAAAGCTAAGTAGATTTTCTCTTTCTCGCTATTCTTATTGACGTTCTTAGCGACGTACAGTGCCGCGACGAGCGAGAAGACTGTTTTACCCATGCCAGTGGGGGCAATTATACAGAATGACTCTCTTCTCAGTATTCTCCTAGCCCACGTTTTCTGAGCACTCCACATTGGAAAGCCAGTAGCTCTTTTAAAGAACTCATCGAAGTCCTTTAGCTTATCCTCCTCCTCTACTAGTTTAGACAAGTTCTTAATACGCGACTCACTGATACTATTAGCGTATAGTTTAAGCCTCTCTACTCTACTGTAGTTAACTGCTCTAGAAGCAAGCTCCCGGAATTTATCTTCCGGCAAGCACTCTTCACAGGGAGCTTTATGCAGTAATCTCAAATCACTTATAGGTCCATTACAGTTTGGACACGCGTGCCTATAAATACCGCGTACTGTGTAAGTTTTATCTGTGATATTACCACTCACACATATAACCCGGTTTACAATCTCTCAAATGTAAGACTTTTAAATCTTAAGAGTCCAATACAGTACACTGAATAATTCACACACATTCTAAGGTTTAACAATATACAGTAAGAGGGTGGTGAACGCTGTCTCGTATTTCAAGTTGCACTCGTGTAAATACTACACGGTACATCTTTTAGTGATCTCCAGCAAAATCGTAGACTTTTTAGCCATTAAAACTCTTTAATCCAGTAATATACAGTAGGGCTTAATTGTTTGAGTTAAGAGTCGTGAACAGGAAGTATGCGCAGAGCATACTAACGGTATTGAGAAGTAAAGAGACTACTCAGATAGATTTTAGAAAAAGCCTCGTGCGATTAGGGAGAATACTTGGTCTCGAAATCATTGAGGACCTCGACACAGAACCCGTTGAAGTAGAGACCCCGCTGGGCGTAAAAGTGAAAGGTGTGAAAATCAGAGAGTTGGACAACGTGATTATCATTACTGTTCTCAGAGCTGCGTGGCCTTTAACAGAGGGGCTCGTCAAGATCTTTTATAGCGCAAAACAGGGTGTAATTGCCGCGCGGAGAGTAGAGGAGAAGGGTATGCGTAACTGGGATTTCGACGTGGAGATATCTTACATTAAGACTCCCAGGATAACTCGCGACAGTGTTATTATTATAAGTGACGTTATGGTTGCAACCGGCTCGACTCTCGTGAGAGTACTGCGCGAACTCGTTGAGAGAGGAAGAGCTAAGAAGTACTATATAGCCTCCGTTATAGCGACACCTATCGCTATTGAAAAGCTGAGAAAAGTAAGCGAGTTTCTCAACATAGACTTGAAAATGTACACTATAGCAGTAGACCCAGAAGTAAACAGTAAGGGGTATATAGTACCCGGCCTCGGAGACGCCGGAGACCGCGTATTCGGCTCATAGCTCTAGTCTTCAAAGATCGCTATTTCCTCCATATTTATTTTTTTATACTTTTCAAGGCTTCCCACGTCAATCCACATACCCCTATAGAGATATCCGTAGACACTGTAACCAGTTCTTATACAGTATGGTATGAAGTCGCCCATGAAGTCGAAGTCTTTTCCCAGCTCTTCCTCGATGTTCTTGTTAAACAACTTAGTGTTAACAACACCCACACCTATAGTTACGCGGAGGTCTATTCTCGGCTTCTCGGCAAACTCTACTACTCTATTGTCCCCGCTTAACTTAGCTACTCCAACGGGAACTTTGTAGTTCTCCGCTAAGACAATTGTAACGTCCGCGTTTTTGCTAAAGTGGTATTCGAGTAGATCTCTCACGTTTATAGGAGCTAAGATATCTCCATACCAAAATATGAATGTATCCGTTATCAATCCCCTTCTATGAGCTTTTAATAGCGCTCCACCAGTGTTCTTGTACCCGTCTTCTTCGTCAAGAGAGTATTCTATTTTAACGCCAAATCTAGAGCCGTCTTCAAAATAGTTATATATGTACTTCCACTTATACCCCACTAGGAACACGTAGTTTTTAATGCCCTGCCTCTTAAGCCACGTAACTATTAGTTCAAGCACAGGTTTCTCGGATTTACCTAGTGGTATCATGGGCTTTGGTATTATTTCTGTATATGGGTGAAACCTGGAGCCGACGCCGCCTGCGAGTACAGCGGCTCTTACTCTGCTTAGATCACTAAGAGACATCTACGAGAACCCTTTGTTAATGATTATATGAGATACCCTGTATTTATGCTTTTCTCGAGCTACGTGAACTTCAAGTTTAATTCTCTTATGAGTTGCCTTGCCGTGTCTGAGACGGCTTCTCTAGAGCTCATTTTCGGCTTCCAACCCAGTGACATGATTTTCTTGACGTCAAGCACGATTCTCTTTATATCTCCCGGCCAGCCAACTCCGTGTAGAACTGGCTTGTATACTACTCTTACATTTGTTAGGCCTATTTCCCTTAAAATAATGCTCACTAAGTCTTTTACGGTTATACAGTCAACGTTACCCACGTTCAAAACCGAGTAGTGATCTCTTACTCGCCTCCACGCTAGTAGTGTAGCTTCTACCGCGTCTTCGACGTGTAAGTAGCTTCTAACTTGCTCTCCGTCGCCTAGGACTTCTAGTTCACTCTTGTTTCTTGTTAGCTTGATGAGTAAATCGTATATAACTCCATGTCTAAGTCTCGGGCCAACTATATTAGCGTATCTCAGAATAACTGCCTTCAAACCGTAGAGAACACTGTAAGCGTGTAGTAAGACTTCGCAAGAGGCTTTACTCGCACCGTAGACTGACACGGGTTTTAGAGGCGCGTCTTCGGCCAGAGGGTCCCCGGTCGTTTCACCATAGACAGTACTTGAAGACGCGAACACTACTTCTCTTACACTGCCTGTTCTCGAGGCCTCGAGAACATTAAACGTAGCAACAATATTCTCTCTAAAATGAATATCAGGACTAGTTGTACTAACGCGGACTTCGGGATTAGCCGCGTAATGAAACACTACTTCGACGTCTCTAAGGGCTTTTCTCAGCTCCTCGAAGTTCTTAATGTCAATATTCACAAACTCTATGTTTTTGCTCTTTAAGTGGTGTTTAATGTTCTCAATAC
>Ga0326760_1000096_pt1 | contig 49816 bp, 49 predicted proteins | sample GCREP_S_FD_207668 | JGI IMG/M metagenome (GOLD analysis project Ga0326760, IMG submission 207668) | Hot spring sediment microbial communities from Geyser Creek Basin, Yellowstone National Park, WY, United States - GCR.EP_S | ecosystem: Environmental > Aquatic > Thermal springs > Near-boiling... | reverse complement strand
ACTCAATCCCGGATATTCCTCCACCTTTCCCCTGTAAAGTGGGAATATCTTCTCCCTCACTTCCGTCCAAAACTTTGAACCAACCCATTGGGCCTTAGCCAATAGGTTGCACTTAAGGGCCTTTGGGTTGTCCCCCAAATATTCGTAAAATATCCTCTTCGCCCTATAATAGAATTCCCCCTTCCCGTTGGCGAATTTGTAAGCCTTCCTTGAATCCATCCTTGAAAACAAAAAATACACCACGAACCATAGATCGTTCATCTCATCCCTACCGAACCTCCTCCTGTAGGCTTTCAGTACCTCCCCGAACCTTGAGAACCACCCGTAATGTACAAGGTAATCTATTAATTCGTAAACATCTTCCTTCCCCCCGCTTTCAAGTATCGTCTTCATCCTCCTAAAAAAGTCCTCCCTGATCGGCATTAGGGTTCAAACCTCTCTATTGTCCTTGCAAAGGGTATCGCCTCCCTCACGTGCTTTATACCCGTTATCCATGCCACGGTCCTCTCAAGTCCCAATCCGAAACCCGAATGTGGAACGGATCCGAACTTCCTCAAATCCAAGTACCATTTATAAACCTCAACGGGTAACCCCTCCTCTTGGATCCTCTTAAGTAAGGTTTCGTAATCGTCCTCCCTTTGACTTCCCCCAATTATCTCCCCATAACCCTCCGGCGCTAACACATCCACGCATAAAACCTTAGATGGATCCTCCGGGTCAACCTTCATATAGAAGGGTTTTATCTCCTTCGGGTACCTGGTTATCATAACGGGCCTATCAAACCTCTCCGATATTATCGTCTCCTCATCCCCCCCAAAATCTTTGCCATAAACGAAATCTATCTCCCTACCCTTCCTTTTCTCCTCCTCTAAGATCTTCGCCGCTTCGTCGTACGTGATCCTCGGGAAGGGCTTTTTTATGTTTTCCAGCTTTGATATGTCCCTATCAAGGGTTTCCAATTCAAATCTTCTCCTTTCCAAAACCCTTTCAACTATATAAACTATCAGGTCTTCCGCAAGTGCCATTATATCGTCCAGATCCGCCCAAGCGACCTCGGGTTCTATCATCCAGAATTCCGTTAGATGCCTCCTGGTTTTTGACTTTTCCGCCCTGAAGGTTGGACCGAAGGAATAAACTTTACCCAGCGCCATCGCCCCCGCCTCCATATATAGCTGTCCCGACTGTGTTAAATAAACCTTATTCTCGTCAAAGTACGGGACCTCAAAAAGGGTTGTTGTTCCCTCAACGGAAGCGGGGGTAAAGATCGGTGGGTCAAACCTCACAAAACCCCTACCCTCGAAGAAATCCACTATCGCCTTCTCTATCTCGCTCCTGATCCTTAATATCGCCCACTGTTTCCTTGACCTTATCCATAGATGCCTGTACTGGAAGAGCTTCCCAACATCCGGGATATTCTCGGGCCTAACCTTGGGAATGGGATAGGTTTCAAGGGACTTTGAGTGGATTTTTAGATCCTTGACGTGGATCTCGTACCCCCCTATCGCCCTCTTATCCTCCACCACTTTTCCCCTAACTATCACCGCATCCTCATAATCAAGCTCCTCGCATAGGGAAAACACATCTTCCGATACATCCCCCTTTGATACCACGCACTGTACGAAACCCGTCCCATCCCTCACTATCAAAAAGTGTATCTTACCCGAAGACCTCTTGTTGAATAACCAACCCCTTATCTCCACCTCCTCATCCTTGTGATTCTTAAGATCCTCTATCCAGACCATTTTATCCCTCCAATATCTTCACCAGAATTTTCCTATTCCTCGGACCGTCAAACTCGCAAAAGAAAATTCCCTGCCACGTTCCCAAAACTATATCCCCATTTTCTATTATCAAGCTCATGCTCTGACCCACAAGGACGCTCTTTATATGCGAATCCGCGTTCCCCTCAAGGTGTTTATAGCTTTTCCTTTCCGGCACGAGATCCGACAGGTGATCCGAAATATCCAACCTAACGGATGGATCCGCGTTCTCGTTTATCGTTAAACCCGCGGTGGTGTGGGGACAAAAGAGGATGCATATACCTTCCTTCACCCCGCTCTCCCTAACCAACCTCCTAACCTCCTCCGTAATATCTATCATCTCGTTCCTCTTATTCGTTCTTATACTTATCGCTTTCATATTTTGTCGTTTAAAACATAACCCTCGTCGGGGTTTAGAATAAGGTTGTCTATTAACCTCGCCTCGGGAAACCTAACCGCGGTCGCAAGGAGAACCTCACCCTCTACCACCTCAAGGGGTTTAAGCTCCCTAGTATTCGCTATCTCCACGTAATCTATTTTGGCAAGGGGCGCTTCTTTCTTTAAATATTCCTCAAAATTCTCCTTTATCACCCTTGACCTCCTTTCCCCCGAAAATATCATATCCCTCGCCATTATTAACGCCCTATAGATTGCGCTTGCCTGTCTCCTGCTTTCCGGCGATAAATACTCGTTCCTTGAGGACATAGCCAAGCCGTCGCTCTCCCTAACCGTCTCGTGAGGTACGATCTCTATGTCAAGGTTTAGATCCCTAACCATCCTCTTTATTATGTAATATTGCTGGGCATCCTTTAATCCGAAGACCGCAAAATGGGGTTTAACTATGTTGAAAAGCTTTAGAACTACCGTAGCAACCCCCCTGAAATGCCCCGGCCTAAACTCCCCCTCCATATACCTATCAAGTTCCTTCACCTCAACGAATGTTGAAAAATCCTCGGGATACATAGCCTCAACGGAAGGGTAGAATATAGCCTGAACCCCCTCCATCTCGCATTTATACCTATCCTCCTCAAACCTCCTCGGGTACCTATGGTAATCAGATCCGGGTTCAAACTGTAGGGGATTTACGAATATGCTCACAACCAAAAAGTCCGCTTGTTTCCTGGCTTTCCTTATAAGCCTGAGGTGACCCTCGTGTAGGGCGCCCATCGTGGGAACAAAGCCTATTATCTTCCCCTCCTTCCTCAGGTTGTTTGCCAATAATTGCATCTCCTTTGGATTTTCTATAACGAGCATAAAGATGGGATTTTAAGGTTGTGTTATTACGAATTTCCCAACCGCCTTTCCGTTTTCCGTCATTATCACCACAAAATAAAGCCCTTCCTTCAAGTCCCCCACATCCAACTTATACTCCCACTCCCCAATGTTCTTCTCCCCCTTTATTTGAACCTCCTTAACCGGAACCCCAAAGGGGGTATATACCCTTATAACCGGGTCCTTTGATGGGTACATGCTCTTTATCCTAAGGCTTACGAACCTTGAACCCCCCGTAGGGTTTGGGTAGATTCTCGAGAAGAAAAGCTCCCCCTTCTTTGGTATCACCTCCAGAGGTTCCGAAAATGCTAAAGCCTGGGCATCCACAAGCCCATACCCGGAACAAAAATTGGGTTTAAAGGGTATATCCTCTAAGGGTTTTGCGGTTTCCAAAAGCTTATCCCTGAGCTTACTTAAGGACCAGGAGGGGTGAGCTTCAAGGGCCAAGGCTAAAACCCCCGCGGTTATGGGTGCGGAATAGGATGTACCCGAGGTATATACTAACCTTCCACCTTCGTCCGCGGCTATCACCTCAAAGGGTGCGACCACTTCGGGTTTTACCCTACCGTCCGCGCTGGGACCGCAGGCGGAGCTTGAAGATAAAACTACCCTCTTCCTCGCACTATCGTAAATTACCCCTCCTACGGATATTACATTAAAGGCATCCGCTGGGGCATTCAAAGTGGTATCTCCGATGTTGGGATCCACGACCCTTGAGCTTACGTTCCCTACGGATATAACCGGCAAAACTCCCCTATCAAGTGCCTTGGACAAGGCGATGGATGATATTGCGGTTTTTCCATCCATCATACCCTTCGTATAACCCGCATCCCCCCCATACCCTAAGCTGATGTTAATTATTTGAACACCCCTCCTTGAAGCCCATTCAAGGGCGGAAACCAAAAAGTCCTCCTCTATCCTATTTTCCCACTGGGATGTGGTATCGCTCCTACTTACCTTTTCCGTCTTTGCGAGGTAATACTCCGCTCCGGGGGCTATACCCACCAAGCTCCCACCCACATAACCCGCCAAAACCGAAAGCACCCTTGTTCCATGATATTTCCCAACCCCGTACCTCGGAACTTCCGCTACGGTGTCCCCCCTCTCCCTATAAACCAAAACCCCATTTAAAAACTTGGGCTTGTTGCAAAAGGTCCAACCTACCCTCTTTATTTCCCTTCTAAGGCTTAAGGAATAAAGGGAAATGTGATCTTCCATCGGAACAACCAAAGTATCACCGTAAAGAGCAAAGTCCTCAAGGTAAGGGACCTTAAGGACAAATCCGTTATCAACGAAAAGGGAGTCGTTCCTAATATATGCGAGCCTACCGGAGTTTTCAACGGGATAAAATCCCCAGACAAGTAAGCTGTAAGATGATCCCTTAAACAAAAATATACTATCCCCATCCGAGAAGAAAAGGCTATCCCCGCTTAAAAACATACCCCCGAAACCTTTAACTGGCTTAGAAATTGAACAAATCAAAGATGTAATATAATCGCAGAGTTTTACGCTGTCTCCGGTAAATACTCCAACCTTTAGGCCCGAGCTTGATGATCTCAAAATCGCCATATATCCCCTCCCAAGATCTTGAGTACTTTCAAAGGTATCCCTGTAGATCGCACCAAGCTTCAAGTTCCCATAAGAGGACCAGGAAAGGTATAGGGTATCATTCCTAACTGTTAAGCTTGGGTTTATCTCAAAGCCCCTTGAAAGGACCTTTAAAGTTTCCCCCTTCACCAAATAAAGGTCCCACCTGTTTATGTTGATCCCCGCTATGCTCCTTTCGTCTATTCCGGAATAAACGCAGAATGTGTCCGTTCCCCTAATCGCGCAATCGTAAGAGTGTATATAAAACACCCCCTCCGGTGTGGGGAGGGTTCTACCGTTTAAATTTATCCTGTCTCCGCTGTTGAAATCCATCTGCCCTCTAACCTGAACCCCCATAAGGGATGGGTGGGTTAGGTCAAAGCCCGTGTCAAATATTGCAATTTTTACCCCTTTACCCGTAAAACCGAGCTTGTGAAGGGTATCCGCCTTTACCGTCTTCACCTGAAACTCCGAATCCCCGTACCTGTACTCCCTCAATTCCTCTTCCCTATTCGGTTTCAGGATTAGGACCTCCCTCTTTTGTAAATTTTTAAATTTGGGATTTTCTGGGAGGAAAAAGGAAGTATAACCCGTCCAGTAAGACCTAACCCTCCTGTATCCACCAAAAACCTCTATGTTATGCGAATATGGAACGGATATATTTAGCCAATATAGGGGGATCATATCACCTCTCCCAAGATGAAGGCGTCCCTGAATTGGGATAAAACCTTCTCAGCGTTTTTCCTCGGGATCACAAACACAAAACCTACACCCATATTGAAAACCCTCCAAGCCTCCCCTTCATCTATTCCGCCAAGCTTTATAAAATTTTTCATATACTCCGGCGTGGGTATATTCTCCCAGTATATCTTTGCCTCCCTTCCCTCAAGTGCCCTCCGTAAATTTCCCATAAGCCCCCCTCCCGTTATGTGTGCCCCCCTCTTCGCCCCAAATTTCAGAAACATCTTCAACCCTTCTTTATGGTATAACCTCGTGGGTGTGAGGAGGATATCAATTAAAGCCCTTCTTTCGTCGATCTCGGGATAGGTTTTAAATGGATCAAGGTTCCTTTCCTCCAGGATCTTCCTTATTAACGAGTATCCGTTTGAATGGAATCCAGAGGAAGGAAATCCTATTAAGATATCCCCACTTTTAACCTTACCAAACCTCTTCTTTATCGGGATTCCAATTCCAAAACCCGCAACATCAAAGGTGTTTTCCTTTATTAGGCCGGGAAGTTCCGCGGTTTCACCGCCGACGAGTTTCGCCCCGACCTTTTTACAAGAGTATATTATATCCTCCAAAACCTCCTTTGCCCAATCCTCCCTTAACGGGAAAGTGGCAAAGTAGTCCAAAAAATAAACCATCCTCCCGCCATCTGCCAGTATATCGTTTGAAACCATCCCAACGAGGTCCTGCCCCAAACCCTTAAATTTCCCCGCCTTTATATATAGCAGGATCTTTGTCCCAACCCCATCCGTGGATAAAAGGATCCTCCGTTTTCCAAGTTTTACTGTCGCGGAAAAGGAACCGATAATTTTATTCTTTCTCTTTAACCATCCCACAAGGGAATCCGCCTTATCTATGGAAACCCCAGCCTCCTCGTAAGTTATATAAGTTATACGTCTATTATCACCGATGCCCTCCATATACCCCTTTCCCTCTCGACGTGGAGCTTATGCCTTGTGATCGCCTTCAAAGCCTTTTTTATTGAATGCTTGGAAGGATCGAAGGGTTCCCCTCCCAACTTTGCATGAAGCTTGAATTTATCATCCTCAAACTCTATCTTCACATCAAACTGCCTGAAAACCATCTTTGATGTTTCAAACTCGTAAAGGAGCTGGGAAAGCCACTTGTGTAGTAGATCCTCAATGTCTTCCCCTTCTAGGTATATTTTCTTCTCCCCTTGGATCTTTATCCCATATAAGCTTCCCAACATCTCCCTAAAGAGTGCCCTTGCGCTCTCAACAAAAAGCTTCTCCAAATCCATAGAGCTAACCTCAAATCCCACCTCCGATGTATGGGATATTGGCTTGTAAGCCATAATTCACCCCCCTTTTTTATTCCTCGGCAAATTTATGGGCAACGCAATCGCATTCTATTATGGGTTGGAAGGTACTTTGTACCGTGATGGTGATATCCTCCTTACCGCATCCGGAGTTCGTGAAGGTTGTTGTAAGGGTCATATTTGCGGAGAAGGGTTTAAAGGATAATACCGAGGAATTTCCCTGCCTAAATATTAATGGGTCGTTTATGAAGACAGGAACATCCGAGAACCTCACCCTATCTCCTCCCACCACCCTCATGCCCAAAAGGTCAAAAATCGTGTTTTCGCTCCCAACGCTACTTACCATAAGCCCGCCGTTTATATAGTATCTAAACGCCACATCCTCCGTCCTTCCCACATTATACACCGCAAGGAATACCGTATCTATATTTGGATCCTTTAGGTTCCACGGATCCAAGACCCCGCAATCGCTATACTTCACGGACAAAACCTTACCCTTATCCACCTCACCAAGCTTCCTATTTTTCAAGAAGTTGTCGGAAACGAAAAGGACATCCTCACCCGAAATCCCAAAGGTTTGTCCGAACTTTGAGCTCCCATCTATGAAGTTCCTGCATGCGAACCTTGAGTGCAAAACGTAATCTATCTTGTAAGACAAGTTCGTGTTCTTTGATGTAACATTTACCGTGTTTGAAACCTTCCAAGCATAGGGTGCCTTCACCTTAAAGGAGGTTTTACCCGAGGATAGAGTTGGTTTAACCGGGATGATCTTGTTGTCCCTTGGGCAAACGGGCGCAACCTCAAAGGATAATTCTATGGGGTTTTTCCTGTTGAACACCGTACAGCTGGGGGGTTGATAGAGAACAACAGGGTTTTGACCTCTCACCACATTCCACCCTTCAACCTTTTCACCGCTCGTAAGCCTACCCTCACCACTTAAAATTCTAACCGCAACCCCCGCCTTATTTCCTAGGATATCAAACAAACTCTTTCCTTCAGCGTTCGTTGCCGAAGAAATCCTTATCGCCACAAACCTATCCTGAGATATATCCGCCTCTTCAACAACTTGGACGGAGAACATCGTCATGGTTTCTTTTACCGCTATCCTCCTCAGAAGTGAACCCATCTGCTCCGTTAGCTTGTCCGTCAGGAGAATAATGGATTGTAAAACATCCCTAACGGCGGTGGAGGGTATTCTATAAGAATATACCTCATAAACCACCTCGCTCTCAAGGTTTATAAGCCAAATTTTCCCAATGAGCCCGTAAGCATCCTCACCTATAACTATATCCACCAAATATGGGGTCTTCCCGTAAGCGGTGTCATCCTTATGAAGCGCCGCGGTTAAAGAATCGTTTATTAGCTTTGAGAAGGTGCCGAAGGGGATCTCAACGTACCCTCCCCCAACTATCCTTACCGAATTCCCATCTGTCTTTTCAAAATATTCCATCGCCCTCTTTAAAATTACGGGAAGGTATGTGTTCAAATTTCCCCTAAAATTCTGGGCATATTTCCCCGTGGGATTCACCGCTATCCTTGCCTTAATGTAGACTTCCGGAGCCGAGCATACGGAGTAGGGTAATTTGGGAGCCTGAGCCTGCGGAGTTTTTGGGGTTGATCTTTGGGCAAACAGGGGTAAAGAAAGGAAAAATAACAAAGGTAGAAACCTTCTCATAAGTTGGGAATTATAAGGTTGAAATTCCCCCTTTAAAATTTTCGGCTATGAGGAGATTTTGGGGATTTTTGGTGTTAACTTACGTTGAGACTTTACTTTTGGGGCTTTTGGGAAATTACACTGAGGCGGGAAAGCTCTACGAGAAGATATAGTTAATAAAATGGCTGTTCAACTTATTCTGGGCGACATAAGACAGGTTTATAAAAAAATTAAAGATCATAGTCACCCCCATATTATCGGCAAAGGGATTATGGTGTTGCAGGGCAGATAGGTTAGGAGAACAGCCCTGAGGAGTATGCAAAAGAAATAGCCAATTTTACTGATCCCAGAGATGGTGGCTTGGGAGATGAAAAAAGCTGGATATATCCTAAAAAACAAGATCATTTGGTATAAACCAAACGCAATGCCCACACCAGCAAGGAATAGATTAAATAACACATATGAGGCTGTTCTTTTTTTCGTTAAAAATGTTGGCAAGGAAGTGTATTACTTTAATCTTGAAGAAGTTAATGAAAAACCCCAATTGTTTTACGCTATAGATTTTAGCAAATTGCTCAACGCAAGCGTAGAGGATAGTTTGAGTTATAGAAACAAACGTAGCGGAAGGGTTATAGAAATTAAAGGCGAACTTTTAAAAATTCTTTGGGAAAGTGGATTTGAAGAATGGCTTGAGTTTTCTTTGAATCAAAAACGTGCTAACTTCATATGTGGAAACTGTGGCAAAACTCTTAGCTATTGGGATGTTCATTTGTCTTATGCCAATAACAAGAGGTTTATATGCAAGCATTGTGGAACCAAGGAGCTTCCCAAACCGCATTTATTAGAGCATTCTTATTTTCTGAAATAATAAAATATGAAAATGCAAAAAATGGGCTTTTTTCAAGGCAGAGTGAAAAGTATAAAAAAGCCAACCTTTTAACAGCATCTCCAGCAGGCAGATTATCAATCACGGGAGAGAAGCTTATAATCAAAAGAAAATGGCTTTTCCCTCAAGGGCTTATAGCAGACTACCTCAGAAAAATCCTAAAAGAAAGAAGGCTATCCCTGAAAAAGCTGGGAGAATTGCTTGGTTCCATCCATACAGTGGGACACTGGATAAGAAAGGATTTTTCCCACTGGGGTAAGGGTGGGAGCATCCCTCGCCCTGAGGACTGGTACAAGCTGAAGGAGATTTTAGGGCTTGATGACACATACGATAGGCTAATTTTGGATAGAGTAGTGGTACTTTCCACGGTGAAAAGCCATCCAGAGGGCAAAAACATTGGAGATGTATGGGCAATTGCAACGGAACCTTACAAGGGAGAACACTTTGCGGTTTTTCCACGCAAGCTGGTGGAGATGTGTATAAAGCTTGGGTGTCCCGAAGGTGGCACAGTTTTAGACCCTTTTGCAGGGTCGGGCACTGTGGGCGAGGTGGCGTCCAAGCTTGGGAGGAATGCAGTTTTGGTTGAGATAAATCCAAGCTACATAGATTTGATAAAGGAGAGGTTGATTTTGTATGAAATTTAGCTTATTCAAAAGCTTCCAAAAAGCCCCTCATCAATCTCACCAGACTTAAACAATACATAATCCATAGTCCCAAATATTAACAGACAAACACATTATAGATTATGTAATAGGCTTGGAACCTACGAGACCTTTCGGGAAAATCCACCACCGACTAATCTGTAAAAGGCTTGTAGCCCATTTGTTTTATTTCCTTAAGAAGTTCAATAATCTTGAATGAGCTCGTGCTTTGGGATATAAAGGTGAGGGGCTTTACCTCTTCTTTGGTTCCAAAAAGTCCTCTTCCTTAGCCCAGGGTATGGTTTAACCTCCATAATATTTTACAAGCTTTTCATTTAGATCACTTGCCAGCCGTTTATATACTTTGCCTTCCATCTTGCTAAATTCCTTATGAATAAGCTTTAAGGTATCACCTGTCCTGAATAATGCTTTAATTATACCCTCTTCCCATAATTTGTCATTGCTTATTATCTTCTGCCAAATCCTTACGTTTATATCTTTAATCTCCATAAAACTTTCATAAGGATTAGCATCAAAGTTGGTCTCTGGTATTTCTGGTAAATCTTCTTTCCATTTTTTTAACCAGCTTAGCATTTGATCCCAAAAATTGGAAATTCCAAGATATTCAAACAGTTGCTTGCCGTAGAACAAATGAAGCTCAACTTGCTCATATTCGCCTCTAAGTGCCCGTATTTTTTCCTGGTAATAGTTTTTATTTTTTGAGAAATCAGGGTCAATGAAATACATAATCCCCACCAAATTAGTGCCATGCTCCCGATATAAAGCATTAAGCTTTTTCTCAAAGTTTTGCATCTGCCCTCTCTTTTTGGTAGAATCATGGTCATCTCTTATCTTTTGTTCAATAAAGTAATATTTCTTCCCATCAGTAAAGTATTGGTCTAACCTTAGGATCTCATTGTTCTCACCTTGTATATTTTTATCAAGCAGGATGTATCCTTGACCTTGAATAACAAGCCCTATTATTTCCTCAAGGGCGTCACCCATGCGAATTTCGTAAGATTGGAGTAAATGCTGTAAAATCTTGGTAGAAGGCTTTGATGGTCTAAATAAACCTATAAACCTCTCTGGATTGCTTGCCAATCTGCCCAGAAGCTCTCTTTTGTTGCCATAAAAAATATGTTTGTTTAGCACTTGGGCAAATTCCTGATAATCCATCAATCTTCCTCAAGCTTCATATAGTTCTGTATGAGACCCTTGTTTATAACATTCTTGTCCGTTATCTTTAGAGGATTTTTAAACCTCTCCTCTATCCCTTTCACATATTTTGGACTGACCTCTATCATTACGAAATCTCTCCCCAGTGCCTTTGCCACATATCCTGTAGTTCCTGTGCCCGCCATAGGGTCTAAGATTAGGTCTCCTTCCTTTGTGGAAGTCAAGATAACCCTCTTCAAAAGTTCTATAGGCTTTTGGGTGGAGTGAAGCTTTTGCCCCTTCTCGTCAAGCAATCTTTCACTTTTCCCGCATATAGGCAAAACCCAAACGTTGGCACCAATTTTCCCTATGCCAAAGCTTTTAGCGTATTCTCTATTAAAGGTGTATTTTTTGACGCTTTTGTCCTTGACCGCCCAGATAAGGGTCTCGGTAGCATTGGTAAATCTCACCCCCAACCAGTTAGGCATGGGGTTTGTCTTTACCCAGATTACATCGTTCAGAATCCAAAAGCCTAAATCTTGCATGATTTTTCCTACTCTAAAGATGTTGTGGTAAGTGCCTATGACCCATAAGGTAGCATTGGGCTTCATTACCCTTTTAACCTCAAGGAGTAAGTTTTCAATGAAACGATCATAATCCTCAAAGGAAGAGAACTTATCCCACTCGTCCAAGACACCATTAACGGTTGTCTTTACATTCCAGCGTTTCAATTCCTTTTTGCTTAGCTGTAGAAAGTAGGGAGGGTCTATAAAGACCATGTCAAAGGTCTCTTGTGGGATTTTTTTAAGCACCTTAAAGGCGTCCCCTTGGATCACTTTGTTTTTTATGTCTTCTACGCTGTAAAAAAGCACCTCTTCCCTGTCCCTTATGACCAAGCCTTCCACCTGTTATTATAATTTTATGGCTGTCCAACTTATTCTGGGCGATATAAGACAGGGATCATAGTATTCAAAGGTGGAAGCATCCCTCGCCCTGAGGACTGGTACAAGCTGAAGGAGATTTTAGGGCTTGATGACACATACGATAGGCTAATTTTAGATAGAGTAGTGGTACTTTCTACGGTAAAAAGCCATCCAGAGGGCAAAAACATTGGAGATGTATGGGAGATTGCAACGGAACCTTACAAGGGAGAACACTTTGCGGTTTTTCCACGCAAGCTGGTGGAGATGTGTATAAGGCTTGGGTGTCCCGAAGGTGGCACAGTTTTAGACCCTTTTGCAGGGTCGGGCACTGTGGGCGAGGTGGCGTCCAAGCTTGGGAGGAATGCAGTGTTGGTTGAGATAAATCCAAGCTATGCAGAGTTAATAAAAGAAAGATGTAAAGGATATGTTAAGGAAATTGGTTAAAATTGAAGAAACAAAGTTTTATCACAATAAAGACGCTTATGCTAAATAGGATAGGTGAGATTTTAAACCTTTTAAATTTAAGAAAGGATACAAGCAAAGCGACCTTAATATGGGAGCAGAGAGAGTCTTTCATAATTGGGCCTCGGCAGTTTTCAAATTTCCCAATTCAACACCCATAGGTGCGGATTTAGTTTTTGACTCTGAAGAAGGTTTTAGAGTTCATATCGACATAAAAACTGCGTTAGATGAAAACCCAGCGGATTGGCAAGGCGTTGTAAACGTTGGAAAAAACCAAACCAGTTATACAATACCCAGCATGTTTAACGCAGACTTACCTACTTGATCTCGGACAAAATCGATGCTATTCTTTTAACTTGTGTGCCAAATGGAGAGGAGGAAGAGAAAGGAGAAAGGATTTTAGGTTCAAATCGTAGATGGTGATGTTCTTAGGTTTAAGCTTTTGACAGGCTATCCTCCAAGGGCAGAAATTATTACAGCCCTGAAAGGATCAAAAGTTGTAGAGCGATTGCTAAATTTATCCAACAATCAACTGAGAATAAATAGATGGCATTGAGCAGATTGAGCGCAGAGGACTTTTCTAACATCACCTCCTTGGCTATAGGGTTAAAGGATACAAGTGATAAAACAGCATGGGCCAGAAAGAACTCTTAAGAGTTTAAGCCCCCTCCTCGCCAAAAATTTTTTATTAACCAGTTATTTTTCATCCGGTGTGTTGAAATTCCCCCTTTATAATTCCCGCCTATGAAGAGGCTTCTGGGATTTTTCTTGTTGTTTTTTGTCCTGTCCTGCTCGGGTAAGTACGTTGAGGATGGGTTCGTTAAAAATGAGGGGATCACAAATGCCCTTCTAAAGGAACTTAAGGGGGATTACGAGGGAGCCCTCAACGATCTGAGGAAGGCGGATGGATATTGGGGGAATCTGCTCTCCGCGGATATTTACCTCTATAGGTACAGGGATTACAGGAGGGCGCTGGATTTGGTGAATAAAGTTAAGGTTAGGAAAACTTCCCCCGCATCTCAGGAAGTTTTATACAGGAAGGCTTTACTTTTGGAGCTTTTGGGAAATTACGCGGAGGCGGGAAAGCTCTACGAGGAGCTGGCAATAAGGTTCCCAAACGGTAAGTACTTCGAATCCGCATCCCAGGCGGTTGAGGAGATGTTCAGAAGGAACTTCCCCGACACGGTGGTTGTATATGATGGGGGTTATGTAACCTCTATGATGGTGGATTACGCCATTGAACAGATACCACCCTTTAATAGGGCCCAGTTTGACAATCCCGAGGGTAGGAAGCAGATAGCGGAGAGGTTGGCTATAGAAGTTGCTGCACTCAGGCTTGCGGAAAGTATGCGCCTTGACACTTCAAAGGAAGTGAGGGAAAAGGTTGAGCTGGACAAGATAAACATCCTTCGTCAGGCTTACTATCAGTATGGGGTTAGGGAGAAGGCAAAGGCCACGGATCAGGAACTCCTGGCTTATTACAACGCTAACAAGTCCCAATATAGGGTCCCCGCAAGGGTGGATATAAGGAGGATCGTCCTAAAAGATAGCGCAAAGGCGGAGGAGGTTTTGAAATACGTTAAAGAGGGTAAGAATATAGATTCTCTGGTTAAGGAGTTTTCCGTTGAGAAGGCGGATGTTGAAACTGGGGGAAGGCTCTCAATTTACGATACTTACGAGAGCTTGAGGGACATCTTTAACGCGGCTTACGAAAAGGACACGGGAAGCGTATTCATTTACAAGAGGGATACCCTCTGGATGGTTATAAAGGTTGAGAGCAAGGAGAGGGATAGGATAAGGAGCTTTGATGAGGTTAAAACGATGGTGAGGGGAGCGGTGGAGGGGCAGAAGGAGAGGGAAATTTTTGAAAGTGAGAAGAGAAGGTTGAGGGAGTTTTATGGGGTTAAGATCTTCTTAAAGGAGGATACCACGGAAGTTAGGAAAGGCGAAGAAGAGAAGGAAGAGGAGGGTAAGGTCTTAACGGAGGAGGAAAAAAACTTCTTAAAATCCTTACCCGAAACCCTTGCGGTGATTCAGAAGATAAACAAGGCCATCACAAAGGCGGATTTTGAGGATAGACTAAACAAGATGCCCGCAAGGTATAGGTCTTATTACCTATCGCCAAAAGGAGCTTATCAGCTCGTAAATGACATTATGGTTCAGGAGATCTTGGAGGTTTCGGAGGCGGAGTTTAGGAGGTATTACCTCCATTACCCATTCTTCAAACGCCTAAGGGATTCTTACAGGGATGCCATGCTCTTGCGCCTCTATGATGTACTCGTAAAGGGTAAGGTTTCCGTTTCCGACGATGAGATTAAGGAGTATTACGAGAAGAACAAGGATAAGGAGTTTAAGGAGATGGCAAGGATCAGGGTACAGAGGGTGGTCGTACCTACGAGGGATTCCGCCCGCAAGGTCCTGGCTAAGGTATCTTCAATAAAGAACGAGAACAAGCTCAGGGAATTCATAAGAAAGACATCCGCTTACACGGGAGAAGGTATGGCTGGGGGATTTGCCTTCCTTACCCCCGACAAGGAGCCCGACCTGTTTAAGGAAGCATGGAAGAAACCCCTTAGGGTTTGGAGCATAGGAAAGCTCAACGATGGGAACTGGGCGGTCTATAGGGTTTTGGAGAAGATAAAGGAGAGGGTAAAGCCCTTTGACGAGGTAAAATCTTACATCCGCGAGAAGTTGAGGTACGAAAAAGAGAAGGCCCTTTACGAGCAGGTTCTTGAGCAGATAAAGAAGGATTACAAGATAGTCGTCTTTGAGGAGAAGTTCAAGGAAGAGGGGAATGGAGGAAGATAGGATAATAGATGAGCTGGTTTCAAATTTTAGGAATTACGGGTCCAGGGTGGTTTTGGGTGTTGGGGATGATTGCGCGGTTTTAAGGGAGAACCCGTCTAAGGATCTCATAGTGAGCGTTGATACATCCGTTGAGGGGGTACATTTTACCTTCTCCTTGCTTAGACCCGAGGAGATTGGGCACAGGGCCCTCGCTGGGGCGCTTTCCGACATAGCGGCTATGGGTGGGGAACCCTTGGGGATCCTCGTGAACGTTGAGACGAGCGAGAGAAACCTTGAAAGGTTAAGGGAGATTTATAAAGGCTTTGAAACTTTGTTAAAGGAATACTGCGTGGATCTTCTGGGCGGGAATATAAGTAGGGGAAGTTCCCTTTCAATAACCATAACGGTTTTGGGGGAGGTGAAGAGGGGGACCGCTTGGAGGAGGGATGGTGCCAAGGATGGGGACCTTGTGTTCGTGACGGGGGAATTTGGTAGGGTAAAGGCATTTTTCTTGGGTCAGGAGCTGAAGGCTAAAGGTTATGAATGGTGGTTTAGGGAAACGAGGATGAAGGTTTCCTCCCCGGAACCCAAGATAAAGGAGGCTTTGAGGGTGAGGGCGGAGGGTATAAATGTAAGCTCCGCCATTGATGTTTCCGACGGCTTGGCAATAGACCTGTGGAGGATAGCCAAGGCATCCCAAATGGGCATATATATCGACCCAAGCGCGATACCAATAAAGGATTCCGTAAAGTTCGTTGCGGAGAACCTAAACAAGGATCCTTACGAAATTGCCCTTTCAAGTGGTGAGGAGTATGAGCTTATCATAACCGCACCCAAGGAGTACGCGAAAATCTTGGAAGATCTAAAATTCACACAGATAGGTGAGGTGAGGCTTGGGGAAGTTGGTGTATTTGATATAAAGGGGAACAAGATCCCACCCTTGGGTTGGCAACACTTTAGATGAAGATCCCCCTTTTTGAGTTGAATTGGGATGAGGATGAAGAGAGGGAAGTTTTGGAGGTATTGGGAAGCAAATGGGTATCCATGGGACCAAAAACGGAGGAGTATGAAAGGGCTCTAAGGGAATTTTACGGGGTTAATTTTGCTTTATCCTTCAACACTGGAACCTCGGCCCTTTTGGCAGCCTACCGTTCCGCAAATTTGAAAAAAAAGGTGATAGTACCTTCATTAACTTTTGTGGCAACGGTCAACGCCTTGGTTTTCCTCAATTTGGAACCAGTATTTTCCGATATTCACTCTTTGAATTATCCGGTAATCTCCGCGGAGGAAGTTGAGAAGGTTTTGGATAAAGATGTTTCCGGGGTTGTGTATGTAAATTATGCGGGTTATTCCCTTTTCGTTGATGAGATCAGGGAGCTTTGCGAGGATAGGGGCTTAATTTTGATAGAGGATGCATCCCACGCGCATGGGGCATTTTATAAGGGAAAATTTGCGGGAACATGGGGGAAAATAGGGGCCTTTAGCACCTTTGCCAATAAGAACCTATCAACGGGGGAAGGGGGGTACATTTTAACCGATGATCCGGAAATATACAAAAGGGCTAAACTTTTCAGATCCCACGGTATGAGTTCATCCTCTTGGGAGAGGTTTAGGGAGGGAAAGAACAGGATATATGACGTCTTGGATCTCGGATTAAACCTTAGGCCATCGGAGCTACAATCTGCAATAGGTTTGGCGAACTTGAGAAAACTGAGAGAGGAGAACCGAAAGAGGGAAAAGCTCGTTTCCCTTTACAGGGAGTTAATTTCGGAAGAACTTCCAGAAGTCTTAATACCTTTCCTTGATATTCCCGTTGAAGCTTCCTCTCACTATATATTTCCTATAATCTTACCCAAGGGGGTGAATAGGGATAAGGTGGCGGAAAGGCTGGCGGAAATGGGCATATCCACGAGCGTACATTACCCACCCGTCCATCTATTTTCGTTTTACAACAACGGTAAAAAACTACCGAAAACCGAGCAGTACTCCTCAAGGACCCTAACCCTACCCTTATGGGGAAATATGGGGGAGGAAAAGGTTTATATGGTTGTGGAAGGATTGAAGAGGAGCATCTAATCACCTCGCCATCAGGACGCCAAGGCACACAAGGATTAATCCCAGACTTTCCATAATGTTCAAGGTTTCTCCGAGTATAAGAATTGAGAGTAGCGCACCGAAAACTATGGTAGATAAAATTATCACCGAAGAGGATATAGCCCCCACCTCCCTTAAACCGTAAAAGTATAGGGCATAACCCAAGGTGGATGGGAAAACCGCAAGCCAAATTATTGAAATTGAAATTATAGATAAAAGGTCGGGAGAAAAATTTGGGGATATAGGCAGAAAGAGGAAGGCGGTTGCTGTGGATATCAAATTGGTGGAGAAGGTGTAAATTATCGGGTCCTCCCTTGTTGAAAACTTCTTCGCGATAATTACGTATAATGCGTAGATGAGGGAGGCTATTAAAGAAAGGGCGTCCCCCAAATTGATCCCACCAAAGCTGAAAACGTTCCCAACCAGGAGAATTCCTAGGATCCCCAAGATTATCGAAGCAATCTGTTTGAGATTTGGTTTCTCACCCAAAAATATGGGTGAAAGGATCCCTACAAAGATGGGAAAGGTGTTGGAAATTATTGCCACCTTTGTTGCGGTGGTATAAACCTGCCCGGTAAATTGAAGTTCGTATGCTAAAGCATTTAAGAATCCCAAAGTTATCGCGGGTTTTGATAAAACAGGCTTTTTTCTCAAGAAAACAAAAAGTAGAGCGGAGCTCAAGAAGAACCTCAAAAATATTATAACTTGCGGGGAAAAGTTTCTAAGGGCAAATTCCGTGGCGGGAGGGGATGTGCCCCAAAAGAATGATGCCAAAATTAAAGCCAGAAATCCCCTCAACCGTCTATTCTACCCTAAAATCCTCGTTTAATGAACCTCGATGAGGTTTTAAGGGAAATATCCATCCTCAAAACCGAAAGTAAGGAGATCAGCCTAAATGATCTATCACCTAAGGAGATAGTGGAGCTCTCGGTTAAAGATAACATACATGGGCTTCTGAAGGTTTTGGAATATTATGATAAAATAATACAAATATCGGAAATTTGGGCGGAAAGCTTGAGAAATGGGGGTAGGGTGGTTATGGTTGGGGCGGGGACATCGGGTAGGCTCGCGATTATGGAATCCGCCGAATTGTTCCCCACTTTTGGGATAGGTAAAGATAGGGTTATGGCCTTTATAGCAGGGGGGAAGGGCGCGGTATTTTCCTCAAGGGAAGGGGCGGAGGACAGGTATTTCGTGGGTAAGGCTTTGGTTTCAAGGTTGAAACTTTCGGGAAAAGACCTTTTAATTGGGATTTCCGCATCGGGTAGGACACCCTTTGTAAAGGGTGCAATAGATAGGGCTAAGGAGATGGGTTGTAAGACGGTCCTTATCTCAACGAATTCTGAGGATAGGGTTAAAATAAAGGCGGATATAAACCTGTGCGTGGATGTTGGGTCCGAAATTTTGCCGGGTTCAACGAGGATGAAGTCCGCTACCATTCAGAAGGTAATTTTAAATACCATATCCCTCTTAGGTGCCGTGTTCCTTGAGAAGATCAGGCGCGGTAGGATGGTGGATATGGTACCACTTTCTGGAAAATTGAAGGCTAGGGCTGTTAAAACGCTTATGGAGGAGTTCGGAATAAGCGGGGAAGAGGCGGAGAAAATCCTAAATTCCACAAATTGGAGCTTAAAGGAAGCTTTTAAGATCTTGGAGGAAAGATGCAGATAACCGGAGGTAAATTTAGGGGATTTAAGATAAAAGTACCGAAAGATACAAGGCCCACGAGTGCCTTCAACAGAAAAAGGATCTTTGATATAATCGGGAATGTTGAAGGATTGAGGGTTTTGGATTTATTTTGCGGAAGCGGAGCCCTTGGTTTGGAGGCGATATCAAGGGGCGCAAAATTTTGCGTATTTGTGGATATCAGAAACGAAAGCTTTAAGGTGGTAAATGAAAACCTTAAAAAGCTTGGGGTGTTGGATTTGGGTTTGGTTATAAGGGAGGATGCGTTGAAGTTTTGTAGGAATTGGGGTAGGGAAAGGTTTGATATCATCTTCGCGGATCCACCATATTCCTGGGAAAGGTACGAAGAACTTTTAGAGTGCGCAAAGAATTTATTGAAAGAAAACGGGATATTTATTCTGGAGCTTTCAAGCAGAATAAAACCCCCAGAAATTGAGGGTCTTGAGCTATTTAAGTTCGTGAAGGGCGGGGATAGCGCTTTCGCTTTTTATAGGTTCCGCCCTTAAGGTTAATCCCGAAATCTCCTTTATCCTCACCCTCACAAACTCTCCAATCTTAAACAATCCCTCCACCACAACCGTCAATCCGTTCCTTATCTTACCCGAAGATTCCTTAAAGCTCTTTTTGCTTATCCCATCTATGAGAACCTCCTCCTCCCTTCCCAAGAAAATTTTCCTCCTCTCCATCGCATGTTTATTCACCTCTTCTATCAACCTCCTCTGCCTTTCCACCTTCACCTCCTCATCCACCTGATCCTTATAAAACGCCGCGGGAGTGTTGGGCCTGGGTGAGTATATGAACATAAAGGCGCCGTCAAACTTAACTTTCCTAACAACTTCAAGGGTCTCTTCAAAGTCTTCCTCCGTTTCCCCGGGAAACCCTACGATTATGTCCGTGGTTATAGTCCCAAAGGGCATAAGCTCCCTGATCAAGTACGCCTGCTCAAGGTATTCCGCCTTATTATAACCCCTGTTCATTTTCCTCAGGATCCTATCAGAACCGGATTGTAAGGGTAGGTGGATCCAATCGGTTATTTTTTCACTTTCCGCCACCACCTTCAGGACTTTGTAAGAAAAGTCCCTAGGGTTCGGGCTCGTAAACCTTATCCTGCGTATGTTCCTCGTGTTTTCCTCTATCATCCTCAACAGGTCCGCAAAATCATACTTTCCATCAAAGTAGCTGTTTACGTTTTGACCAAGTAAGGTTATCTCAACCACCCCCTGCCTATCAAGGTTTTTAACCTCCTCCAATATCTCCTCCGCAGGCCTTGATATCTCCCTACCCCTCGTGTAAGGAACCACACAAAAGGTACAGAAGTTATCGCAACCGTACTGTATGCTCACGTATTCGGAATGGCTTAATGCCTTCCTCTTTGTGGTGTAATGTAAGCCGAGGTCTTGGCATACCACCGCCTTATCCTCCATAGAACCTAAAAGTTTGGGAAGTTCGTTATAACCCCTGGTTCCCACCACAATATCCGCCCCGTATTTCAAGAGTTTCTCCCCCTCCTGCTGAGCCAAACAACCCAAAACCCCAACGAACTTCCCCCTATTTTTATAGAATCTCAAAAGGTGCTTTGCCTTCCTCGCCGCCTTCTCCCTAACCGTACAAGTGTTTATCAGGATGATCTCCGCATTTTCCGGGTTTTCAGAATAAACAAAACCTCTTTCCTCCAAAATGCCCCTGATTATCTCGCTGTCAAGCTCGTTCATCTGACAACCAAACGTCTTTATATAAAACCTTCTCATCCCTTTATTGTAAAGCTGAAAATTGCCCCGGGATATTAAAAGCTACCCTCTTCGGAAACTCCAAAATGCTTTTCTATGGTGTTTATCATCCTCTTGAAGAACTCTTCCCTGTTGAGGTTAAATTTCCCATCAAATTTCGCCACCCGTGAGGAAGAGTACCAGCTCGTGGTATCTTCAACACCTGTGCCTCCGTAATATCGGCCCTTTATCTCTTTTATGTTATCCTTTGAACCAGACCAAGGACCGTAGAAATTTACTACTATTCCTTCCGCAAGTACGGCAACCGGATTGCTTATGGGGGCGCACATCGTCCCAAGCGTCCTGCTAACTTCCGTGACGTTCTCTATGTCGGTTATTATGGTGTCTTTAGAGTTAGACAAGGAGCTAACTCCATCAGAACAGAGGGCGTATATTCCAAATGCGACCCTTATGTTGCCACCAGTAATGCTTACGCTTGCGGTTTTATATTTCACCTCCATCTGAACCTCCGCGTTAGGCGAGATCGTGGGTAGGGTATCCCACCCGATAAACTCCCCAAGAAGCTGATCAATATTCTCGCGTGGGATCTTCCTGCCGTTGAAACTAACCTCGGGTACGAAGTTGTGGCTGACGGAGGCTATACTGAACCGATGCCAGGAGACTTGCTCATAGGGAGACTTTATAAATATACTATAAGCTCGCATATAGGAGGTTGGGGATGGTTTTCTACATCCCGCAAACCATCCTACCGCCAAGAGCGCCAGAGATATTTTGAGATATCTCATAGTGTGGGAATTATAATGTTGTAATAGTGTGGGTGTGTATCTTTATGAAAAAACCGCCTTCAAACAAACCCGTATAATTTCTGCAGAGGGGCGGAAATGTACAGCTCATAAGCAAAGAGGATATAAGGTAATGCAGGGAACTTTTAAGGGTAGGGGAATTTGTATGTGAGAGCCTTAATTATCTCCCCTTATGTTTCTAACCGCCACTCTTACCTTATCCGATGGTAGAGTTAGATACCCTGCTGATTTCCTCCACCAAAGTTGTGCTCGCCCTTTCTGTCCTCAAGCTCCCTACAAGAGTAATAACTTTCCCTTACTGTGTATGGCTTTAATAAAAGAAATTAACTCCTCTGCATTTTTCTTTTCCACGATCTTAGCAAGCTCTTTTAATTTGCCTTTCTCATAAGGGAAAGTTTCTATTATAGCCTTTACCTGAGAAAGTCCCAAATATTTCCTGGTGTATTCGCTCTCTGAATACTTATAGGTTGTCATAAATTCGCTATCAGTTAAATCCCTGAAGTATTCCAACACCATATTGAAGTAATCTTTTAGAAGCAGCTGAACCTCTACTGGGATAGATGGAGAAAAGAAAAGTTGGATGGGGTGCGTTCTATATTTTTCCTTTGAAACTAAAATCCCATCTACTCCATAAACATCTTTGATAATATACAGTCCCGCCCTTCCCTCCTGCCTTCCCGTATCAAGGGTTCTGACAAAGAGAATGTTTGATTTTATCCTCTCATAAAGTTTGTCATTAACGTACAGTATTTTCTTTTCATACTCTTTGCCATCAAAAACGCTAACATCTATTACAGAAACTGGGTTAGTTCCCTTATTTTTTTCCACTTCATCCATTGTCAAATAAAAGGAAAACTTCAAAGGTTTGTTAAACTTGTATTTAGAGACAAACTCATCAAACTCACTGCCCGCCCTAAAGTGGTTTTTAGGTTCAAGAACATATATTTTCCTTTTCTCTTCACTATTTATTTTTACTCCTTCAAAGGTGAGACTTTCTCTTTTGGGTTCAGGTTTTCTTTCAAAAAAGCATATGCATACATTAGTTCCCGTATGTTCAAAAATCTTTCTTTCAAAAATGTAAGCCCTTTTTATTGTGTAGAACTTGAGAAAGTCCTCCCTAATTTTATTTGAAATAGCAGAACCGAAAAGAAAGTTTGAAGGAATAATGTAGATCATGTTTTTTATTCCATGCTTTAGGTCGTTCATCATTGCCAACTGATAAAGGTCTTGGTAGGGTTCAAAATCTCCGCTGAAGTATTCCAATAACCTTTTGTTAGACTTTTGTTTTGCAATATAGCCTTTGTAAAGGTAGGGTGGGTTAGTTATATGAAATACTGGAAACTCACTGTTGAGAATAAATGTTGGATAGTCTTTAATGGTGTCCCTGATCATGATCCTTTGACGGGCTATATCCTCCGGAATTCCATAACCGCATGCGTTTCTCACCGCTCTTTCCACCATCTCCTCTTGAATATCAAAAAGAATTATGTGTTTCAAAAAGAAGCTTTCCCTCTTCTCTGGAGGGATAAGGTTAAGAATTGGTAGGATAAGGTTGCCCTCTCCACAGAAAAGGTCTGTCCAAAGGTAGCTGTAAAGTTTATCCTTTATTTCTGGCAAGATATACCTTTCAAATACTTGAATGGATGTTAAATGCTCTCCGTATATTCTCCTTTTATCCTCATGCCTATATTTCATAATCGTTCCTCACCTAAGTCCTGCAACAGATTTACAAACCCTGCGGTATTTACAAAAAAGTTGTTCTGATTGCGCTTTAGACAATTCTCAATGGCTTCCTTCTGTTGGTACACTTTACTCTCTTGAGGTGGATTTATAAAGTAATTGAAATATAATCCATCAAGAAAGGCTACATAGTGTATGTTTTTAGATGGCTCCCGTTGATTTATAAAGCTAATCAACTTGGCTATTTGTTTATCTTGAGCTCCTCCTGTTTCGTTTATGTGTTTTGCCTCTATGATAAAAAAGTGGTCCTTTACTTTTAAAACAACATCAGGCAACTTACCTTGGTATGTCTGGCTAAACCTGTATTCAATATTATATTTCTATAAATTCATAAAACAGAATCTTGTTTTCATCCGGCAGGAAGTATCCCAAGATTTGATCTCTCAATTCATCAATAGTGCCGAATTTTTGAGCACTCATGAACTTTTGAAGAATTAAATTTGTGATTTTTTCTATTCCAGCTTTTCCCTTTTTTCTTGATACTCCGCTGTCGTATAAGGCTTGAACCACAATGTTTGAATATCCGAGCTCATCGTATAGTTTTTTCCTTTTTTCACAATACTCCTCCAATATCTTGTGCAACATTAATTTTCTATCCCGTTCTGGTAGCCGCCCAAAAGATGAATAAGAAAGGTCCAAGGTTTTCCAAAAGGCTATAAACTCTGTGTATTGTATGTTCTTGTGTAAGGTTATCGTGTATATTTCATCTAAAATCTTTCCTAACGCTTGCCTGTCAATCTCCAAAAGCACGCAGTAGGTGGTTATCAACTCTCGCAGTCTTTCTACTTTTTGAATTAGATTTTGATTTTGGACAATTAGCTTGTTAAAGGTGTAATACTCGTCTATTATTGGCTCAGGATTTTTCAGAGAGATCTCCCAATAATCCAAGTTCTGCATTAGCATATCTCAGTTCTTTAACGTTGTAATAAACTCTTCCCCCGTTTCCATATCCCTAACCTTTACCACCCCCCTCTTCACCTCTTCCTCCCCAACAAAAATTACCCACCTTGCCCCGAGTTTGTTCGCCCTCCTCATCTGTGCCTTAAGGCTCTTCCCCTCCTCAAATACCATATCCGCCCTTTTATTTGAATTCCTCAACATCATCAGGATCTCAAAAGCCTCTTCAAAATATTCGTCGGAAGTCCTTACAACAAAGTAAAGGTCTTTGGGTTTTTGAGACGGTTTGTATATAAGGCTTATCCTGTCTATACCCGCCGCCCAACCGAAGGCTGGAATGTTTTCCCCACCAAGTTGGTAAATTAAATTATCGTACCTACCTCCCGCTAAAATCGTGTTTTGGGCTGCATCAAGCTCTTCCGCCTTTATTTCAAAAACCAAACCCGTATAGTAATCAAGCCCCCTAACCAGCTTGGGATCCCTCTCTACGGGAACGCCATATTTTTCTAATATTCTTATCGTTTTATCAAAATTATCCCTTTCGTTTTTCGGAACCATTTCAAGGATATCTGGGGGAGAAAGTTTTGGGGAACAAACCTTACAGTCCAAAACCCTCAGGGGGTTCCTTTCCCTCCTCCTTATACAATCCTCGCATAGGAAATCCAGATCCATAAGGTAATCTTTCAGTTTTTCCGAATATTTAACCTTCGCCTCCTCCCCACCCAAGGTATTCACAAAAACCTTAACCTTTAACCCCAGATCCTTTAAGGGTAAGTACGCGGATATTAACCCTTCCGCATCCGCGTATGGACCCGAAAACCCTATGAACTCAACCCCAAGTTGGTAAAATTGCCTATACCTACCCTTCTGGGGCCTCTCCGCCCTGAACATCGGACCAAAATACGCTAACCTTATGGGATAGCTTAGCCGATTTTCTACGAACGCCCTTACCACCCCCGCGGTTCCCTCGGGCCTTAATGCAACTTCCCTATCCCCCCTATCCCTAAATGAGAACATCTGCTTTTGGACGATGTCGGTAAATTCCCCGACGGATCTTACAAAGAGCTCAAGGGGTTCAAGGATCGGGGTCTCTATCCAAACTACGTTAAAATCCCTCAGACGGTTTTTAAAGGTAGAGATAATCTCCTCAAAAACCTCCCAATCCTCACCCCATATATCCCTGAACCCCCTGAGCGCGGTTATCATTAAGGTCTGGGTACCTTCTTAACGTACGCCCTGTACCTCCTCAAAACCTCAATTTGGGAACCAAAGTTCGTATTAAATTGTATGCTATCCTTACCCGCAGTTAGGACAGCGCCAAAATAGGGCTTTATATGTAGGGTATCCCAAGAGTCAAAGGTCGCATTCGTATCGCCCGATATCGGGAGGCATCCCAAGGGTCTTGTTGATAGATTATAAAAAGCCTTTGCATGCCTGTTGTAAGCTATCCTGAAAACGCTGAAGGATCCGCCCGGTACCGTTATGGTTAGGGAATCAATAACTTTCGCCCTCGAGGAATCTATCCTGAAGCTGTCAAGCCTAACTATAAGTGTGCAAGTTGCCATCAAGGGATACTTTATGGTATCGTTTAGGGATTGTTTGCCACTTATAGGTGTCCACGTTTTACCCACCGTTAAAGGTTTTATGCCGATTATATTTTTAAGCCTTATCGTGTCGGGGGAAGGTCCAGTAGTATCAATAATGAGGGTGTAGTATTGGTACAGGGTGTCCCCTTTAACGTAAAGTGTATCCTTTAACACCCTGTTGGCAATTAGGAAGGTGTCCGTATGAGGAACCCTAAGCTCCCCCCCTGAGGATATGTAAGAATGGAAGATGGTTAGGACGGTATCCACCGCGGTACCCCTACTGGGAGAGTATATGCTATCCCAATATACGAACGCGCTGTCCGTCCTTACGCCGAAATATACCGCGGTGCTTTCGGGCGTAGGACCGGCTCCACCACCCCCCTCCTCCGGAGGGGTAGTGCTCCTCCTACATCCCGCCACTACCGAAAGAGCCAAAAGAACCAAAAACAACCTTTTCATAGTGTGAATATTTTAACGTGGAAAACGAACTTAGAATTTTGAATGTGGGAGCGCATAGACGAAGGGTTCTATCTCGTGGGGGAAAACTTTGAAATAAGGGTAAGTAGAAATCCCATCTCGCTTGATTTGAATCTTATTCAAACGCACGGGGCAAGGGTGGTAATTTATAAAGGTCAGCGTGAGGATATTGGGGATGGAGCATTAACGGATAGGGTGGGGGTTGTTTTGGGTGTAAAGACCGCGGATTGTTTCCCAATTTTCCTAATCTCAAAGTTCGCGGTTGGGGTACTTCACGCGGGTTGGAGGGGGAGCATAAGGGGTATAGCCCTTGAGGGGTTGATGGCTATGTACGAAAACTTTGGGGTAAAACCCGAAGAGATTACTGTAATTTTTGGTCCGGGAATATGCGGGGAATGTTATGAGGTGGGGGAGGAAGTTGCTGAGCTTTTCGGAAAATTTGCAATACCCAAGGGGAACGGGAAGTACCTGCTTGACCTTTATGGGTACAATAGGAGGATCTTTGAGTCTTATGGGGTAAAACTTATAGTTCCCCCTCCCGCCTGTACATACGAGGATCCTTTTCTATTTTCCCATAGGAGGGGGGATAAGGGTAGATTGTATAACACCGTTAAAATGAAGGGCTATGCATCCGATACTGTTTGAGATCGGCGGTTTTCAAGTAAGGACTTACGGGGTTTTGGTACTCTTGGGATTTTTGGCGGGGGTTTGGTTTGCGAAGGAGAACCTAAAAAAATTCGGAATAAGGGAAAACAAGGTTTGGGATGCGGCGATCTGGGCGATGATATTCGGGGTCATAGGCGCAAGGCTCTTTTACGTAATCGAAAACTGGGATTACTATAAGTTGAATTTGGGGGAGATCTTTGCCATATGGCATGGGGGTTTGATATTTTACGGTATCCTCTTTGGAGTTATACCGGTTTTGTGGTATATATACAGGGAGAAGTGGAACTTTTGGGCGGTTTTGGATTCCGCAATACCCGGAATAACCTTAGGTATAGCCATAGGGAGGTGGGGATGCTTCTTCAACGGATGTTGTTATGGAAAGCCTACGGATCTACCTTTTGGCGTCGTATTTCCGGAGGGTAGCGAGCCTCACCTTGAGTTCGGAGATGTTCCCATTCATCCCTCCCAAATTTACGAATCCTTTGGGGATGCGATATTGTTTTTGTTGTACGTTTTCTTGCTTAGAAGGTTCGGGGCGGAAAGGCCCGGGTTGGTGGGTTCCATAGCCCTAATATTCACCTCATTTGTTAGGTTCCTCGTGGATTTTACGAGGCACTACAAACCAAACGCTTACATTTTCGGCTTAACCTTCAACCAATGGATAGCCCTTTCCATTATGATCCTTGGGGTGATCCTCCTTTTTAGGGTAAATGCTAAGGCTCATAAGGCCCCTTAACTGCCTAATAGCCTCCCTTGTAGTTTTCATCTCCAACAAAATAACATACGGGGAAAGTTTTCCTATTTATGCTATGCTTGGTGCCTTCTCCATCTCCGCCTTTATAAACGTCACCAACGACATATTCGACCTTGGAGTTGATAGATTTAACCATCCAGAAAGGCCCTTAGTTAAAGGCGAAGTCTCCCTCTTGGACGCATATATGATTGCCTTGATCTTTTTGATCCTCGGGCTATATTTCTCATCAAAGCACTCCAATTGGGCTCTCCTTTTGGGCTCTTTTGGTATGTTCTTGGGGCTCCTTTATAACCTTGAAATAAAGGCGGTTCCCATTTTGGGGAATATTTTGGTTTCTTTTGTAACCTTTCTCGCCTTTCTTTACGGGGCGAATTCGGGGAACCTTGAAAGGATCATCCCAGGTGCCCTTTTGGGCGCCTACCTTCAATTTCTTAGGGAAATCATCAAAAGCCTTGAGGATAAGGAGGGGGATAAGATATATAGAAAGACAGTGGCGCACGTTTTTAAGGAGGAAAGCTTGCAATATATCATATTCTTCGGGATAATGTTTTTGACAATTTTGGACGTAATTCCCGTATTTTTCGGATACTCAACACTTTACGGAATCGGGGTTTTCGCCCTCGTGAACTTCCCTTTATGGCTCTTCTCCCAAAGAATATTCAGGGGGGAGTACTCCGTAATGAGGAAAGTTTTGAAATTTACAACCTTCTCCGCCCTTTTCCCCCTATACTTCGCTTAAGGTCCTTCAACCTTATAATACCCGACCAAAAAGGAGGTAAAGTTTGAAAGTAACACCTTCTCTAAAGAAGGAAGAAGTAGAAAGGAAATGGTGGCTTGTGGATGCGGAGGGTAAGATATTGGGTAGGTTGGCAAGTCAAATTGCCAAGATACTTATGGGGAAACATAAGGCACAATATACCCCTCACGCGGATTGCGGGGATTTCGTGGTGGTAATAAACGCCGAGAAAATAAGGGTAACAGGAAAGAAGATGGAGCAGAAGCTCTACCGCTCTCACTCCGGATATCCAGGAAATTTAAAAGAATTTACCCTAAGGGAAATGCTTGAAAGGAACCCTAAGAAGGTGATATACCTTGCGGTAAAGAGGATGCTACCAAAGAACAGGCTTAGAAAAAGGAGGCTTAAGAGGTTAAAGATTTACGTAGGAAATTCCCACCCGCACCACGCCCAAAACCCACAACCCTTAAATTTGGAAACATAGGAGGGAAATTATGGAGATTATTCAGGCTTCGGGAGGTAGGAAAACCGCGGTGGCAAGGGTGACTATATACAAGGGGGGTACGGGAAGGATATTTATAAACGGTAAATCCCCCGAGGAGTATTTCAAAAGGAAAGATCTGGTGATATACGCCTTACAGCCCCTTGAGCTCTCCAATTTAAAGGATGTTTTGGATATTAAGGTTAGATTGGACGGAGGGGGACTTTCTGGACAGGCGGGAGCCTTGAGGTACGCCCTGGCAAGGGCGCTAGTAAAAATCAACGAGGATTTAAGGGAAGTTTTCAAAAAGGAAGGTATGCTTACGCGTGATGCAAGGAAAAAGGAGAGGATGAAATATGGAAAGACTAAGAGAAGAAGGTCTTGGCAGTATACCAAGCGCTGAGGAGGATTACCACAAGTATTTGCAGGATACCGAGGCCCTCCTGAAGAAGCTTTTGGAAGTGGGGGCACATTACGGGCACAGAACAAGCAGATGGAACCCCAAAATGAAACCCTTCATCTACACCGCAAAAGAAGGAATACACATAATAGATATCAGGTACACCGCGGTCGCCATAAAGAAGGCATACGAGATGATGAGGAGGGAGGGGGCAAGAGGGGGAAGGGTCCTCTTCGTAAGTACAAAACCCCAAGCCAAGTCAATAATAAAGAAGCATGCGGAGAGGGTCGGAGCTTTCTACGTGGTTGAAAGATGGCTCGGGGGGATGCTAACCAACTTTGAAACCATCTACAAGAGGATCCTTAAGATGAAGGAATACGAGAACCTATTTGAACAGCTAGAGAGGTTGAAGAGGGAAGGAAAAGTCTTACCCTATCCCAAGAAAGAGATCCTCAAGATGCAGAGGGAGTATATAAAGCTAAAGGTTAGGCTCGGCGGTATAAGGGATATGGACGAACTTCCCGATCTCGTTTTCATAGTGGATCCAAAGTACAACGATTTAGCAGCTCATGAATGTAAGCTATTAAAGATCCCAACCATAGGGATAGTGGATACCAACGCTGATCCCACATCCGTGGATCTTCCCATCCCCGCAAATGACGAATCCATGAAGTCCATAGACTTTATCGTTGGTATGGTTTCGCAGGGTTACCTTGATGGAAAGATGGCTAGGGAATTAAAGGGAGGTTAAAGATGTCAAAGATAGATGTTAAAACTATTCAGCTTTTGAGGGAAGCGACGGGTGCGGGGCTTATGGATGTGAAGAGGGCTTTGGAGGAGAGTGGGGGTGATTTTGATAAGGCTGTAGAGCTTTTAAAGAAGTGGGGGATAGCTAAGGGGGAAAAGAAAATAGCAAGGGAGACGAGGCAGGGGAATATATTTTACGCCATTGACGAGAACGGGAAATGGGGGGCTTTGATTGAGGTGGGATGTGAGACGGATTTTGTTGCAAGGACGGACGATTTTCAAAACTTCGGGAAGTTTGTATTAAAAAAGCTTCTTGAAAAGAAGACAAACGATATAAATACCCTTGTGGATACTGAGGTAGAGGAGGGGATGAAGGCTTTGGCGGGTAAGGTTGGGGAAAATATACGGCTTAAAAGGTGCGCATACTTTGAAACCTCAGATGGTTTGATATACATATATGCCCATCCGGGGAACATGCTCGCGTCGATGGTGGAAGTTTTCCCACCATCCCTTGAGGTGGCAAAGGAAACCGCTATGCAAATAGCAGCCATGGCACCCCTTGCCATATCCGAAGAGGACTTTCCGAAGGAGGTCTTGGAGAAGGAAAAAAAGATTTACGAAGAGCAGGCAAGGGAATCCGGAAAACCTGAAAACGTAATTTCTAAGATCGTTGAAGGGAAGATAAAGGCGTTTATAAAGGAAAAGACACTACTAAGCCAACCTTACATAAGGGACAACAATATAACCTTCGGAGATTGGTTGAAATCACAGGGGGATTATAGAATAAGGAGATTTGTAAGGTTTATGGTGGGTGAGGAGTAAGCTTTATGTATCCCTCGGCTCAAACGAGGGGGAAAGGCTATTAAACTTAGTAAGGGCAGTAAAGTTATTAAAGGAAAAGGTTAAGTTGTTGGCTTACTCTTCGGTTTATTTGACGGAAGCTGTGGGTTTTGAGGGTAGGGACTTCCTAAATATGTGCCTTCTTTTATCAACGGATATGGACCCCTTTGAGAGTTTAAATTTCTTTCAGGAGGTTGAAAGAAAGCTCGGCAGAACCTCAAAGGGGAAACCCTATAAGGACAGGATAATAGATATAGATATTCTCCTGTGGGAAAACCTGACGGTGGTAAGTCCCGAGCTCATCATTCCCCATCCCGAGATCAAGAAAAGGGATTTTGTCAATATCCCCCTCCTTGAAATTTTTTCTTTGGGATATAGCGATCTGGGTTATTCTCCGAAGGTTGTAGGAGATAAGAGGGTATTAAAGGTCGTTCAAGCGGAGGCCCTGAAATTTGATTGATAGGGAGATTGATCTTAAGGGGCTTGAGTACAACGTTGGGAAGGTGTTTGAACTTTCAAAGGGGCAGGATATAATGGCGGTTGTAAAGGCAAACGCTTATGGGCATGGAATAAGGGAAATATCTATGAAACTGTACGGGATGGGAATAAGGGAGTTTCTAATATCTTCAACGAAGGATTACAGCTCCGTTTCCGATTTTCCCGCAAAATTTCTCCTTTTGTATTACGACCCCCTTGATAGGAGCATAAAGGAGCTCTCCGAGAGAAAGAATTTAATTTTCAATCTTTACGGCTGGGAAGCCCTTCAAGTTTTGCCAAAAGGGACTAAGGTTCATATAGAGATAGATACCGGGATGAATAGGACGGGTGTAAAACCCGAAGAATTTTTGGATTTCTATAAAAAGGCGAGGGATAGGTTTAGGGTTGAGGGTGTCTTCACCCACCTCCCCAAAGCTTACGACCTCGAGTTTTCAAGGAAACAGATAGAAATATTTGAGGATCTTACCCGAGATCTACCTCTAAAGAGGCACGTGAATAATTCCTTAGGGCTCATAAACTTTGGACCAATTTACGACCTATCAAGGGTGGGAATCTTGCTTTACGGTTATGGACTTGAGGGGCTTAAACCCGTAAAAAAGTTGTACTCAAAAATTATACAAGTTAAGAGGGTAAAAAAGGGGGAAAGGGTTAGCTATGATGGAAAGTTCGTATGCGATGATGGGTTTTTGGGGGTAGTTCCCGTGGGTTATGCTCACGGCTTGAGGAGGGTTGAGGGCCTTGAGGTTTTTATCAACGGAAAGTTTTATAAAGTGGCAGGCTGGATCACCATGGACGCTTTTATGGTATTTTCTAAGGAAGAAAGCTTTAAGTTTGGGGACAGGGTTGAGATCTTGGGGGAGAATAACACCGCAGATAGAATAGCAAAAATTTGGGGCACTATCCCTTATGAAGTTCTAACATCCTTAATTTAGACGCCTCTCTAATATCCTTCGCTATTGCCTCCCTAAGTTCATCCTCACTTTCAAATTTCTTAACATCCCTAATCCTCCTTATGAATTCCACCTTTAAAGTCCCCCCTACATCTCCATCGAAGTCCAATATATGCACCTCAAGCGATTTCCCCAAAGAAAATGTGGGCCTTTCCCCTATATGCATAACCCCAAATTTATCCAATTCCGGAAGATAAACCGCATAAACCCCATCCTTCGGAATAAGCTTCTCCCTATCAACCTCCAAATTCACCGTAGGAAACCCCAAAATCCTCCCAAAACCCCTACCCCTCACCCTTCTACCCTTAAGGGAGTACCTCCTGCCCAAGAGAGGTACCACCTCTTCCACCTTCCCATCAAGGAGGAGCTTCCTAAGGTTTGATGAGCTTACGGTTATCCCGTTTATCTTTATTGGGGGAAAGACCAAAACCTCTATTGGGAAATCTTCCATTCTGCTTATAATAAAGGAGGGATCCCCTTCCCTGTCCTTCCCGAACCTGTGGTTAAAGCCCATAACCAACCTTTTTACCCCAAAATTCTCTATAAGGATCCTCAGGAACTCCTCCGCGTTGATCTCCATATCCTCCCTTTCCAAAAGTAGGACAAAGTCTACCCCCAAACTTTTCAAAAATTCCATTTTCTCATCCTCCGAGAATAGCAAATTTTCATCCATCCTTGGATGTTTCCTGAAGGTGATAAGCAAGGTTTTCATACCCCTCAATAGGGCGCAATTTTTCGTCTCCTCAACTATCGCACGATGACCCAAATGGAATCCGTCAAAAGAACCTATGCATGCGCAGGTTTCAAATTTTATCCTATCCGATATTCTCAAAAGTTCCATAGTAGGCCTTTTCAAGTTCGGAAACTTTAAAAGTCAAGCTCTTTCTCCTGTAATAGGTTATTTTAAGCATTCTTTCTTTTGTTGTTTTCCCTATAAATTGGAACATAACGCCGTTGTCCGAAAGCATCTCTTCAAGTTCTTTGGGTTTTTTGGTTATCAAAACGAACCTTAGAGCAAGCTCGGAAAACAATTCACCAAAACCGTCCACATCCGCCTCTATACCGGATTTTCCCTTAATCACCATCTCCGCAAGGGCGGAAAATAATCCCCCTTCGGAAATATCGTGGGCGCTTTCCACAAGGTTCATCCTTATAGCTTCAAGAACAACTTTCAGAATACCCTTAACATAATCAAGGTCCTTGTAGTAAGCGTTTGGAAGGTTTGCGAACCTTAATATTTCCCTTTTATTTTCCACACCCAAAATCTCCGCTATTTCCAACAGAAACTCGCTACCCCCAAGATCAAACCTTGATGCCGGATGCCCAACCAAATATACGTAAGAACCCTCACCCTTTGTACCCATACTAGGTATCCTTTCGAGGTTTCTTATTATTCCCACAGCCCCTATTATCAGGGTCGGCAAAACTTTTTGCCTTTCGCTCTCATTGTACAAGCTTACATTTCCGGAAACCACGGGTATTCCCATATATGAAGAAAAGTCCGCAAGGCCCCTTATGGCTTCCTGAAGTTTCCAATACTCAATCGGATCCGCGGGTGATGGGAAATTCACACCATCGGTAAATCCTATCACTTCTCCCCCAACGCAAGCTATGTTTGCGCAAGCTTCCGCGGCTACCCTCTGGGCTCCCCAATAAGGATCCATCTCCAAAAACTTCCCGTTCCCATCCACAGTAAGAGCCAAGGCGTAATCCTCCCCCTTTATCCTCAAAACCGCCGCATCCGCTTCACCCGGAGCGACAACTGTGTCCGTCCCAACCATATAGTCGTACTGCCTGTATATCCACCTTTTTGACGCAACGGAAGGCCTTCTTAAAACCCTCAAGGCTATCTCCTTAACGAGCTTTATTGGTAGGATCTTCTCCGCTTCCTCTTTAATCCCGGAAAGTTTATCAAGTAAAAAGTTGTAGTCCTCCAAAGCCTTTGCCACATCCCTAACCTTAAAGATATCAAAGTTTCCCCTTATTGCCCCTATCTTAACCTTTACCGCCTCCCTTTTTATCTCATCCTCCCCCTCGCTTAATCCCCTGGATGTTCCCGTGTACTTCAACCCCAAAGCCAATATATCCCAAAGCACCAGGGAATACCTCCTCTTATTCCCCCTCAACCTCTTGAAATTCTCCTTTATCCCCCCAAATATTCCATAAAACTCCCAAAAATTGTCTTTTCTTGGAATTGCTATCCAATCGGGTTTAGGTTGAGCCTTAAAGATAAACGCCAAGGGGATCTCCGCCAGGATTTTGTCCCCATGTATGATCCTAAAAACCCTCTCCTCTATAACCCTCCCTATCACCTCCGCGCTTAAACCCCACTTCCTAAATATCCCCAGTATCTCTTCCTCTTTACCCCTTTCCACGCACAAGACCATCCTCTCTTGGGATTCCGATAAGACTATCTCAAAAGGGCTTAATGGTTCCCTTAAGGGAACCCTATCCGTGTAAAGTTCCACCCCAAATCCTCCCCTATTCGCCATCTCGGGTAATGCGGTTGATAATCCGCCAGCACCAAGATCTTGCATACCCAAAACGTATGGGGTTTTTACCGCCTCAAGGACCGCCTCAATTAAAAGCTTTTCCATAAAGGGATCCCCTATCTGAACCGCGGGCCTCTTCTCCGAAATATCTCCCTCAAGGGTTTGGGATGCAAAGGTTGCACCCAATATCCCATCCCTTCCCGTTGGAGCACCAACAAGAATAACCGAATTCCCAACCCCCCTTAAAACCCCCTCCTTCAGGTTTTCCAACTCTCCGATACCCACGCACATCACGTTCACCAAAGGGTTATCCTCGTAACTTTCATCCGTAAAAACCTCCCCTCCCACAACCGGTACCCCTATGGAGTTCCCGTAGGTTGATATCCCCTCAACCACCCCCTTCAAAAGGTTCAAAGATTTCCTTGATTTCCTGAAATCCCCAAACCTTAAACTATCAAGCAGGGCCACGGGCCTCACCCCCATACTCAAAACATCCCTAACTATCCCCCCCACACCGGTTGCTGCTCCGTTCTTAGGTTCAACCGCCGAAGGGTGGTTATGGCTCTCTATCTTGAATGCTACCACCTTGTTCCCCTCAAGCCTCAAAACCCCCGCCCCTCCCCCAGGACCTACAACCGTCCTTTCGGATGATGAAGGCAAGAGCTTTAGGAATTTTTTGGAAGACTTATAACTGCAATGCTCGGACCAATTTAGGGAAAAGATCCCCAGCTCCAAATCGTTCGGTTCCCTACCCAAGAGAGATTCAATTACCTCGTACTCCTCCGCGCTTAAACCCATCAGGAAAGCCTTCTCAAGAGCCTTTAGCTCCATTGATTTAGCCATTCTAAGGTGGTGAAATATCCACTTTAAAATCTCCAATATGCTTCTCCTTTTGTCATCTTATCCCGCAAATATACTCGTTGATCCGGAAAGCGCGCAGAAAATTAGGTTTAGGGTAATAGTGGATGTGAGGGAGCCGGAGGAATATGAAAAGGAGCATATACTCGGTGCGGTGAATTTGCCGGTAAATGCCTTCCTTGAAGCTAAAGATGGGATCCCATTCCAAATGAAACCCCTTGAGGAGCTTATAGAGGTAATCTCTTCCCTGGGTGTAAGGCAAGATGAACCCATTTTGATATACTCCTCATCCAAGCTCCCCGTTTTTTACGCAAATGTCGCAAGGCTCTTTTTTGTCCTCGAGTACCTCGGGTACAACAAGGTTTTTGTTCTAAACGGGGGCTTTGAGGGGTGGGTTAAAAGAAAACTACCCACAAGCAACAAGAAGGGTTTATCCCCCAGAATAAGACTAAGGGCATATCCCGACACTTCACTTATTGTGGATAAAGCCTTTGTCTTAAAAATTTTGGGAAACCCGGAATATCAGGTTTTTGATGTTAGACCTTCGGAGTATTATTTTGGGGTTCTCGCCCAGCCCTTCTATCCAAGACTCGGCCATATTCCCACCGCCTTTTCCTTACCTTACGAATTCTTCTTCAAAAAAACCCAAGATGGGTATTTCGTATTTAAAACCGCAGAGGAGATTGATACTATACTTAAGGCGGTCGTAAGCCCAACCGCAAAAACCTTTGTGTTATATTGCAATACCGGTAGGGAGGCATCCTTGGGATATTTCATATTTAGGCTTATGGGTTATCCGAAGGAGAAATTAAAGGTTTTTGAGGGTTCCTTTGCAATTTGGTCAAGGGATACCACCTTACCCGTCGTAAGGTTCAGGTGGTATTAAAATACCGCCCTTATAATACCCGAGATGAGAACGCAAATGTTTCAGCCTTTTACATATGAACCCATAAGATTTATTGGACCCGATGGGGAACCGCTTATGGACTTTTCCCTTGAGGATCTTGGGCTTACGGTTGAAGACCTAAAGCAGATGTATTACTATATGGTTTTAACGAGGAGGTTTGACGATAAGGGTTTAATACTCACCCGCTCCGGAAAGGCTTTATTTTACGTTGAGGCAAAGGGGCAGGAGGCGGCGCAGGTTGCTTCCGCTTGGGCTTTTGATAAGGAGGATTGGATAATACCCGCACATAGGGAACATGGGGTTTATATGGTGAGGGGTTATCCCTTGGAGGAGATGTTCGCCCAGCTCATGGGTAGGGCACTGGATCCCAACAAGGGAAGGCAGATGCCCGTACACTGGGGTAAGAGGGAATTAAAGATCCTTACCATATCTTCTCCCGTGGGGAACCAAATACCCCAGGCGGTGGGAATAGGTATGGCGATAAATTATAGGAAAACAAAGGAAGTCGTTGGGGTTTATTTTGGCGATGGGGCGGTTTCCCAAGGGGATTTCCATGTGGGTTTAAACTTCGCGGTGGTTTTCAATACACCGGTAGTGTTTATGTGCCAAAACAACCATTGGGCAATATCTGTACCTAGGTACAAACAGACCGCGGAACTTCCGATAGCGCATAGGGCGAAGGGTTATGGGATAGAGGGGTTTTACGTGGATGGGAACGACCCGTTGGCGGTTTATGCGGTAACCAAGTACGCGGTTGAGAAGGCGAGGAGTGGGGGAGGTCCAACCCTAATAGAGTTCTTAACTTACCGGTATGGGGCGCATTCAACCGCGGATGACCCAAAGAGGTACAGGAACGAGGAGGAAGTTGAGGTTTGGAAGAAGGTTTGGGATCCCCTAAAGAGAACAAGGCTATTTATGGAAAGGAACGGGTGGTGGAACGAGATGGCGGAGGAACTCCTTTGGAAGAGGGTAGAGGAAGAACTCAATAGGGCGATAGAGATAGCGGAAAAGAGCCCTATACCAGGACCCGAGACAACATTTGAGGATGTATTCAGCTATATGCCCGACTTTTTGAAGGAGGAGATGGAGGAACTCTTGGAAGAGTGGAGGGAGAGGGAAAGGTTAGGGCTTGTCAAGAAACACTAAAATTTTAGTAATAAACTGGCAGGATTGGAAACATCCCCTTTCGGGAGGGGCGGAAGTACATCTGAGGGAAATTTTTAAAAGACTCTCAAAATTCTGGGAAATACATCTCCTCGTTTGCTCCTTTAAGGGGGCAAAGGATTACGAATTCCTAGAAGGGCTTCACATACACAGGGTGGGAAAGAGAAATACGTTTAACTATTTTGTGCCCTTCGCATACTCAAGGCTTGAAAGGGAAATAGGCTTTGACCTCGTTATAGAGGACCTAAACAAGATCCCGTTTTATACTAGGTTTTACTCAAGGAGAAAAAAACTGGCGATTTTGCATCACCTTTTTGGCAATTCCATATTTGAGGAAACGAACCCATTTTTTGCCCTTTACGTTCTCCTTCACGAGAAAATGATCCCAAAACTCTATAGGGGGATCCCTTTTATCGCTGTATCCGAAAGCACCAAGGAGGAGCTCGTAATGGGTGGGATCCCGGAAGAAGATATTAAAGTGATATACAACGGGATAGATACGGAATTTTTCAAGCCATCAAAAAAATCCGAAAGGCCCCTCATAGTTTATTTCAACAGGATGAGGAGATACAAAAGGCCGGACATAGCCCTAAAGGTTTTTAAGAAAATATCCGAGAATTGCAAGGATTGCGAGTTCCTTATGGTGGGTACAGGTCCATATTTGGGAAAGGTTAAAAGTTTAGCAGGGAAGTTGGATATTGATGTGAATTTTACAGGTTTTGTGGATGAAGAAAAAAAGAGGGAAATTTTGTCTTCCGCATGGGTAGTTATAAACACTTCCGCAAAAGAGGGTTGGGGGTTGGTGAATATGGAATCTTTCGCTTGCGGAACTCCCGTTGTAGGTTTTAAGGTTCCAGGAATTAAAGATTCCGTCAAAGATGGATACAATGGATTCTTGGTTGATGAGGGGGACATTGATGGTATGGCAAAAAGGGTTTTGGAGATAATAAGGGATGAAAAGTTAAGGTTGGAACTTTCCAAAAATGCCAGATCCTTTGCAGAGAAATTTACATGGGATAAAGCCGCGGAGGAATTCAGGGGGGTAATAGAGGGGATGTTGTGATCCGGCCATATAATATTCGCTATGGTCTGGTTGATAGCGGTAGGCAAGGGTGTAGGCATAACGGTGCCGGTTTCCCCGGTTCCGGCGGAAAAACCGGGTACCTGGAGGGTGTATAACGCCCAGGTATCACCCGAAAAAGCGAACATATCCTTACAGGGGGAAAGGTGGGGAGAACCGGTAAAAATCGTGCTAAACGGAAAACCCCAAGACCCAGCATCCGCAACCCTTATAGGTAAAGGTGAGGACCTTAAAGACTTTGGGAGCATAACCATGCTTCTGAGGGGAAGCGGGAAAATAAAGGTAAATCTCTACTACACCTACAACGGTAAATATTCCCTACTTTCAAAGGATGTGGAACTTTCGTCTGAGTGGAAGGAGGTTTCCTTTAAATTGGATGAGGGTTTGGAGTTCGGTTTGGGTATGCCAAGTCGTCCGGATGTGGTTATGCCTTATAAGGTGGTAATATCATCCGAGCATGATGCGGAGGTTTCCTTTGGGGGAGCGTATATAAGGAGGTGAGATATGATCCTTTTGTTGGCTGATGCCCCATTTGGACCGAATGTAAAGGTTTCAAACTGGGATATAACGACTGGCTTGGATCAGCTTGAGGTTTCCATGGCAAAGTCCCCCTCCTGGATAGCGGCGCATTGGATAGACCTTGATTGGACAGGTTGGTTCTCTGCAAACGATTTTGCCCTAAGCTCCGACGGGGGAAGTACTTGGAACTTCATATGGTACATAAGGCCATCCGACACCGTAAACTGTTGGATAGGTGATCCTTCCGTTGCGTCTGAACCCTCAGATCCAAATCAGTTTTACGCGGTAGGTATGATATACTGCAACCCTTACAATCCAAAGGGCGAAATATATTTCTGTAAGAATACTGGAAGCCCGGACAACGTATCCAACTGGTCCTGCTCAATATTACCACCAAACGATAGTTGGGCATACTTCAAGGACAAGCCTTGGATAATAGCGTTGGGTGGAGGTGTTATCCTTGTGAATTATACCACCGACAAGTACGGGAATTACGAGATAGATATAGCAAGGAGTACGAATTACGGTTCAAGTTGGAGCACCATAAGGCTAACGGGTGTTATCTCAACCGTAGCATACTTCTATAAAGATGGTTCCACCGTGTATCTATCCCAAAACAATTTCAACTCTTGGCCCACCATAGCAATAAGGGTCAGGAAATCTATGGATAATGGCGCAACATGGACATCCCTTGGGAATGCGGTTAGCTTTAATCCAGGTTCTTCCACCTCTTGCCCGAACTTTAACAGGCCTGCTAAAATTCACAACCATATAACCGCCCAAGGGAACAACATAGCGGTATCATTTATAAAACCGAATGGGTCCTACTGCAACGTCGGTATAGCATATTCAACGGACGGAGGTTCCACCTGGAGCAACAAGTACGTGGCACAAACTTTAACGGATCAGATATTGCCTATGGTTGCGAGCTCTTCACCTTCAAACCTTTATGTGATGTGGCAAGAGAAAGTGGGAAGTCAATGGGCAACAAAATGGGCATATTCAACGAACTGGGCAACCACCTTCTCCACACCCGGAAGGGTTTCTGATCATAACTATAATTTCAACCAGAACCCCGCGGGGCACGATTACAATGGATTTATTTATGATGGTGGAAATCTATTTGCAATATGGGCAAACGATTATTACGGGGACGATGCGGGAGCGGTATATTTCACCAGAACTTCTTACACATCAGTAGAGGAGATGGTAAAGGCGGAGGATTTAAAGGATTACAGGATCTATACCGTTGATGGCAAGCTTGTTAAGGGTAATTTGAACGAGCTTCCGAGGGGAGTATATTTCCTAAAGGGGGGTAGGAGGGTAGTAAAGGTCATAAGGTAAAACAAACACCCTTATAATATCCACTCGGAACAGGCCCGTAGCTCAACTTGGTAGAGCGGCGGATTCCAAATCCGCAGGTTGGGGGTTCAAGTCCCTCCGGGCCTGTTTATGGCTAAAAAATCTCAGGGTAGTCATACGGTGGGTTTGAAGTGTTCAGTTTGCGGACGCTTTAATTACGCCATAAGGAAAAACAAGAGCAACAGGAAAAAGATTGAACTGAGGAAGTACTGCAAATGGTGCAGGAAGCATACACACCACACGGAGGGTAAGTTATGAAGGAAACATTTCGGAAGGCAATAAAAATTTTAACGAATTTGCCTGAATTCTTAGAGGGTGTAAAGGAGGAAATAAACCGCCTTAGCTGGCCCGATTGGAACAGTATCGTTGTGGGAACCGCGGGCGTAATAGCAATATCTATATTTGTCACACTCTTTGTCTGGATTTTTGATCTCATAATTTCCCGGATATTCCTCTTGTTGGCAGGAGGGTAATATGACATCCAACAAAACATGGCTTATATTTTGGACTAGGGGTGGAACGGAGTTAAAGACGAAGGAAAAGATCGAAAAATTGGTTAAGGACAAGGGTTGGCAAAATAAGGTGGAAAGGATATTTGTTCCCACTCAGAAAATAACCAAGCAGGTAAAGAGGAGGGTTGCGGAGGAAATTTACGATATTGTTATAAAATCCGTGCCCCAAAAGTTTCCCCTTGAGTTTACACGCTTGATATCAAACCTCCAGATTGGTTTTAAGGGCAAAATGTCTGGCGGAATTCCATACGATTATGAGGAGGTAGGGAAGAATACTTATAAGCTAAAAAAACTTGATAGGGGCAAAATCCAGGAAATTTTCCTTGAACTTTTAAGTAGGGGACTTTACCCTTCCATCCTTGGAGTTGAAGGTGAGGAGAGTGAGAATTTGGTAGAGAAGTTAAAAGCCCTAGGTTTTGACGTAGAAAGGGTAAAAAGCGCCCTTAAGGTAAAGCGTTACAAATACAAGACCGAGTTGAAAATTATTGAGAAGCCCATTTACGGTGGTTATATCTTCATCCTTATGGAGGAAGATCAAAGGATCATAGATGAAATAACAAGAGCAATATCCGGAACCAGACCTATAAGGGCTATGGATCCAAATACGGGTTTGCCCACTTACATCCACGCTTCGGAGGAGGACATAAGGAAGATAGAGGAACTCCTTCAAAGGCAGGAGCAGGAGGAAAAGAGGACAGCACCATTTGAGAAGGGTGATGTTGTTAAGATAGTGGAAGGTACGTTAAAGGGTAAGGAGGGGAAAGTGGTGGATGTGGATCTTGAAAGGGGAGTTCTGACGGTTGAGATTGTATTCTTTGGAAGGCCCCAAAATATAGAGGTTGAATTTACGCAGGCGGAAAGGGTAAACGTTTAAAGGAGGGGAAAAATGGCAAAGAAGGTTAAGAAGGAGGTTGTTGCCAAGGTCAAATTGCAGCTTCCCGCGGGGCAGGCTACACCCGCTCCACCGGTGGGTCCAACTCTGAGTCCTTACGGTATAAACCTTATGCAGTTTGTTAAGGCTTTTAATGATGCAACGAAAGATAAGATAGGATTGATAATTCCCGTCGTCGTAACGATTTACAAGGATAAAACCTTTGACCTTGAGTTCAAGACTCCTCCAACATCCGTTCTGCTTAAGAAAGCTGCGGGTATAGAAACCGCCGCTCATAATCCCGGAAAGGAAATTGTCGCCAAAATTCCCAGATCGAAGATTATTGAGATCGCCAAGTTGAAGATGCCCGATCTTAACACCACCGACCTTGAGGCTGCGGTGAGGATGATAGAAGGAACAGCAAAGAGTGCAGGGATACAAATAGTGGAGGGATAAGATGGCAAAGGTTGGGAAGAGGTATAAAAAACTCTTGCAACTTTACGACCTCACCAAGAAATATCCCCTAAGCGAAGCAGTTAAAATGGTGAGGGATTTCCAGAGCGCAAGGTTCATAGAAACCGTCGAACTTCATATGAGACTTAACATAGACACCACAAAACCCGAGCAAAACATTCGAATACCCGTTGTTTTACCTAATGGGATGGGGAAAACAGTAAGGGTTTTGGTTCTAACTACAAATCCCGAGAAGGAGAAGGAAGCGAAAGAAGCGGGAGCGGATTACGTGGGATTTAAAGAGTATATTGAGCAGATACAAAACGATTGGCTAGAGTTTGATGCGGTGGTAGCAACACCGGAAACCATGAGGGAGGTGAGCAAGCTGGGTAGAATTTTGGGTCCAAGGGGACTTATGCCCAACCCGAAGACGGGAACCCTAACCGAGGATGTAGGGCAGGTGGTAAGGGAGCTCAAGAAAGGTAGGGTTGAGATAAGGAACGACAAATCCGGAAATATACATGTTCCCATAGGTAAGACCAACTTTACACCCGACCAACTTTACGAAAACGCCCTTGCGGTATTTGAGGAGGTTGTAAAAAATAGACCCAAAGGGGTAAAAGGACAGTTTATAAAAAGCTCTTACCTTACCACCACCATGGGACCTTCAATAGCCCTGGATCTTGCGGAAATTATGGAAACCCTTAGAAAGAGGGGGGTTATGGCATGAAGACCAGAAAGGAAAAGGAGAAGATGTTGAACGAACTTAAGGATATAGTCCAGAGGGCATCAATGATAGCCCTATTTGACTTTAAGGGTTTAACCGCTATGGAGATGAACGATCTTAGGAAGAGGATGAAGGAAAAGGGGTATGGGGTAAAAGTCGTCAAGAACAACCTTCTCAGGATATCCTTGGAAAAACAAACTCCCGAGATAAAGGATGTCCTCGTTGGAAACACCGCAATAATATTCTCCTTTTCGGATGAGGTGGAACCCCTAAAGATATTCGTGGAGTTTGTAGATGAGGTAAATAAGGGGGAGCTGAAGGGAGGGGTTTTACACGGAAAATTTATTTCCAAGGAAGAGTTAAAAAAGCTTTCAAACCTTCCACCCGTTCAAGAGCTTAGGGCAAAGGTGGTGGGGGGTATAAGCGCCCCGCTTTATGGGTTGGTTTGGAGCCTGGGAGGAATTTTGAGGGGATTGGTTTATGCATTAAATGCGCTTAAGGAAAAGAAAGAAAAGGAGGTATAATTATGACGGAGAAAAAGCTTACGGTTGAGGAAATAGTGGCGGCAATAGGGAACCTTACGGTTTTAGAGCTTGCGGAGCTGGTTAAGGCGTTGGAGGAGAAGTTTGGAGTCAGCGCCTCCGCACCCGTTATGGCTGTGGCACCAGCCGCGGCCGCGCCCGCCGCGGAGGAAGTTGAAGAAAAGACGACTTTTGATGTGATATTGGTTGAGGCTTCAAACAAAATACAGGCTCTGAAGGTCGTACGTGAGGTAACGGGCCTGGGACTTAAGGAAGCCAAGGATCTCTTGGATTCCCTTCCTAAACCCATAAAGGAGGGCGTGTCAAAGGAGGAGGCGGAGGAGATCAAGAAGAAGTTTGAAGCCGTGGGTGCTAAGGTGGAGATTAAGTAAGGGAAAGGGGAGGGAATATCCTCCCTCCCCCAAACTTTAAAATGCGGGAGGTGAAAGAAAATGAGGATACCGAGGATTGGGCAAATTAACGAAAAGTTTTTACCAAATCTTTTGGAAATACAGCTTGCTTCTTATGATGATTTTTTGGGTAGGAGGTTCAATATATTTTGGTCTCTTGTTGGTAAAACGGAAACTTTACAAGAATTCCTTTATACCCTTGCCAAGAATTATACGCTTGGCATAAGGGTATCAAAGGGAACCACAAAAGAAAGGGCCGAAATTGCCAACAGAATATTGGCGGAAGTTAGGGATAGGATAAATCCTGATGCAATAAAAGACGAAATACCCAGACCGAACTATTACTACATTATCCTTCCGAAGGGAAAATACACCCACAAGGACATAGAAACCCTTCTTGAAATTGCAAACGAAAACAATGCGAACGTTGGAGTTATTGGAATCTCCACAAAAACCAAGGATGAATTGATAAACGAATCAAATTTGAGGGGTTTGGTTTATTCCGTTGAGAACTCCTTCTTTGACCACTCCGAACCCCGTTCATCAATGAGTTTAAAGAGGATCTTTGAGGAGATATTCCCCTTGCAAAGTACCGATGGGAGGGTGGATATAGAGTATTTGGATTACAGGGTCGGGGATCCCGACATATCCCCGGAGGATGCCAAAAAGAGGGACCTAACCTATTCCGTACCCATACATATCAGAACATCCGAGAGGTTTTTTGACGAAAACGGGAAGATAGAAAGGGAAATCTTGGATGTCGTCTACTTTATGGATGTCCCATATATGACATCAAGGGGGACATTCGTAATAAAGGGAGTTGAGAGGGTGGTAATAAACCAGATCCACAGGTCGCCTGGGGTGTATTTCTTAATAGAAGAAGAGGGGTTGAATCAGATTTTCTCATCCATGATCATCCCATATCGTGGTCCCTGGATGGAGATGAGGATAGAGGGCGAAAAGGGGATGTACTTCCTTTTGAAGAAGAAGAAGTTTTACCTTACAAGGTTTTTGAGGTTTTTGGGATTTTCCGAATTTAGGGATATAATAAAGGTTGCAATTGGGCATCTAGCACAAGAAAAATTCCTGAGCGAAGCGGAGGGATACTATCTTGCGGAAGACATAACGAACGAGAATGGGGAAGTGATCATCCCCATGGTGGATGACAAGGGGCAGATGACGGTAATAGATGAAAACATAACGGAGAAACTAAAGAGGAGAAAAATACACAAAGTTAAGGTTTTTGATCCCAAGGATCCCGCGGTAAATATTGTTTTAAAGACGCTACGTGAGGACAAGATAAGGAGGAGGGAGGAGGCAATCAGGTACATTTATAGGGTAATAAGGTTCTCCTCCGCAAGTGTTGAGAACGCCGAAGACTTTTTGAGGGATTACTTCTTCTCGCCCGATAAAACCTTTATAGGTAAGGTGGGAAGGTACAAGATAAACACCCGTCTTTATAAAAGCGAAAATATCGAAAAATACCTCAAGGACCTTGAAGGGTTTTCACCTCCAAAGGACGATATTGAAAACCTTATGGAAACGGATTTTGTAGTAGCCCTCAGGATGTTGATGGACCTATATAGGGGTGAGGTTGAAGAGGACGATATAGATGATCTCGCCCATAGAAGGATTAAGAGGGTTGGGGAGCAGCTATTTGAATGGACAAGGAATGAACTTATAAAGACCGCAAAGGGTATAAGGGAGAAGCTCATAAGCGAAAGGGAACCTCTAAGGAACATAGTCCACCCCAAGATAGTCTCCCGATCAATAAACAACTTCTTCACGCAAAATAGCCTTTCTCAGCTTTTGGATCAGACAAACCCTCTATCTGAACTGACGATAAAGAGGAGGATCTCCGCCATGGGTAAGGGTGGTCTAACGAAGGAAACCGCGACTTTGGAGGTTAGAGATGTTCACCCATCGCACTACGGTAGGATATGCCCCATAGAAACCCCCGAGGGTCAAAACATAGGTTTGATACTCTCGCCAACTGTATATGCGAGGATAAACGAGCTTGGTTTCATAGAGACACCCGTCGTAAAGGTTGAGAAGGGAAAGGTCACCAACGAAGTAGTTTACCTAACACCCCAGGAGGATATAAATCTGAAGATTGCGCCCGCGGATATAGAGATAGACCCTAAAACCAAGATTATCAAGCAAAGTTCAAATATAATAGTCAGGCACAAGAGGAGTTATATGTTCGCCAACAGGGAAGAGATAGACTACATAGACTTATCTCCTAGACAGATAATCTCCCCATCCACATCCCTAATCCCATTCTTAGAGTACGACGATGCGAACAGGGCCCTTATGGGTTCAAACATGCAGAGGCAGGCGGTACCCCTACTTAATCCAGAATCTCCAAACGTTGGGACGGGTATGGAAGCGAAGATAGCGGAGGATAGCGGTTCCGTTATTCTTGCGCAGGAAGATGGCGAGGTGGTTTATGTTGATTACTCAAAAATTATGGTACGTCCTGAAGGTAGCATGTTTAACGTAAAAACCTACAACCTCAGGGTTTTTGAAAGGTCGGGCCAAAACACGATAGTGCATTATGTTCCGAAAGTTAAAAAAGGTCAGAAGGTAAAAAAGGGAGATATACTTGCGGAGAACCTTGCGAGCGTTGGTGGGGAAATCTCCCTAGGTAGGAACCTTACCGTAGCCTTTATGCCCTGGTACGGATACAACTTTGAGGATGCAATTGTGATATCCGACAGGCTCGTAAAGGAGGATAAGCTAACATCCATACATATATTGGAGTTTACCGCGGAAGTTACCGAAACGAGGTTGGGACCCGAAGTGGTAACCCGTGAGCCCTATAAAGAGAGCGAGAGGAATATAGCCCACCTTGACGAGTATGGAATAGCGAGGATAGGTTCAAAGGTGGGTCCGGGCGATATTTTGGTTGGAAAGAATACCCCAAGGGAGGAAAAGAAGTTCAGTGAGCTTTCCCCCGAGGAAAAATTACTGATGGCTATATTCGGAGAGAAATCAAAACCTTGGAAAAACACCTCCCTCAGGGTTCCTCCCGCAGTTCACGGAACGGTAATAGGCGTTGAGATCTTGACGAGGTACATACCCGACGACCCCATAGCACATGGTTATATAGGTCCGGGCGGTGAATTCGTCCCGGGAGAGCTTTATGTGGATCCCGAGGTAAAACCCGATATGCCCATATCTGAGAAAAGGGTGATAGGTAAAAGGCAGAGGAAACTTTTGGAGGAGATAAACCTGAAGATCCAGAACCTCAGGGATTCCCTTAGGGAGATCCTTCAGGCGAGGCTTTCGGGTGTAAAGGTCGAAAAACCCATATTTGCCGGGAAGAACAAGATCCTTGACAAAGGTGATATAATAACGGGTGAGATTTTGAGGAGTGTGGATCCCCTTGAGCTCAGGATAGAGAGTGGAGCTTTAGGTGATAAGAACCTCGAGGAAGATGTAAGGAGAATAATAAGCGATGGAAGGGAAGCTTACGAAAATCTCCTTAGGGAATACGAGGAGGGGCTTGAGAGGATAAGGAGGGGGGATGAACTTCCGGCTGGTGTTAGGCAGGTGATAAAGGTATATGTTGCCCAGAAGAGGAAGATAAAGGTTGGGGATAAGCTGGCGGGTAGGCATGGGAACAAGGGTGTGATTTCAATTATCGCGCCGGAGGCGGATATGCCGTTTATGGAGGATGGAACTCCCGTCGATATAGTCCTAAATCCCTTAGGAGTGCCTTCAAGGATGAATATAGGACAGATTTTGGAAACCCTCCTTGGGTACGCCGCGGTGAAGAACACCGAAAAACTCAGGGAGATGTTGAACAAAGGAGAACCACCATCAAAGATTAGGGAATTCCTAATAAAGCTCTACGAGCCTCACAAGGATGAGGAATTTAAGAGATGGTTGAAAGAGGCGGAAGAGGAGGATATTCTACACTTCGCACAGGAACTTGCCAAGAGGGGAGTAAAGTACGCTTGCCCGGCCTTCCAGAGCCTGAAGGTGGAGGAAGTGAAAGAACAGCTTAAGCTTGCGGGTCTTCCGGAGGATGGTAAGATGAGGTTGAGGGATGGGAGAACGGGTGAATACTTGGACTTCCCCGTTACCGTCGGAAATATGTACATAATGAAGCTCATACATATGGTTGAGGACAAAATACACGCAAGATCTACAGGTCCCTATTCCTTGATAACCCAACAACCCGTGGGAGGTAGATCCCATATGGGTGGCCAGAGGTTCGGGGAGATGGAGGTTTGGGCCCTTGAGGCTCACGGTGCGGCTTATGCGCTATGGGAGATGCTAACCATAAAGTCCGACGATGTAAAGGGTAGATTGAGGCTTTACAAGGCTTTGAGGGAGGGAACGGAACCGCCCTTGCCATCGACCCCTTCAACTTTCAACGTTTTAGCGAGCTTTTTGAGGGCTTTGGCCATAAATTTGGAAATTAAAAGGGGGTAAGGATTTATGAATTGGAAGGCGGTTAAGAAGGTTATCGCCTCCCTCGCCTCCCCGGAGGAGATAAAACTCTGGTCGGAGGCGGAGAGGAAGGGGAGGGAGAGGGGAATAAGGGGTTTGGGTGAGGTTAAAAGCCCTGAAACCATAAACTATAAAACCCTAAAGCCCGAACCGGGTGGGCTATATTGCCAAAGGATATTTGGACCTATAAAGGACTACACCTGCGCCTGCGGAAAGTTTTCGGACAAGAGATATGAGGGAGTAATCTGCGACGTCTGTGGGGTTGAGGTGACAAGGTCAGACGTTAGGAGGGAGAGGATGGGTTATATACAACTCAACACCCCTGTAGTCCACCCATGGTTTTACAAAATGCCCCCGTATGTTATTCCTACACTCTTAGGAATTCCGAAAAACAAGTTTGAGCCCGTAATAAACTACGAGGCTTATGTGATAATAGATGTTAAGGTGGATCAACCATTTGTTGAAATAGAGACGGAGGAGGGTAAAAAGAAGATTCCCCTGAAAAAGGGAGAGGTCGTCACTATAAGCGAGATGAGGAAGATTGTGGAGAAACTGGGTCCGGGCAAAGTGGAATTCGGATGGGGAGCGGAGGTGATAAAGAAGCTTCTTGAGGATTTGAGCGAGGAGGTGGAGGATCCCCAAACCGGAGAAACCATAACCCGCCTAGAAGCCCTTTACAGGGAAACAAAGCTGAGGCTCCACACTACGACAAATCCCCAGGAGAGGACGAAGCTTTTGAACAGGTTGAAGATCATTGAGGCTTTTATCTTATCCGGGCAAAAACCCGAATGGATGGTTCTGGAAGTAATACCTGTACTTCCGCCCGACTTAAGGCCGATATTGCCCCTTGGGGGTGGGAAGTTCGCTAATACGGACCTAACCGACCTTTATAGGGATCTAATAAGGAGGAACAACAGGCTGAAGCTAATACTGGAGAAAGGCGGTTTTGAGCTTATGATAATAAACGAGAAGAGGCAAATAAAACACGCTGTGGAAGCTTTAATAGATAACTCGCGCCTAAGGAGGCCTTCCCTTAACAGGAGCGGGCAGAAGAGGAAATCCCTTACGGACTATCTGAGGGGGAAGAAGGGGCTCTTGAGGAGGAACCTCCTTGGAAAGAGGGTGGATTATTCTGGAAGGTCCGTGATTGTCGTGGGTCCCGAACTTAAGCTTCATCAGGTGGGACTTCCCAAGGATATGGCAATAGAGCTCTTTAAACCCATGATAGAAAGGAAACTTGAGGAGTCCGGATTGGCGTACA
>Ga0326760_1000095_pt1 | contig 50501 bp, 54 predicted proteins | sample GCREP_S_FD_207668 | JGI IMG/M metagenome (GOLD analysis project Ga0326760, IMG submission 207668) | Hot spring sediment microbial communities from Geyser Creek Basin, Yellowstone National Park, WY, United States - GCR.EP_S | ecosystem: Environmental > Aquatic > Thermal springs > Near-boiling... | reverse complement strand
CAACGAGAAAATTCTTAGCAAAGTTAAAGCTTTTCACAGAAAAACTAGGAGCATCGTTGTTACTAGCTAAACAAGTAGTTCTAAAAGCTTTGATAAAGGGTTGCGCAATAGCTTTAGAGAATCTCGAAGGTCTTAAAGAAAGAGTAAACAACAAGAGCGATGCTATTGCCTGGAAATTCACAATGTTTGCATATAGAAGACTACAGCATTCAATAATCTCTAAGGCTCTTGAGTATGGGATACCTATAATAGTTGTTGATCCCAGGAACACTTCAAGTACATGCCCAAGGTGTGGTGAGAAGCTGCTTTACATTCATAGATTGACTATCTGCAAGAAGTGCGGATTTAAAGCTGATAGAGATTCTATAGGAGCAATAAACATTTGGTTTAAAGCTTTGCAAGCGTATGCAGGGGTGCGTGGGTCACCCCAAAGAGCCTCTGCGATGAAGGGTGAAACCAGACGGAGCAGAGGAACAACATGTGAGGGGGTGAAGAAAGTAGTTAGAGCAATCCACAGATGATTAAAGCTGTTTACCAGACCCGAACCCTTCCCAAACACCGAAAAGTCCGTCTTTTGTATATATAGTTGATTTCTGGAGTGTTGTTAATTGAGATGCTATTAGATCTACAAACCATTTATCTATAGACGTATTGTATAGTATATCGTGGAATTTCTTTGTATATATGTATAAGTAATCGAAGTTCTTAACAACATACTCAATAACTTCTCTTGAAGAGTTGAACAAATTTTCGTAGTAATGACCTATAACATTCCCTAGATCATCGAAGAAATTGGGCTGTTTCATAGTTGATGACTAGGAGTTAAATTTATAAGCTTCGAGTTAGAGAGGGAAGGATCAAAGCCATAAGAACGGCTGGTGGCAAGTTTAGGGTTCCCGAGAGTGAGGTTAGGAGGATTGCTGAGGGATTACCAATGAGCAAGGAGGTTAAAGCAGTCGTATATGCACGTGTAAACTCATCAGATCAGAAGAGCGATTTGGAGAGGCAGATACAGTACTTGACACAGTACTGCTCTTCTAAAGGATATAGAGTTGATGTGCTGAGTGATGTTGCAAGAGGCTTAAAGACCGATAGGAGAGGTTTGCTAAAGCTCTTCAACTATATTGTTAATAGGCAAGTAGATGTGGTCGTAATAACATATAGGGATAGATTGACGAGATTCGGCTTTGAGTACCTAGAGTACTTCTTCAAGCAGTATGGTGTTAGGGTAGAGGTTGCCTTTGGGGAGGAGCCCAGGGATGCTTACCAGGAGCTTGTAGAGGACTTGATAGAGATTGTAACGTCCTTCGCTGAGAAGCTCTACGGGATGAGGAGTCATAAGAAGAAGAGGTTGGTTGAGGGATTTAAGAAGTTGTTAGAGGAGGTTGAGAAGAGTGAGTGAACTCACTAGAACAGTTGTTGTGCCGAGTGTTGGGCTTACTGAGAAGAAATTTGAAGTATTTAGAGAGCTTGAAGATCTCTATAGACAGGTTCTCATAGAGCTTGTAGATTATGGATTTAGAAACAGTGTTGACTCCTTCACTAGGTTGAAGAGAGATAAGTATCGTGAGTTACGTAGAAGATACCCATATCTACCTAGCCACTATATCCATACAGCTTGCCAAGACGTTTCTACTAGGATTAAGAGCTTTAATAAGCTTAGGAAGAAGGGTTTGGCAAAATCTGAGAAACCTGAGGTTAATAGAGTTAGTATCTGGCTTGACGATCACTTGTGGAAGCGTATAGGATACACTACAATCCTCATCTATACCCACAAGGGCTGGTTGTCAGTAGAGCTTTCTTCACATAAGCTATACTGGAAATACATTAATAGTGGATGGATTCTGAGAACACAGCCGAAGATAAGGCTCGACTATAGGAGAAGGAGGCTACTGGTGTACTTTGTGTTTGCCAAGGCTGTTGATGTTGATGAAAATAGTGTTAAACATGTTATTTCTGTTGATGTCAATGAAAATAATGTGGCTGTCAAGGTGCTCAATAAAGTGTATATCCTTGAGACTGGGATTAAGAGGATTACCATTGGATACGCTAGATATAGAGAAGTTGTGCAGAGTGTTAAGGGCAATGGATATGTTTGTAGAGCTATTCATGGTAGGGATCACAAGAGGAAGAAAGATACTAGGTTGAAGATTGCGAACATAGTTTCTAACACAGCTAAGAACATCAACGCTGTAGTTGTGTTAGAGAAGCTTCCTAAGCAATGCCCGAGAAACATTATTAGAGATGTTAGAGACCCAGTGCTAAGGCATAGGATATATCAAGCAGGATTCAGAGGAATGGTTAAGGCTATTGAGGAGAAGTGTTTGTAGAGAGGGATTCCCGTGGTTAAGGTAGACCCAAGGAACACTTCATCCACATGCCCATTCTGTAACTCTAAGCTGATGAGGGGCAATGCCCCGAGGCAACTAAGATGCCCCAAGTGCGGGTTTAGAGCTGGCAGAGATGTAATTGCAGTGTTAAACCTTGAGAAAAAGTGCCTAACTCCCGAGGGGCTCGTGCTGTTAGCCCCAATGCCCAGTGAACCCGTTCTGGAGGTAGCAGTGCTATCGATGAGGGAGTGGGCGAGGTGGAAGTCCCTAGATGCAACAAGTAAAGATGAACCGATGAGAATGAGCATCTAGGGACAAACGGAAATACCATGCAAGCATAACGATAATCTTACTTTCTTCACCACTCTTCAGAACTTTTCTACCAACTATAAAGCTATGTATAACTCCATCGAATTCCTCAACGTTTTTCACATCTTTTAAGATGCCGCTAGCTCTATACTCAACCCAGAGTTTTCTAAATCCATGTACATCGTTGTAAGGTAAACCTAGTCTAAACCCTGTTTCTAAACCATCACCAAATATTCCTAGACTTAGATTACTTCTATACATTGAATGTTTTTCAGATTTCAGAAACATTAATACCACTCAAAGTAATTCCAACACCATTACTGTACTGAATAGCTTCAACTCTTGTTTTAACAGGTATTGCACTAAAGGGATTCTTAATACCTGTTAACAAGCTAAACTCAACATCTTTATCAAGTTTATTCTTAACCTTAAACACGAATATAGCTACAGGTATAGATGAGTTCTTGGAGTCTCCAGGTATGAATGGTGTGAAAGCTTCTAACAAGATATCTACAGGTATATCCTCATCTATATATCTAAGGAAAGCAAAAGGTGGTTCACCATCAAATTCTATACTATCAATAGATCTAAGCCAAGGCATTAAATAAGGTTCGCCACTCCTAGTTTGCCACCAAGGTGTATCAACTTCTTCAAGTTGTCTATAACCTCTAGCAGCTTGGAGAAACCTTACAACAACTCTATCCCCATACCTAACTCTAGCAACGAAGTAGAAATCTGTAGACTTCATATACTCTTTATCTCTATCCTCTCCCCTCAGAGCCCAGCGACCATTATTAAAGATATGCCATTCATAGAACCTACCATCCCCTCTAATCTCAACAGTTCCACAACCAATACCACCGAGAGGTATACCCGAAGACACATAGTATGAACTCTTAATCCTCAACCTATACACCTATAAAAACGTTATAAGAACTTCTTTAAAAATTTTGTCATTATTCATCGAATCGTGAACATGTTATAACTATAGATACTATCTATCAATCCTCTATTTCTCGAACAACATAGATAAGCTTTGTTTCATTAGTGATGATATCTTTTCAATAAGCTAGTTGATGAATGTATAGTGTACTGCAGAATTATCTCCTTAACTATTCAATACACTGAAAATATTTTATAAAAAACTTTATTGTGTTTATGCTATAGCGATTCTTTATTTAGTAGGTAAAGTTGTTATTGTTTTCTTCTCAATAGCTATTCTATGAATATACTTTACTTTAACAAATTTTTCAAATAGCAGTATTCCTCCCCATGCAGCTATAGTAACTAGAGTCATTACAATACCTGCTGTAGCCATTTCATGTAATGCTATAGCCCAATCTTCAGGGTTTTGCATAGCTGTTAAGAATGGTGGCCATGGAACAACTTCTCCATGCCATACATGTTCTAAAGCTAGTATACCTGCACCACCCCATAACAAACCTTCTAATAATCCAAGTCTAACTCTATCCGCAATCTCTCCTAGAGCTCTTCTAATAATAGATACTACTATAGCTAGTATCGAAGGTACTACGAAACACGCCATCTAGGTACACCAAAAACTTTTATATAGTGCACCAATTAAAACTTTTTCGGTGTAGATACCCTATGTGGTTACTAATACTAGGTTATGCTGCGGTAATAACTACGGCAATGTGGTATATAGGTAAAGCGAAAGGTGAAGATCTATGTTTAAACTACTTAGCTGTAATCCTATGGGGAGCAACGATAATGTTCTTTATAGATAGCCTCTTTAGCTATTTGAAAGGTGAAGAATTTATAGAGATAAGTGCTGAAGCTACAACATTAGGATTCTCATTACTTCTTGTAACACTTATTGTATGGCTCTTCATATTATTTATAAAAGACCCTAAGAAAGTTTTTCATAAAATATAACAAACACTCAAAATTTTTAATCATTCCGATGCATTATAGGTACTCTAAGTTACTAAATACAACATTAAATAGCTCATTTTAATCATGTGGATATATATATCAATGCAATTTAATATCATTGTGTTCTTTTAGGTCTCGCTTCATCTATAAAACGAGAGGATGGTTTCAATAATACTCATAGCTATGGAGGGTGTTGTAGAAGGTGTAAGAGTAAAAGATGGGTACAAACTAATTAGGGTTTCAGGTTTCAAGTATTTGATGTTTCTATACTACCTCATCTTGTATTAGAGTAGCTTTGAAAACTATATAGTGTAGGTTCTTTTTTAATAGCTTCTACACTTTTGTAGATTTAACATAATCTGTATACCTTTATTTTTCTTCTACCTTTTGAAACTATTTCGAAACATATCTCCTTCTTATTCTCCATATCTTTGATGGCTTTATACACAGCTCTTAAGGTATAGATAGGTTTTGTTTTCCATATTTCGTAAGCTGTCATAGGTTTTCCTTGGGATAGAATTTCTAGGATAAGTTTCTTTACAGCACTTTCTCTTGATGTAACTGTTTTGAAACCCATAGTTACAACAGCTAGAGATTTCCCGATGTTTTCAGCTATGTATAGACTTAAAGCTGAGAGCGGTTTTGTTTTAAAACCTTTTTCATAAGCTTCTCTAAGTGCTTCGAAAACTTCTCTATCCCCTACTTCAACAACTTTAACTTCTCTAACGTTGTTTAACAGTTGACACCCTCTATTCTTTATAGATACAGCTACAACCTCGTAATCTACATCTACATTACGCTCTTTCAGTTCTTTAAAACCTTTTAAAATTGATAGAGCAAGTAAACCTGTTTCACATGGAACAACAACTCTCTCTACAGGTATCCTAGATTCGTAGTTCTCGAAAGCTATAGTTTTCAAACCTTCTACTGTAAGAGGATTCAAATACTTTATAACAAGGGTGTTCAGAGGTTTATTATCGAAGACTATATCTATACCTCTAGATATGAAGAAAAGTATATCGTCTAGATCAACTAAATCGATTCTAGGTATAGAGATACTGGGTTTTAAACCTACGAAATGTGTGTAATGGGTAAGAGATTTCGTGAAATCCTCTTCGTAGAGAATTGTAAAGGTATCTATATTGCGTACTTTAAGTACAGAGGTTATGATTGCAGAAGATCTATCTGCGTAAGATCCTGTAGGATTAAATCTCTCGTTCTTAACATAGATCTCCCCGACATTGTTAATAGGTGTCAACCCTTCTCCGAGAGATATCCTCTCCCCTACGTCTGGTAGTAGTGATGAGTATCTCCAAACACCTTTACCTCTAGAATCAATTTTGAAAACAGGGTTTGTATAGTGTACAGCTAGGATACCTCTACATCTAGGGCATTGAGTATTAGTTAAAGGATCTCCATAAACTTCGTAACCACAGATAAAGCATTTCAACTTCATATACATGTATAGCTACCTAGCACTAATACTGTATCCTACTCCAATCTTTTGATCACAGTGTTTAGTATCTATAAATATTTTTAGTTTACTTTTAGTAATTTAGATCGGCGACTCTGTTATGAGTATTAAAACTGAGCTTCTATATCAATTCGATAGCTATCTGAGAGAGTTCGAGGCAGAGGTAGTAGATATCGTTGGTAACGGTATAGTTTTAAATAGAACAGCTTTCCATCCTAGGAGCGGTGGTGTTGCTAACGATACTGGGTATATATATGTTGGAGATAAAGTTTTGAAAGTTGTCGATGTGTATATAGATAAGGAGAGGAATGTTGTTGTACACCTTGTTGAAGGATCTCTAGAGAACGTTAAAATAGGTTCTGTTGTTAGAGGTGTTATTGATTGGGGTAGAAGGTATAGGTTGATGAGGCTTCACACAGCTGCACATATACTTTCAGCTATTATGTATAGAGACTACAACGCACTGATAACAGGGGGTAATGTGGAGCCTGATTATGCTTACGATGATTATAGTTTAGAGGTATTCGATAGAAAGATATTTGAAGATGTTGTTGCGAAGGCTAACCAGGTTGTTAAACAAGGAATTGAGGTGAAGATCTACTGGCTTAGAAGAGAAGAAGCTCTAAAGATACCCGGTATTGTGAAACTTGCTGAAAGAATGCCTCCAGAAGTAGAAGTTCTAAGAATTGTTGAGATACCTGGTATAGATGTACAAGCTGATGGAGGACCCCATGTGAAAAATACCTCTGAGATAGGGGAGATAATCTTGGTTAAAGCTGAGAACAAGGGGAAGAAGAGGAAAAGACTCTACTACACAGTTAAACCTTAGAGTTCATAGATCTCCAAGTTCTTTCTTATAAACTTCAACTAGTTTTTCTCCCCAATTACCTATATCCTCTAACCTCCCTAGGAAGAACCTTAGAACAGGTGGTTCGTATATCCATCTCAACCCTTCAACAATATCCCTATGTTCGTAAAGCCATAGAACCCTATCTATAAGGTAGTCTGCATGTGATTTCAGGTAGGTTCTCCTCGGGAAAGCTATTCTGATAAGCTCTAAATCAGGGTAGATCTCTCTACCATCTCTATCTCTATCCATAGACATAGCGCCTCTCTCCATAGATCTAACCCCGGAAGCTAGGTATAGAGCTGCAGCAAGTGAACCAGCTGGATAAGCATTTCTAGGTACATGGGGTAGGAACTGGGATGCTTCTATATGAACCCCGAGACCACCCGGTGGCAGTACAACGGGTATCCCTCTTTTATCAAGCTCTTCAACAACATATTTAATAAGTTCTAATTCCGACCCTATCAGGTTCTCGTCCACCATCTCCCTAAGCCCTATAGCCATAGCCGCTATCTCTTTAATAGACATACCTCCATACGTTGGGAACCCTTCGTAAACTGGTACATGGATAACTATTTTTTCGTAGAATTCTCTATTATTGGTAGCTATGAAACCTCCTCTAACTGATGGAGCTTTCCTAGCGCTCATATAGAATATATCTGAATAGCTAACAAATTCTCTAAGGATATCCACAAGTTTCTTAGATCTATAGCCAGGTTCTCTCTCTTTAATGAAGTACACATTCCAGTCCACCATACTTCCGTCGAGAACTAAAGGTACACCATACCTATCGCAAAGCTCTCTCACTTCCCTGATATTCTTCATAGATACAGGTTGACCACCGAGGAGATTTGCAACAGCTTCTATCCTTACAAAAGCAACCTTACCTCTCTCCTTCTTAAGTATCTCCTCGAGTTTAGATACATCTATATCCCCTTTGAACGGGTATCTACTCTTAATATCTAATGCTTCTTTAACAGGTATCTCAACAACTATCCCTCCAGCTAAATCGATATGAGTTTTAGTTGTTGTAAAATGGTAGTTCATAGGGACAATACTACCTTCTCTAACAAAGACTTTTGCAAGAAGATGTTCAGCAGCTCTACCTTGATGTACAGGTATAACATATTTAAAACTGAGAATTTCTTCAACAGTTTCAGCAAATTCATAGAAAGTTCTACTACCAGCATAAGCATCTTGAGCAGACATCATAGCAGCAAGCTGGTTGATACTCATAGCATTTACACCACTATCAGTAAGCATATCGAGAAACACATCATCAGCTTTAAGTTGGAATGTATTCCAACCAGCTTCTCTAATAGCTTTAAGTCTACGATCAATAGGTGGTAGATCTATACGTTCGAAAAACCTAACTCTATAACCATCAACCCTAAGTTCACTACCATCTCTAGATCTTACAATTATCATCGAAAACACCGTTTAGTTTAGTAAAGAAGCTTCCTAATAAACCTAGCCGAAGATAAACAATATTCAGTACTTTTCGATGAAAGGTATTGGAAGATCTTAGAACTAGGATATCTATACCCTGAGATTTAAGTTCTTAAGTCTATCTTCAACAATTCTACCCAGATTCCTTAATATCGTTGCTGTCTCATTCTCATTGTTCTTTATAAAAGATAGCAAAGTACCTCTCTCTATTACTTGCGATAGCTGTGGATCTAGAGGTATCTCTACGAGAACTTCTCTTGGATCAATATCTACAGACCCTAGTATACGTGTCACAGTTCTGCATTGAGGACATCGATAGTAAGACATGTTTATAACCGTACCTATAAACGGTATGTTTAGGAGGTTGAGGAATTGTTTAGCTTTCTCAACTATATGTTTAACCATAGCACCCGGGGTTAGAACAAGGATAGATGCTATAGGTTTCACTCTTAGGTACTGAGCAATTGTTAACGGCTCATCCCCTGTTCCTGGCGGTAGATCTACTACTAAGTAGTCTTTGGATCCCCAAAAAGTTTTAGATATAAGTTCTAGAATAGCTTTAGATTTCATAGGTCCTCTCCATATAATAGGATTCTTCCTATCATCTAGCATAAGTTCTATAGATATAACAGATATACCTTCAACATCTACAGGAACTATCTTCCCATCAATTGTTACACCAGGGTATCTATCCTCAATACCTAAGATCCAGGGGATGCTGGGTCCATGGAAATCAGCATCAAGTACAGCTACATCTCTCCCCATCAACTTAAAGCTTATGGCTAGCGATGCAGCTATAAAAGATTTACCAACACCACCTTTCCCACTTAAAACAACTATAACATTCTTGATATTTCGAAGACTATCGATAAGAGATTTCGTAAAATCTTCGAAAGGTTGGGATGGTAATCTGTACGAACTAGTCATAGCCAACACTATCTCAATCTATTTCAGAACCTTCTACACCTAAAAAATTTCTGCTAATGAAAATACTTGAGAAACATTTAAAACCTTTAGAATAATAAGAGATTTGGTAGAGCAGTATAGAGGTGGGAAGATAATGTGTTTTCTAGCTGTTCTCAGATTAGCTAAGATGATAGATGAAGAACTTTTCGCCAAGATTTTGAAAAGCCTTGGCTACATTGTTGAGGTTAGGGATTTCGGTGGTAGGAAAGTTGTAGAGGCGAGGAAAGGAGAATCTTTCTTAAGATCTTATGTGGATAGAGATAGAGTTGAGATTAAATCAAATGATTACGGTCCTCAATGTCTTAAAGATCTTGAGGAGATATATAAGGCTATGTATGAAGAGGATCTGAAACCAGAGGCTATAGAGGTTGTAAGCCCCTATATATATGCTCGGGAGAAGAAGAGGAGGAAGACTAAGAGATTCTTGGAAGAGCTAGGGATAGAAGCAGAGGAGGTCTACAGTGGTTATTGTGGATAAAGTTTCTGTTCAATATCTGTAGTAGTAGAAGTTAAGGTTCTTTGCATAAATATCTGCTGCATCTCTGTTAAAGCTTTTCTACAAATCTTTAGAACAAATACTATAGCTATTACGATAACCAGGACCTCTGTTATAGCTAGGAACTCTATTTTTCCGAGGTATTGATATAGCATAGCTAAGCTATCTACAACACCGTGGATAGCTATGGCTATGCCTAGCCCTAGCAAACCTCTACCTCTTCTAACCATATCCAACATATAGAGAGCTACACCTATATGGAATACAGCAACAGCGAATCTTTCGTATACCGATAGAAAAACTGATGCAAGTACTATATCTGCTGGAGCTGTTGATAAATACAGCATCTGTGTAGGGAAAGTTAGGAGAGCTATAGCAAAAGCCTCTGCTACCCCGAAGCCAAGACCTATATTAAGAGTTCCAATATAGTTGCTCTTCCTAACCCATAGATACTTAAAACCTTCCTGGATAACCCCAGCTACGAAACCTGCCCAAAGAGATACACCAACAATGAACAGCATACCTCTAGAATATATCTTATCCAAAACCATTCTATTAATAGTAACCTTATCGGTAATATTCATAGCCACAGCTTCTCGTTGAACCTCGAATACTACAGGAAGTAAAGGAATTTGCTGAACAGGTGTCAGCACCTGTATACCGAGGCAAATAAATAGAATAGCTAAACCAAGCATAAAATCTCTCCAATAGAACTTCTTAAACCCCAACATATAGATGAAAAACATAGCTAGTAAACCGCCAGCAACAGGAAAAACAGGGTAAAACCATACCAACATTTTATCTCCTAATCAAAACTCTGTATAGTGGAGAAATATATATTTTGATAAAGTCTATACTACTTAAGCAGTATTAGTATAGCTATATACGAAACTCTTAATACTGTATGGAAGGAGTATATACCGCTAAAGCATATCGATGAAGAAACAGCTAAACATTTAGTTGAGATACTCGAGAAAATCTTCAGAATTATTATGCTGGCCAGGGTTAGAAATCTAAATAACGTCTCTAAACTTGTATATAGAGAAAACATAACTATTTACGATGCATCATATCTTCATTACGTACTTCAAAACAAACTAACCTTAGCCACCGATGATGAGAATCTACTAAAGAAATCTAGCAATACGTAAATACGATTAGATCAAGAGATTTACTGTAGTAATATAGTTGCTAAAGTTTTGTACATAAACTTTGTAACAACTTTGAAACACTTCATCGCTTATCAAAATCTGTATCCATTATTGCAAAGCACTGTAATATCTATACAGATACCTTCTTCAACACTTTACAACTCTTTGATATACAGAAAATCTGTTTCCAGCAATAGTCAAAGGAAGTAACTTGGGGATAGTGGGTATAGTAGAGCTAAGGTATGTATATCAACATAATTCGATGTGCTGTTTTTATCCATATCTTTATCAAGTGTTAAGCTAATAATCTCCAGAACTTTACAGATGTTAGGTGATGTATCGGCTCCGTTCATAAAACCTGAGATGTGATGAAGGTCTTCTCTCCTGATATACAGTAAATAAGCTTTCTGTGGATAGCTATAGTTTGAGGTTTTGTATTGTGAATGAGAAAAGTCTTATGCAGAAGGTTATAGAGTATCTGAAGTTTCATCCAGGTGCTAAACCTGCTGAGATAGCTGATTATCTTGGTGTTAGTTTAAAGCTTGTAAGAGCTATACTTTCTAGGCTTAGAGCTAGAGGATTTGTTATAAGAACTGATAAAGGTTATTTCCTTAGACCAGGAGTGGAGATCGTTGGAGAAGTTGTTTCGGAGGAGATATCTGAGGAAAAAGTTGGGGAGATGATCAGCGAAGAAGTTGGGGTAGAGGTGAAATCGAAAACTTTAGAGAATATATCTAGGCAAGAGGTTGCACAACCTTTATCTGAAGCAAAACCTGGGAAAGATTATCAAGGTATAGAGGTGAAAGCTGTACCGAGCCTAGATATTGAGAAGATTTCTAGAGATTTTGAGGAAATACGTAGCTATGTGAATACCCTTGGAACCCGTTTAGATGAATATGTAGAAGATGTCGACAATCTTAAAACAGGGATGAAAGCTGTAGAACATCGTTTAGAGGAAACTGTTAAAAAAGTTGACGAAGTACTAACCAAGATAACAACTCTAGAAAACACAGTTAACCAACTTCTAAACGATTTAAATCTCGTAAAAAACACACTGCAATCTATACAACCTATACAGAGAAGAGATAGAGATATCGCAACGAATCTTACTCAATGCTTTAAAGATTTATCAGAGGCTATCGATATCATTAAGATGGTTCTAGAATCCATAGTTCTAGGAGATACATCATCTTTTAACTCACTTCTACGAGAACTAGAAGATATTGTTGAGAAACTCAAGAAATGTTCAAAACATGTGTAGATAATTTGTGGTTATAGGTACTTACCTAATATATCTTTATAAATCGGGGTTTTGTAAACAACGGCATTTCTTGGACATAGTTTTTACTTAGTTGAAGAGCTATCTCTGCTTTCATAAGTTCTCTCCCTAAATACATAGCGTGTGAAAGCTGGGAAACTAGGCTGAGCTCAAGGATTTTGTTCTGTATAGCTTTAGCTGTTCTTCCTTTGATGAGTATTCTACCCTTTTTACCTATGTATAGAGCCTCTATGTATCCTAGATCGTGGTTAACTCTTATCTTGAATACTCCTAGAGGATCCAATGTATATGGCTTCTCTTCTTCATAAGCTTCAGCAACGATATCAGGTTTCTCAACAAATTTTTCTTCATATCTCTTCTTATCCTTAAGTATTAGAAGAGATAGCCCTAAATTCTTAGGGGGTGAATTCTTGATATAAGCTAGTGAAGCCATTTGACTAGCTATCTTTGTTTCTAGTGTAGAGCCTTGAGCTTTCACGCTTTTCTCAACAGTTAAAACAATACTTACACCTATCTCTTGGCATAGCATAACCATGGAAGCGTTAACCCCTACACTATCAACATCTATAAGCTCTGTCACATTACCTATGCCAGCGAACATCGGTATAGATGGGTTTCTACGTTTAAACATATAGAAAGCTAGTAATGATGAGAATGTTCTAAGGAATGGCTCTAGAATAGCGTCGGCAAATATCTTCTCAAAACCTCTACTCTTTACTGTGTTAACTGTTTTCTCGAGAATTTCAACTCTATCCTCGGGGTTGCTAGGTATAGAATTTGTTGAAGGATCCATCGGTATAACAACAACTGCTATATCTTTATCAATATAATCAATTTTATCTATATTCGTTAAATCTATGTTTATAATCATATCAACTCCATGCCGTAGAGAAACATTTAATTCACTAGGTATTGAAGTATCTACAGCTACAGGTATATCGAACTCCTTCTTAATAACCTTAATAGCTCTAACCACCTCATCTGGGTGAGGATTCAGAGCTTCAAATCCTAGAACAACTATATCTGCACCATTATCGATATACTTCTTAACTTTCTCGATAAGCACGTTATTCTCTAGCCTATGGACTTCTGTAATCTCTGTAGCTACTCTTATTGGTGGAGGATTTATAGGTACTCTAAGTTTCCCAACAAGAACACTATCTCCGCGCACCAGCTCCTCCTCCAACTTCTTCAACATATCCTTACTTCTCTCAGTAAAGATATCGGCTAAAACATTATCAGCAGGTTCATTAGGAGATAGAATACCTAGGTCATCCAGCTCAAGAATATCAACAAGATCGTAAGCATTTATAGGACCTTTAACAGTTTTTATACCTATAGCTTCTTCAACGATTTTTCCAGATCCTGAAGTAAGACCTGGTAGAAGTATATAGTCATAATTTTTAACACCTAGATCTTTAAGATATGAAGCAACATAGTTAGTATTAAGGAAAGCAGCTATCTGAACAGGCATAACTAAAACATCAACACTATGCTTTGTTCTAGCCCTCGATAGAGCAGATCTTACAATAGGTTCTGCAAGTCTCGATGTTATGATGAGTATCCTAGCCATATAAAACCCTCTATAGTTAAACCCATAGATATTGTTTAGAGTTAGAAATAATTAGCTTTCAAAGAAATCCTCTTAGTAAACTAGCTAAGAGGTGAAGATCTGTGAAACTAAATACTATCGCATGGATTATAACAGGTGCTGGTGCATATCTTAGAGAATGTGTAGATGTTGCTGAGTATATCAAGAACTCTTTAAATATTAAGATAACCCTTCTCTTAACTAGGTGGGGTTATGAAGTTGCTAGAATCTTCGGTGTTCTACCTCGACTCAAGAGAATTGCCTCTGGAGGTTACTACGAGGAGTTTCTCGTAGATGATGAAGGTATGTACTATGTTGGGAGAGTTAATATGAAGAGATACTCAATTGTAATTATAGCTCCGGCAACAGCTAATACAATTGCGAAGATTGTTAATGGTGTTGCAGATACAGTTGCAACAAGTTTTTTTGCACAAGCTGAGAAAAGTGGTATACCAATCATAGTTCTACCTACCGATGTACCGAATGAGGAAGGGTTTATTGTAAGTGAAACTCCTTGTTATGTAGATAGATCTGTATGTATAGCGAGAAATTGTTTACAGTGTATTCCGTATACGTTATGCCCTGTAAAAGCTATCGATATTGTTGAAGGAGTTCCGAGAATTAATTTAGCTAAATGTATAGGGTGTGAGCTATGTGTAAAAGCATGTCCTTATGGAGGTGTTAGATGCTGGGAAAAGATACAATTGAGACCTAGAGATATAGACTTAGAGAACATAGCTAGGCTAAGCCGTAAAGAAGGTGTATACATTGTTAAAAAGCCTTGGGAAATAGTTGAAAAAGTGGAAAAGTTGATTGAAAGATAAGGAAAGCTCTGTTTAAGATTATCTATAGACAGGTTTTAGGGTTCTTGACAAGATCTGTATAGGCTTTACGGATTCTCTCCTTAAACTCTACCAGCTTCTCGTGAAGTAGGTAATCAGCTACAGTACCACAGGCATCTCTAATTCTCATATGTTCAACTAGATCTTTGAATACACTAGAATTAGAAACTATTCCTTCACCTATAGCAGCATATCCTTGCCCAGCTTCTTTACTAATAGTAGCTCCTTTCAATGGTAGCACGGATTCTATATTGATATCTTTTATATATTCTTGAAGAAGTTTCCTAACAGTTTCTATTTTGCTATGTCTACCAGTTAACAGAATAGCATTAGCTTTCGGTGTTGAAACCAACGCTCTCATGATGTCTTTAACAATAGACTCTATAAAACTTCTGAAGAACGATGCATAAGGTTCTTCACCTTTCTCAAAAGCTTTAGCCAGTAAATTCATATCGTATACCTTTAAGTAATGGAATATCCCTCCATGGAAAACATCCCATCTATCCCATCTACTAACCCTCACAACAACCTCCAGATCTAAAGCACCTGCTGTTAACGTCCCTATAGATGCATAGGTTCCTCCAATACCGTCTACGATTTTGCCATTTTCAACAGATATAACTGCATTATAACCGAAACCAAGTTCAGCAACAACGATATTGACATCTCCATATTCTATACCTTCTTTTTCAGCATAACTATGGATAGCGATAAATGTTGCAGCGAGTTTATCTACTGTACCCATATCTATTTTATTTATCTTTCTATACGTGGGAACTGTTGGTAAGAGTATCACAGAGGGGATGAAGAGGACCTTCGAACCATACTTCTTTACGAGATGTTCAACAGTTTTAGCTAACGCATCGTAGACCCAGATCCCAGGCTCACCTACTTCAACACCTCTCTCAATATCCTCTTCTGTACTGAGGAGAAGAATTTCGATAGCAAATCTTCGAGGATCTAAAACTTCATCACCTCTAGTAATAGGAACTCCATAACCTGAGGGAGCAACTATGTAGTCGGCGTTGAGCATATCTATAATCTCTATGAGGTTAGTAGGGTTTTTAGCTACCTCAATTGTTTCAATACTTTTCTCTACTTCTACAACACCTTCCTCAATAACAACAACATCAAAAGTTTTTGTCCCCGGATCTACACCTAGAACTCTCAACCTGTTTCACCAATTCAAGAGCTCTACTGTAGATCGAATCTATTAGTAGATTATAAAGTTTACTTTGAGAAGATCTATACACAGTATTCCTTAAAAACTCGATATACTTCAAGGTATTTCTAAGATTGCTACACTCAATATGAGGTATCTTAGTTAACCAAATAAGAGCTTCAATTATAGCAGCATTAGCTCTTGTGAAAACTCTTGGATATCTTCTATTCACAGTAACTTCTTTCACTAGTATAACAACATCTACAGAGTCTTCTTTAATACTAAATCTACATATACTTACTAGGTAAGCATCGCACAACTCTTCAAAGTTCTTATTATCCGAAAAGATCTCAACTAATCTATTTTTCTCAAATATTGCCCAAAAGAATAGTTGAGATTCTTGAGATACACAAATACAACATTCGGTATCACTTAGATTTTTCTCGACAATGTAGCTATAGAATTTAGAACCTCGTAGAATTCTTCCGTAAAGAGTACACATATCCTCATCTAGAATTTTAAGTCCGAGAGGCATTACATTAACAACATCGTTATCTACATAGAATACCACTACCGTTTCCCCCCACGTATCTCTAGAGAACCCTAAATACCTTAGCATACACTCACTGCTACCTGTAAACCGTTCCATTATCCCTTATCCTCTTCATTATTATCAGAGTTCTTTTCGTATATATCCTCTATATATGCTAATGTATAGTTGAGCTCAGGTATATATCTAAGCTTTGCTTTAACAACAGCTTTCCCATACTCAACAACTATAGATACATCGAGATGGTGAGAACGAAGTGTTGTATATCTATATGGATTACTGTTATTAGGTATATCAATATTTATCTTTACAGAGGCTTTCTTTTTGAATGGTTGAGAAGTTATAGCATACTCAATAACTTTCTCTAAAAGTTTGACTTCCTCGATAAATTTTATAGGAATCCCGCTAAACTGGTGTATAACCATACCTAAAGCTATACCAGCCTCAAAGGCTGCACGCTCTCTATCGCTAACATTTGGGGAGAAGTACTTAGCTGCGTTATCTCTTGGGTCAACCATTTAGATACACCTAAAAATACTATTATATAGTACATAGTACTTTGCTTATCTAATTTTAGGTAATAAGTTCTTATCTCGATAATTCACCATAGCGATTTACTCGCAGTGTAGTCTCTTTACATAGTTAAGTAAATTAAGCAGAGAAGTCTTAGATTATAGGGAAGGTGTAGTAAGTATATGGAGAGAAACAGTGCTTTACCTGATGTACATAGGGTTAAACCTCTCCTCCCTATACATATTGATGATGTATGTATTAAAGGTTTGAGAATTAAATTGTGTAAAGATAATGGGGAAGATTCTGAGTGTTCTCTCGCTGTAATTGATGTGTGTACTGATCTAGATAAAGGATTTCGAGGAGTCCATATCTCTAGATCTATAGAGGCTCTACTAAATGTTTTCAACAAGTTTACTTATACAAGTTTACTTGATATACAGTATAAACTGAAGATTATTTGTAAAGAGCTTCTAGCTAGGCATGAGTATTCTTATAAAGCTTCGTCTAGGTTATCTTTTGAAGATGTGAAGAACTTTGATACAGCACCTCTAACTCTTATCATAGCTAGTGAAGTTAGTAGAGATGGTTTTGAGAAGTATTATCTAAAAGTGGTGGGTAAAGGGTCAACAGTATGTCCTTGTGCACAACAGGTTTACGCATTTATAGAGAAACTAGGTCTTATTAATGCTCCTTCACATATGCAGAGAGCCTCAATAACTCTCTACGTATCTTCATCAAAACCGATCGATGTTAATGTAGATGAACTACTAGATATAGTTGTAACATCATTTTCAGCTCCTATGAAAACATTGTTAAAGCGTGTAGATGAGTATAGATTAGTTAAAGAAGCTTTTAGTAATCCGAAATTTGCTGAAGATGTTGCAAGAGAAACAATTCATAGAGCGTATAGAGTTTTTCGGGATAAGCTTAGCAGGGATTCAAAGATAGGGGTTAAAGTGGTAAGTTATGAAAGTATACATCCGTACAATCTATCTGTTAAAATAGTTCAAACAGTTGAAAATCTAGATAAAATGTTTTCTCAGTAGAGAATCGTTTGCACTTAGGGAAGCTTTATGAGTATTATAGTAGAAGCTCCTTCTAGAATCCATATGGGTTTCTACAACTTTCTAACAGATGGAATAGCCTATGGAGATCTTGGTGTAGCTATAGAAGAGCCTAAGGTTATCGTGAAAATATTTAGAGTTGATGAAGATAGAGTTATTGTTGTAAATAAGAGTGGAGAAGATATTTCTGATTGTGTTGAAAAAACAATAAATGTTCTAAATATCCGAGGAGTAGGTATTGAGGTATTAAAGTCTATTCCACGACATGTAGGGTTAGGATCTACAACACAGATAATGATGGCTATAGCTTATGGAGTTTCAAAACTTCTAAACCTTAGGTATAGTGTAAGAGAGTTAGCTGTGAAGTTGTGTAGAGGTAGAGACTCTGGTGTAGGTATATCTGTTTTCGAGAAAGGGGGTTTCGTTGTCAACTCGGGAAGGGATATATCTATGAGTAGGAGGGTGCTATGCCCTAGCTCTCTTCAAGATCTTCCACAGCTAATATTTCGTTCACCTATACCTAGGAATTGGAGATTTATTGTCTTTATACCGAAGAGGAGAAAAGGATTTGATGAAGTTAGTGAGAGAATAGCTATGGATAAACCTGCGGAACTTCCTAAAGATCTACAATTCGAACTTTATAAACTAGTTTTTCTACACATAGTGCCTGCTATACTGAGGAAAGATATAGAAACGTTTGGGAAAGCATTAACAAAATTACAGTTCGTAGTTGGTGAATATTTCTCTAAGTATCAAGGAGGTGTTTTCTGTTGTGAAGAAGTTGAAGTTATAGTCAAGTCCTTGCTTGAACATGGAGTAAAAGGGGTAGGTCAGAGTAGTTGGGGACCCACAGTCTACGGAATTGTTGAGAAGTTTTTAGCAAGAAAAGTGTTGAAGAATGTTTTAAGAGATATCGAGTCTAAGGGTATAGAAGTTGATTATATGATTGTTAAAGCACGTAATAGAGGAGCTGCAGCAGTTATGGAGAAGGTATAGCTATGGAGAGAAGCTTTATATCTATTTTCAAAAGTTTTGCAGATTGGTGGAGTATATATAGAGGTATTGTTGATAAACTTGGTATAGATACTAGAATGGATGAATTTGCAACATTTTTAGCTTATCGGTATATTCATTTTATTGAACCTTCGTTAGATTGTTTTAAGTCTATGATTACCGGAAGGAATGTTGTAATCTTTGGCGCCGGTCCTAGCTTAGAGAAGCATATTAATCTCCTGAGCTCCTCTGGTATTCTCGATAAAGTTATTCTTGTAGCTGCTGATGGTGCTACAAAAGCTCTTGTAGAGATAGGGGTTGTACCTCATATAGTTGTAACAGATCTAGATGGCGATTTAGATGCTATTGTTTACTCTTATAGCAAAGGCTCTAAACTTTTTATCCATATTCATGGAGATAATATCGAGGTATTCACTAGATTTATCGAGGAGTTGAAGAGAGGGAGAAAAGATTTCATTGTGACTACTCAGGTAGAGCCTTTGTATCCTATACTTAATTTTGGTGGGTTTACAGATGGTGATAGAGCTTATGCAATAACTCTCGTTTTTAAACCTTCAAAAATTATTTTTGCCGGAATGGATTTCGGAAACATTATAGGTAAGTATTCAAAACTTTGGTTAACAAAAAACGAGGTAGCGTCTCAGCGTAAGAAAGTGAAACTCTCAATAGCATTCGAAATAGTGTCTATTCTTGCATGCAATACAAAAACTAAGACGTACACACTTTCAGATACTGTTCCTCGATGTGTAGAAAGAATAGATAATCTAGATCAGGTACATCTTCAATGAATCACGAAAAACAGCTGAGATATTTATCCTACGTACTTGCCTCAGCTATAGCATTAGAAGTTGCTGGTTTTCCTAAACCCGGTAATGTTCATAGGTTTAGAAATTTCGTAGATACGATCTTCGAAGATTTTCTGGTAACAGCTGTTATTGCTGAACATCATTTGTATAGAGCTATTTTGAGAGGTTGTAGACTTGCTGAAGGGTTTAAACCGAAGGTTCTTGTAGGGGATTTTATAGAGGAAACTGTTAGAGAATCTAGAACTGTTTCTGGTGGTGGTAATACTTGTTTAGGATCTACACTACTCCTATACCCACTAGCTATAGCTTGTGGCTATACTCTATGTAGTGGCAATGTTTTGAAACCGGAAAATGTTGTATATCTAGCGAAAGATTTAGTGGAAAAATATTCAACTATTTCAGATTCTATACATTTCTACAACGCTGTTAGAATTGCTTCGCCAAGCTATATAAAGAAAGATGATGTTACAGATGTATTTCCAAGTGTATGGGATGAAAGGTATAGGGAGAGACTTAGAGCTGGTAACCATAGGTTTTGGGATATACTTCTCTACAGCTCTAGAAACGATATAGTGTGTAGAGAAGTTGTAGAAGGTTACCCTAGATCTCTTAGAAATTCCTACTACCTCGAAAAGAAGCTCAATATCTATAGAGATTGGAATAGAGCTGTTGTAGAAACCTATCTCTACCAACTTTCAAACGATATAGATACACTTATAGTGAAGAAGCATGGACTAGAAATAGCACTGTATGTATCGGAGAAAGCTAGAGAAATACTAGATATATGTTCTAGAAGTTGGGAAAAATGTTTAGAAATTGTAGAGCAATTCGATAAAGAACTTGTAAAGAAAAACATTAACCCAGGTTCATCAGCAGACATAGTTGTATCCTCAATAGCTCTATACGCTATAAAAAAGAAGATATCTATACTAAGACCCTGATCCTCTTCGTAAACTATTAAACATTTTCAGAACATAGAGATAGAGCATAACAACGTTAACAGTATTTATCTTCATACTTGTAACAACAAGAACTTCAGTAACTAAGAGATCAGTATTTAGTGCTTAGAGAAGTTATCGATACAACAACAATGTTGCTTACTGAATAGGTAAAAGTTTTCTGAGATCGATAATAGGTTTAAGCTTATAGATGAAAGGTTTGAGAATCTGAAGCTATATGTTGATAAAAGATTCGCTGAGTTGAAGGATTATGTTGATAAGAGGTTTGGCGAGCTTAAGGGGTATGTAGATGCTAGGATTAATGAGGTTGGCGAGAAGTTTTCATCTAAGCTCGACAGGTTAGCTGAGGTTTTCATGAGTTACCAGGAGTTCTTTATAGAGTTTCTATCTACTGAAAGTGTTATCGAGAAGAAGTATAAGGATGTATTAGTGAAATAGCTTAGAGGTATTACGAGGGTTGCAATAATTGATCCGCTAACCAAGGAGGAGTAGGAGAGGCTAAGAATATTATTTGAGAAAAGCGAAAAAGATGAGCTAACACTTGAAGAAGCAGACAAGTTTCTCGAGCTTGCAAGGAAAAATTCCTTAAGGAGTACTGGAACAGAAGATAAGCATGTAGACTACGTATATATGCAACAATTGTTAGAGCATTAACATACAAGAAGTATGCTGAAAAAGAAGCCAACAACAAATACAGACAGGTGTAGAGCAGGAGTAGAGTCTATTATATGAGTATTGATCTATGAACTCAATGCCGTGGCATGACTAGGCGAAGTCTCATTACACATGGTTAAGATTCTTCATGAAGGGAAGAGGTATAGTATCATAGTTTTCTAGGCTCATCAAGCAACAGAAAATGTTGTTAAGGCGTTTCTCTACAATGTAAACGAATCTCCATAGAGTCATAGTGTAAGAGAGATTCCTAAAAATCTTTACTAAAAGAGTAGGAAAGTTGATGAGGAGTTGCTGAGATGTGCTAGAGAACTTGATAAACATTATAGTTTCTAGATTATATTTAACAAGTTAGAAATATCAAAATATTCTAGAACCTAGAATAGATCTAAGGATTTATAGTGCTGAAAACAACTTAATACCAAGAAGATCTGGGTTAAAAAGCTAAGAAATGAAGCTTTGGAGATGAAATAACCTCTACATTAAGATACTAATACCAATGCTCAATGCCTGGATTAAAAAAGAGTCTAAAGTTATCTTCACTACTGCTAGTTCATTTCTAATAGGTAAGGTTGGTAAAGTTAATAAACACCGCATTTCTTAACTGCTTCGATAGCCATTTTTAGGTTTTCTGGTTTTGTTTCATCAGGTATACCAGCTACTCCACTACCGGCAAATATGAATCCCCCAGGTTCTTTAACATCGTTTAATAGTTTACATACTTCGTTAAATACTTTCTCAGGTATTCCATGGATATAGTGTGCTGGTGATATGCCGCCCATGATTATTGCATGATCCCCTAAGATCTTCCTAGCTTTTCTAAGATCTGTACGTTCAAAATATGCTATTGTTTTTCCTTTCGGTAGCTCAAGTATGTATTCTAGAAACGGTGTAAAATCTCCTTCATAGAAAATCCATGGAATAGCACCTCCATTAACAAGCTCTATAATAACTTTCTTCAAAGGTTCCCAATAGAATTCTCTAAAGAATTTCGGTGGAATCATTTCGTTAAGGTGTAGAGGTATAAATGCAAGCGGTATCTTAATATCAAATAACTCAAGAACGTTTGGAGGTATTGAAATAGTCATTCTGCTCCATTTCATGATTAGAGGCGTCAAGGCATCTAAAGCTTTTCTAACTTTATCAGAATATCTATATAAATCTATAAGTGTGTAGTTTATGTGTCTGAGGTGGTCAGCTATGAAGTCTAGTGGTGCGTAACCAAAACCTGAAGGATATGTAGGATAGCCAAGATCTCTCAACCTATTCATCAAATCCATAAATACACTACTAAATTTCGCCATCTCTATACCAAACTTAATTAAAGCACCGTAAGCCTCTGATGATGAAGGATCTTTAAGAGCTTCGTAAATTCGTGGAATGATTTTCTTAGAGATAAAATCTATAGGGTTCTTAGCAAGCTCATCGTATTCTTCAACATCCATAAACTTACCTCCAACGAATTGTGCAGGGATGTTAGGCGACAGTTCTTTCCCAGGTCACTTAGTATATCTATCCTTCAGTATATCGTGGAAAGGTCTTGCTATAGCAAAAATTGTTGTAGCTAAATCTGGGTGAGACTCCATGAGAATAAAGTTTAGAGGTAATGTCATACCAGCACCAGGTAAAGCGAAGACCTTTACCTCTATAGAGCTCGATGATCTTACGCGTATACTCTATTACTCTCCTAGCCGTAGCGGGGTTTGCATTAGCTGTAACCACTTGTGAATAACTGTAAATACTTGAACTAATCGCTTTCTATGATTACTAATACCTTGACCTTCCTTCCATGGAACTTCCTGAGCTTCTCCTGGTAATCCTTTGGTGGGTATAGAACTATTCTGTTTCCAGAGTACTTCGATACTGATGCTTCAAACACGTAGATAGTGCTCATGAAACCACCAAAAGTGTAAAGGCTAGCAAAATTTATAAATTTTGCTAGCCAAATCCAAAATTAGTGATAGCCTATGAACCTCTCTATGAGGGTTAGAGCAACCGCAAAGATTGAGGCTGTTGCCCCCGAGAGAGGTGAGGCTCTCTTAATTCAATTCATAAAGATGTACAGAGACGTAGTTCAATGTATAGTTAATAGGATTTGGGGTTTAGATAATATCCCATCTGAGGAGAAGTTGCATAAAATGTTCTACAGTGAGTTGAGGAGACTAGGTTTTAGAGCTCACCACGTTTCAGAGATTTACAAACGTGCCAAGGAGGTTGTTGAAGCAACTAAGAAGAATAACGGTTCTAAACCTGTTTTAAAGAAGTTGACTGCTAGGATACACTCACTAGACTACAAAATAGACTTTAATGCAAAAACATTGAGAATAGCTGTTCTAAACAATGAGTGGGTTGAGCTAAAGCTCAAGTGGTACAACTACCTAGACAAGTACCTCGACAGCTCTTGGAGACCAGGGGAGATACTGATTAGCTATAGGAATGGAAAAATACTTGTCTATATAACATTTCACAGAGATGTCAAACCCATTGATTTTAGGGCTGTTATGGGTGTAGACATAAACTTCAATAATATTACATACACAGTAATTGATTTAAATGGCAACCTAATCACAATAGGTGTTATACCTTTTAAAGGTCTTAAGAGAGCTCTTCACCTAAAGAAGCTTGCTGAAGAACTTCAGAAGAGGTATCCAAAATCTTGGAGGTTTCTGAAGTGGGTTAGAAGGGTTAGGGGTAGATGGCTCAGCAAAGCTAGAAACATATTGATAGATTCAGCCCACAGAATATCTAAAAAGCTTGTAGAGATAGCCAAAGAGTATAGAGCATTAATAGTTTTTGAGGATCTGGGTAAACTTAAAGAGAATAGCAAACATTGTTACAAACTATCGTGGGAAAAATCCTTGTGGTGTTATAGAAGAGTTCAAATATTTGCAGAGTATAAGGCAATGGTATACGGAATTAAAACAGTTTATGTGGATCCAGCAAAAACATCTAGAAAATCGCCTAACGGCAAAAAGTTTAAGTTCATAAACTACAGGTTCGTTGAGCTTGGGGGTGTGGTAACATCTAGAGATGTTGTAGCTTCTTGGAATATAGCGTTGAGAGGTTTAGAGAAGTTGAAGCGGATGAGGGGCTTGGGGGTTATGTTGAGCTCTGATAGCTCTGTAGATGAGGGGATGAGAATCCGACCCAATGCGGGGAACCCCGGGGCAAGAAAAATATATCCACAGATATCTACAGCTATTCACGAGTAATCGCCTCGGGGAAACCCTTGCTTTCGGTATAGTAGCCCATAAGAGCATCTTCGGGATAGATATTAGGGTGTCTCGAAGCCATGTAATGTCTATCTAATTCTTTAGCTATATCGATAAACTTTTTCGGAGGTTTAAAATCTTCAGGAAGGCTATAGAAGTCTAGAGGCAGAACGTCTCCATACCTCAAGACCTAGTTTCTGGTAAAGAGCTTTAACAACTTTTTCAGCTGCTTGATGAGCTGCAGAACAACCTCATTTGTAGTCTCCTAACTTAAGAGATTTCTCAGCATGATTAAGGTCTTTAAGAGCTTGTTTAAACCAATCAGAAGGTCGTGAAACCATTAAATCCCCTTAGTATATAGTGTTGATACAGTTAATAAGTTGTTAAGCTAAGGATCTTCATTACAGTAGTTTAAAGAATCTCTTTTCGACATATAGATTAGAGTTGTGTGATAAGGTATGAAGATTTTCGATAAAGATTATAGAGATTACATCAAGACTATAGAGTCTTATAACCTTATTGCTGAAGGGTATAGGTTCTGGAGATCGAGACCATGGCCTATTACGAGAGTTGTTAGAGGAAGAGTTGTTCTAGATGCTGGTTCAGGTCCTTGTATCAATGGTGTTGATATTGCTTATAGGAACAGAGGTTATGTTATATGTTTAGATATATCGAAATCTATGATCTATACAGCTAGAGAAACGCTGAAGGGGAGAGAGGTTCTGGGAGACGCTGTTATCGGAGATGCTATCAGAATGCCTATCAGGAGCAACTCTATAGACTCTGTTATAGCTATAGCTCTTGTCCACCATCTACCTAAAGAATTTGCTCAGGAATTCTTCAACGAAGTATATCGAGTATTAAAACCTAGAGGAATGGTGTTAGCAACTATCTGGTTCTGGAGACAGAAGAGATTTTTGTTAAAGACAATAGCTAACTATATAAAAACGTTAGGAGGTTTACTAGGATATCCAAGAAAATACATTGTCTACTGGAGAACGAGGAGAAGGAAATTCAAAAGAGTATACTATCTCTACACAGAAAAAGAGTTTACAAACTTCGTTACAAAAAATAACCTAAGAATTATCTCCAAAGGAGCTATAGGCTACCTTAGGAAGAGAGGCGATAACCTATACATCATAGCTATCAAAACATAATCTTATTATAGCTATCTAGATGAACAGAATTATTAACAACTCTCAACCATAGATACAGGGAGGTTCGTAGTGGGTATTGATAGAGAACGTATAAAGAAGCTTATCTCTGAGATAAGAAACGCGATCTCATTTATATCTAGATGCTCAGAGAAATCTTTTGAAGAACTTACGGACTCCGATAAATATGCTATACGTTACAACATCATTGTTATCGCTGAAGCAGTATCGGCTATAGCTCTACATATATGTAGAAATATCTATGGTTTAGAACCTGAAACGCCTACACATGCTCTTAAACTTCTTGCTGATAGAAGTTTTATACAACGTAGTGTATCTGAAGAGCTGGTGAAGATCATTAGGCTGAGGAATCTTCTTGTTCATAGGTACTGGGTTATAGATGATAAGATTATATACGATGCTGTTAAGAAGAATTTTAGATATGTTGAAGAGTTTATCGAGAGGGTTTCGCTGTTTGTCGGAAGTATTTGAGGAGAGGTTCAGGTATTATAGGTTTAGTAAGAATGAGAAAGAGGTTTTGTTGAAGAAGATTAAGGAGTTTTTATTGAGATACGATATAGCTCTAGCTATTGTTTTTGGGAGTTTCGTTGAAGGGGATGTTTTTAGGGATATTGATATAGCTATCTATAGCTATGCTATGGATTTAGATAAGTTGTTGAAAATTAATTCCGAGCTCGAGTTAGAGCTTGGTATACCTGTAGATATTGTTCCTCTAGATCAGTTAAACCCCATCTTTAGGCTAAAGATTTTGAGGAAAGGTTTAGTTATTGTTGAGAAACCTGGTGTATTTGAGTACTTCTTTATGTTGACATGCGATGAGCTAGAGGTTATGAGGATAGCTTTAAATGAATCTCTACCTCGATGTACTTAGATCACTAGTTGTAAAGTTGTTGAAAAGATTTAGCTAGCTTTAATTATGCTAGAATTTGCTCTATTACTTTGATCTCTCTTTTATCCAGTTCACTATCTCTGTTATAACTCTTGTTTTCGATGTGTATGTAGAGAACACATGCCCTCCTTCATCGAGTAGTATCAACTTCTTATCCTGGATCTTCAGCTTCTCGAAGAATTCTGTTGATTGTGTATACGGAACTACTTGATCGTCTTTAGCATGGATTATGAGGGTAGGGATGCTTATTTTATCGGCTAACTCGATAGCATTATACTTACCCATATCCTCTAAAGCATCTACTCTTATCCTGAAAGATCCAAAAATGTAGTAGTTATCTACTCTCTGCATCATCTTCCTTATATCTCTCCCAGGTTCTCTAAATCTTAGACCAGGTGCAAGAAGTACTGCACCAGAGAGTTTCTCCCCATAGCTAGTTGCCAACCTTACAGCTATATGTCCACCCATACTGAGACCTATTAGGAACACTTTCTTTGGGTTGAAATTGTTTAAAACATACTTTAGAGCATTTTCGGCATCTTCTAGAGCATATTCAAACCTGAATTCTTCGAAATCTAGAGGTGAATCACCGTGACATCTATAGTCAAATCTAAACACAGCTACCTCAGCTTTACATAAAGCTCTTGCAATATCTACGAAAAGTCTATTAGCTTCAACTTTATTCCCTGTGAAACCGTGGAGCATTAAAACCATCGAGCTGAAACCTGTAAACGGTATATGGATGAAAGCTGATAATTCATATCCAGCACTTGAAAATGTGAAAGGTTTTTCAAAACAGGTCATATGGATCTCCCTGAGAATAGTTTAGGTTGAGGAAATATATTCTTTCTGGGGATAGCTATAGGTATCGTTATTTTCATAAATAGTTATATGTATCTATATATGGAGACTCTGTAGATGTGGTGGTATTTGTGGGTGTGGATATATCTAAATTACTTGAAGAACTAGCTCAGCTTCCTCTAGAGGAATCTATTAAACTTGTTGTAAAAAAGATTGTAGCGCCTGATTTCGATAAAGTTTTCGATGTGGTTAACAAAGTTCTCTGTGTAGCTCCTCATCCAGATGATTGCGAAGTTGGTGTTGGAGGTACGATAGCTTCGTTATCGAGGAAAGGTAAGGATGTATATATGGTTATTGCTACAGATGGTTCTCTAGGTACTTCTGATCCTAATCTAGCTCCACAGAAATTAGCTGAAATCAGAAGGCAAGAACAGGAGGAAGCTGTTAAGATTCTAGGTATTAAGAAAGTTCTATGGCTTGGCTATAAAGATGGTTATATGCCTTATAGTAAAGAAGCTAGAGCTAAACTTATAACAATTATAAGATTCTTAAAACCAGATTTAGTATTTGCACCAGATCCTTGGCTTCCATACGAAGCACATGTAGATCATAGAAACACAGGTTTAGTAGCAACTGAAGCAGTTTGTTTCGCTTCTCTTCCACATTATGTTGAAGAGAACACAGTATCAGGTTTAGAGCCTTGGCGTGTTAAGTACATAGCTTTCTACTATACCTCAAAACCTAATACTTTCTATGATATAACAGATACAATAGATCTAAAGTTAGAAGCTTTGAAAACCCATAGATCTCAATTCGAATCTAATTGGGGATACTGGGAAGCTCTAATAAAGTATATAGCTATGCTCTACGGAAAGAAGATAAACGTTAAATACGCAGAAGCATTCAAACTACTACCAACAGCATTACTACACGCAGTACCTTTCACAGAAATTATTTAATGAATAGAAGAGTAAGGCATTAAGCAAAATTATAAAATATTTAAAAAATATTTTTAGATAAAACTTTTAGAAATTATTTCTCCAGAGGATACCTCGTAAAGATTAGTGCTGCAGCTATAATGATTATAGCGCTGAAACCTGTTGTCAACCTTATACCCATATCTGCACCTGGTGAATAGCCAAAGGTTTCTAGGAATAGCGATGTTAGTACTCCAGCTAGCCCTGCCATACTCTTTGTCACAAATCCTTGAGAACCAAAGTATATAGCTTCCCTTCTATATCCCGTTATCTTTTCATCGATATCTGTTATATCAGCTATGAATGCATTAGGCAACATAAGCAGAGGTGTTACAGCGATCCCTGCTACTATGCCTAGAAGTATTAGGTATATTCTCGGGTCAATACCTATAGAGCCTGTAAAGGTTAGTAGAAATGCTGGAATTATTAGCATAGCCATTCCTACCAAATACATCTTCTTCTTTCCATGTCTATGTACAAGAGCTCTGAATAGAGGTAGCGAAGCTAAAGATACTATGATTAGTGGTGTGTAGAATAATGCAACATCAGCTTCGCTAAGCCCTGCAGATACTTTCACGAGGTATGGTATAACCATTTGAATCATTGTCGTTGATAGAACTAGTATAGCTGTTGGTATGAGGTAGACAAGGAAAATTCTATTTGTGTATGTAATCTTAAGTGCTTTCCATAGCCCCATACCCTTAGCAATCCTGATCTCTTCGAGTGGCTTCTCCTTAAATACCAATACAATTCCTAGCATACTTGTAGTTGCTATAGCTGTTAAGATTAGTGCTGTGTTGAAGAAACCTACAAGTGTTAATAGTATAGGAACCACAGACCCTCCAATTATTAGAGAAACCTGGTTGAAGAATGCTTGATACGTAGCTAGCTTAACCCTATCCTCAACCGAGGTAGCTATCTCTGGAAGTAGAGCTAGGTAAGGAGCTATAGCAGCTGTAAATCCAAGCCAAAACAACCCGAGTAGAAGTGTTGCATATATAGCGTTCCATAAGCTATAGCCTTGAACAATAGGTCTCCATATGAAGACCTGGCTCAGAGCCATAAGCACAAAACCCCAGATTATAAATGGTCTTCTCCTACCCCACCTAGTAACAGAGATATCACTCCAGTAACCAATTAACGGATCTGAAACTGCATCAACAACTCTTCCAAATAGTATCGCAATACCCATGAATGCTATAGGAGCTAACACAGGTAAACTACTTCCACTAGGAGGACAGTAGTAGTACAGTAACCAACTCACGATAAGACCTGAGCCTAAACCCATTAGAGAGCCATAACCATAGAGCAAAGCTTTTAATATTGATATCTTCTGCGACATAGCACCCCCTATCCATACCACTTTGTACAACTATATAACTCTATATGGATATGCTAAGAGAAAATCGCTAATCTCAGTAAGGGTTTATTGGTGACTAACCTGTGACAAATATTGTAGATACCGAGAATATGACGCCATTCTACATCCTAAACGGTAGGATTACAAGTCTTGTGAGTATGTAGTATTTATTGGTAATACAGAGGGTTTCTTGAAACAAAAGGATATTCAAAACTATCTACAACCACACATAGATAATCGCCTCAAGGCTCCGTGCACAACTCGGAATTACATCGCTTTATAGCAGAAGTTATTAGAACTTTTCCTAACTCTTGAATCCCTTATCCACACCTAAGTTTCTTACCTACGCCTTAGAGCAACTGCTACAAGATCATCAAATCTCCACCAAAATAGAATCATAGAAGCTTTATCTATGTAGTAAAAGTTTAAATAACTACTAAGCTTTGAGGATTGACGAAAGTATTAGATAGTTAGCTTATGAATTTATAGCTAGTACTTTGCTCAGTAAAGCTAAAGATTTAGAAACACAGGTATAGAGCAACAATACAACATACTTCAGCTTTCTGTTCTTATTGTTGTATATGTATTATTGAGGATATTGGAGTAGGTGACATCCTAGAAAACCTAGATTTTTCTATAGCCATAGGTACTGTTACGATATTTATACTCTTTAGTATAGTCTAGGTTTAATCTCTGCAAAGGAAGTTTATATACTTGGCTTAGCGCATTTGTTCAGTAAGTCTAAGAGCTATGTTGATGATATACGTAATTATATTTAAAACTATTTTAAGCTATATTTAATAATAAGATCTTGATCTTCTACAGCTTATATACGAGAACTAAATAATGTACAGCATATATACTCTTTAAGTCTCGGTACGGGGTTACGTTATGCCTAAGATATACGTAGATAGAGTTGTAGACGATCTCTACATACTGAGGATAGACGACGATGAAGTAAGGTATTTTGAGGCTCTCTGGAGTATACCTGAAGGTGTGACGTATAATTCATATGTTTTACTGACGAATGAAGGTGCTGTGGTATTCGATTCGTGGAAACATGTTTATGCAGATCTTTTTGTAGATACTCTTAAGAATATTGTTGATCTTAGAGATATCAAGTATATTGTTGTACACCATATGGAACCTGATCATAGTGGTGCTATACCTAGGTTGCTTCAAGAAGCAGGGAAAGAACCAGTAGTATTAGGTCATCCAATAGCTAAGAACCTCTTCATATCTTTCTACGGTTTTGAACCGAAGTTTAGAGTTGTTAAAGATCTTGAAGAACTTGTTGTTGGTGGGAAGAAGCTGAGGTTTATCTATATACCGTGGCTTCACTGGCCTGATACTATAGCTACATATTTAGAGGATCTAGGTGTTGTACTTACATGCGATGCTTTTGGAGGTTACGGTACACCGAAGTCTCTTTACGATGATAGTGATTCTGTTGTTGAAGAGTTTCTACCGTTAGCTAGGAAATACCTAGCTAATATTGTTGGTCATTACAGAGAGCATATAGTTAAGAATATCGAGAAACTTCTAGGTCTAGGGATAGAGATAAAGATAGTTGCACCTGCACACGGACTTGTTTGGATACGTAATCCTAGGACTATAATCGATTACTATTACAAACTTGGTAAAGCAGAGCCAGAGAATAGAAAAATTCTCGTGATATACGGCTCTATGTACGGCTTCTTAGAGAAAGCTGTAAACATAGCTGTAGAAGAACTTGTTAACAAAGGTTTCAAAGTAAAGATCTACAGATTTACAGATAGAGAACAACCACATATCTCAGATATACTAGGAGATGCTATAGATTCCAACGCCATAGTTTTAGGGATATCAACATATGATGGAGATATATTCCCGGTGATAAGGTATGTAGTACAGCTACTTATAGATAAAATCAATGCCGATAAACCTATACTGATAATCAATAACTACGGGTGGGGGAAACTCCAAGAAGATAAACTGAATAACCTCTTCAAAACATCAAAATTCAAAATCGTAGACGTAGTGTATGTTAACGGATTACCTCAGGAAAACGATGTAGAGAAGATAAAGCAAAACATTGAGAAACTCGTAAACACAATCCCCAAACATGATTAACATGGTAGAGCTAAAATATGGTGAAAGAGAATTAGCTAAGCACGCATTAATCATGTAAATGCTCAACATACTCTTTATACAAGCTAAATATATCGAAACATAGTTACAACAAATAGCTAAAATTTTTAGACAAAAAAGGATAGTATATATCAAGCCCCCGACGCCGGGAGAGCCAACAACCGGGTTTTCCCGGAATGGATGAAGCTCTCTGACTTCAGGGGGCGACAAACTTTATCTCTAACATTATGCCAGGGTAACATCTATATTTACTATTGAAGTTCGTCAATTGCTTAACTACAGCATATATAGTATATGTTTCTCGCGATCCTTGGTCTAAGATTAATCAGATAAGCATATAAATACCTAAGGCAATTAATCTATATTAGGTGGGTTTTCTGTGCTGAGAGAGGGTTAGGGTGTTAATGTGATTGGGGTTATACTTGCAGCTGGTTTTGCTACTCGTTTAAAATCTGTTGTTTCAGGTATCCCCAAGACTTTGATCGAGCTCGAACCTGGTTTAACTGTTCTAGATTATATTGTTAATGTTTTCCGCGAAGTTGGTGTCAAGGATATATATGTTGTGACTAGGTCTGAGCTTGAGCAATTCTTTAGAGGTAGAGACGATGTCGAGGTTCTAGTTGTAGATGTTGTTGAAGGTGATGGTAATCTCTGGACTTTTTACCAAGCTTTAAAAGTTTTGAAGAGTAGAGGTGTTGAGGATGATGTTGTTTTATCTATGTCTGACCATATATACGAAATAGCTATTCTTAGAAAACTTGTTAAAACTGCTAAAGGTTCTTCGCAGATCTATCTCTGTTTAGATAGACTGATTAGGGGTAGGGATGCTGTTGAAGGTCTGAAGATCGTTGTTGATGGCAGTACTGTTGTTTTATCAGGTAAGAATATACCTCCTTATAGCGGTATAGATACAGGTTTATTCTATATACCTAGGAATATCTATAGCTATGTAGAGAAGGTGGTTGCTGAGAAAGGTAGAAAAGCATCTCTATCAGATCTCATCAACACTCTCGCTAGAGAAGGTCTTGTTGGCTACGTAGATGTATCTGGTTATCTATGGCAAGATATAGATACTCCTGAAGATGTTGAGAGAGCTAGGAAACTATACTGGAGAATCTTAGCTAGAAACCTTGTCAAAGAGAGCGACGGTATTGTTTCTAGGTATATAAATAGAAAGATATCGACGAAGATAAGCCTCGCTTTATATAAATCGAGAATATATGTAGATCCAAACATAGTTACACTCATAGTTTTCTCCATAGGTATACTAGCTTCGTTCTTCATATTCTTAGGTAAGAACTTGGTAGGAGCAGTTCTAGCTATCTTATCCTCGATCCTAGACGGTGTTGATGGAGAACTAGCTAGATTATTCAAAGCACAGAGTAAATTCGGAGCTTTCCTCGATACTCTACTTGATAGAGTTGTAGACACCATGATCATGACGGCGATGTTCTACCAGCTAATCACCAAGATCATAGTACCCCATGCTGTAGACATGGTCCAGCTAATCTTATTTACATCGTTATTCGGTTTAACTCTTCTAGGCTCTATATACGTAAGCTATGTTAGTAATATTGTAGAGGATAGAGAGTTCATAGCTAAACTGAGGAACTCATTTCCTTGGACTACAAGAGATGTTAGGATAACAGTTCTAGCTATATCAACTATCCTGAGCATGTACGAAGTAGGGTTTATGTATGTAGTGTTCTCTAGCTGGTTCTTCATAGCGAGAACGCTGAGGTATAGGATGAGGGAGGAGATGATGTTTAGGAAGAAGATAATGGTGCCACGTATAGAAGTACCTATAGCTAAACCTGTTACAAAACCTTCGATAGGGTTGATAGCAGAGGAGATGCTCTTGAATTTAGCTCTCTTAATAGTATTAGTATATCTCTCTGGTATAGCTTTAGATAAGATTAGTTTTTATCAAACCTCTGGAGGATCTTATCTATACGTATTTCTATGGCAGTTCATATCGTCTATAGAGATAGCTCTGATAATCTACTTCGCTTACAACTTAATCAAAAACCTTGTAGCTCTATTCACAGCTTTAAGAGATAGAGTTGTTGAGAAGTTATGGGTTACACCTTCAGTATACCAGAAGATTATAAAGAAAGCTGTTCTCGTAGTCATAGCATCTCTATCCCTATGCCCACTAAATTTCGTTCTAGCTCTAAGTAATGTAGAGAAAGATCTTATCGATTTAGGTAACTACATAGTAACAGCTCTTATCCTCATACTCCTAGTACTACTAGTTGTAGATATAGCTAAAGCTTTTGAACATCTAGTCAAGGATCGTATACATAGAGTAAAACACTAGGTGTTAGCTATGGATATAGATAGCACTGTTCGGGGGATGTGTATAGATGAATATTTTTCGTATCATCTATACCGATCTCTTGCTGGAAAATCTTTTGTGGGAAAGAATTTAAGAGAAACACTTTTAAAAGCTTCTGAGGATGAATATAGGCATTACCTTTTCTGGAGAAGTATTGTAGGTGAATGTTCTTCGAGTATCTCTATGTTTAAGATGTTTATCTACACGGTTATGTTCTATCTATTCGGTTTAACAGCTCTACTAAAGATTCTCGAAGCTAAAGAGAGATCAGCTAAGGCTATCTATAAAGAGATAGCTAAGCTGAAACACGAGTTAAAGGAAGAGATCGAGAAGATGATTTTAGATGAAGAGAAACACGAGAAAGAATTCCTATCGAGTATAGACGAGGGAAGGGTTAGATATATAGGTGCTATAACTCTCGGGATCTCAGATGCTTTAATAGAGCTTACAGGTATCTACACAGGTTCTCTAGGTGCATTTGAAAACACGTTGAGTGCAGGTTTAACAGGTCTTTTAGCAGGTATAGCAGCATCAATATCTATGGGTATAGCCTCTTATACGCAGGCAAAGAACGAAGGTAGAGCTAACCCGGGTTTAGCAGCTATCTATACATTGATAGCGTATATATCTGTAGCACTTCTCTTAGCAACACCTTACTTCATCATAAACAACTTGATGAAAGCTTTCATAGCTATGGTGGTAATAGCGTTAGCTATTGTATCTTATCTAACGTTCTACGTAGCTATTCTACACAATAGAAGCTATATAAAAGAATTCGGTGAAACAGCTATAATGATATTCGGTGTATCGATACTGCTATACATACTAGGGTCAACACTTGGAAAAATACTCGGTATAAAACCCGCTGATTAAGAGGTAGAGACAATACCTCTACATCACTTTTAAATCTTTATTCCTAGGTATATCACGGTGTGTAACTTGGTTAATGTCGTTGTTACTGGGGGTAGAGGTTTTATAGGTAGATTCGTTGTAGAGAAACTTGTTGAGAAAGGGTATACAGTTATCGCTACAGGTTTAGGTTCATCACCTTTCAGAGAACACCCTAAGGTTATCTATAGAGTTGTAGATGTAACAGATGTTTTTGCTATGAATAGACTGTTGGCTGAATATAAACCCGAAGCTATTATTCATTTAGCAGCTCTACTTGCAGATGTTTGTGAAATAGATCCTGTGAAATGTTATAAAGTTAATCTAGAAGCTACACAGAACCTTATAGAGCTTAGCATCGCTCATAAGGTAGAGAAATTCGTATTCATGAGCTCATCAGCTGTTTACAACCCTGAAACCCCGGAACCTGTTAGAGAAGAAGATGCAGGTAAACCTATTCTGTACTACGGTATTACGAAGTATGTAGGAGAACTCATAGGTCTTTGGTACACGAGAAAAGGTTTAATAGATTTCAGAGCATTAAGACCAACAGTTGTTTTCGGTCCTGGGAGATACAGAGGTTTTTCTGCTCAATACTCAAGTACTATAATTGAGAACGCTTTGAGAGGAGAGAAAATTGTTGTTAAAAACCTTGATATGAAGGTAAACTACGTATATGTAAAAGATGTTGCAGAAGCAATAGTACTACTACTAGAAGCTCCTAAAGCTCCTTCAAGAATATATAACGTAGGTGGATTCGTATGCAGCATTGCTGAGTTCATCGATATAGTTAGAATGTATATACCGAGTATACAGGTAGAGATAGTACCTGGGCAGTATGTTAGATTCCCAGCTGTTGTCGATACATCGAGAATCAGGAACGAATTAGGATGGAAACCTGTATATCTCTACGAAAAAGCTGTAGAAGATTATATAGAGCTTATTAAAAAAGGAAATCCCTTATTCGATATCTATACATAGATACCTAGTTATAGATAGAGATTATGAAGAGATACTCTCTATGTACAGAGCTCCATACACGAACTTTACACAGAAAACCCTGTTCCTTAACCCCTAAAAGTGGAATAGATTTGAAAAAAGTATTAGGTTCCTATGTTTATGAATAGCTATTTAAAGTTATTTCTGTACCTCTTCTAGAATAGCTATACCTTCTGGTAACCTGATTCTCACAGCTAGTGATGACCATAATCTGAATACGTGGAAACCATCTTCAGGTCCTACGTAATCTACCTCAGAATTACCTCCGTAGACAATGTCTAGAACTTCTGGTGTAGAGCTTAAGACTATAGCTTTTTCATCTGGTATAGCTGGGGTTACAACAACTTCGTCGATAAGCATCTTTACTCTTTCAAGATCTGTTACACCTGTTTTCTCGCTTACGCTAAGCAGTTTTATATATCTCGATGGGTTTAGAATCAGTATATAGGGTTTTCTATAGCCTTTTTTAGCAAGTTCTGTAACAGTTTTAGCGATCTCGATAACCGATGCACCTGGCTCTTCCCATCTGCTCATAGAGAACCTAAGCTTTCCTTCTTTCAGTAAGGTATCTACAATAAGCTTTTCTTCATCTGAAACTAGGGAAAACCCTGCTTTAATAGCTTCAGCTATCTCTATAGCTTGTTTATACCTAGAAGCGTAGTCTATAGCTTTCTGCGAAACTTTGAATCTATAGCTAATTTCGCAAAGCGGTATAGTGATCCTCTCAATCTTTTCATCAACTCTCTCCACTACAACTACATCAACACCGCGACCAAGGGTGATAACAGGTAGTTTCTTAACAAGATTTCTAGTGTTATCAACTACTTTCTTAATCTCGCTCGCTATAACCCCTACAAACCACTCCCCACCGCTACTTTGCTGAGGTGGATCACTAGATGTGTTAACTATTTGAATACCTGTAAGCTCTTTAACTTCTTCTGCACCTTTCTTAAGCTCTTCTACTTGTTCAGGATCTAAACTCTTTAAAACTGCTAAAAACTCCCCTACATGGGTTTTCTCTTCTCGTGCTATTTCTTCGAAAACCTTCCTAACGTTCTCAATATCTATAGCCCTGGCTAGCTGTAGATACAAATTGATAGCGTCTAGCTCTGCTATTATAGATAGTCTAAGTGCTTCTGCAACTTCTTCTCTCGATAACTTCCTACCTACAGGGAGATCTAGAGGGTGTTTAGACATCATAACGTGAATACCTTGCTATACCTTAACCCCATTTACCTTTCTTCATATGGGTCTCCAGCTCAGCCATAATCTTCTGTATAGTTGTTAAAGCAAACTCTTTCTCTTCACTAGCTATCTTTACACATGGAGGATCCAAGTTATCTTGTATAATCTCTTCAGCTACAGATAGTAGTTCTCTAAGCAATGTTAAAGCTTTCATATGTAGATAGTTAGTTTTTCTAGATCTTACAACAAGTTGAGCTTCTTGATCTGAAAGCTGTTTAAACTGTTCTTTAGGAGCTCCACATTTAGGACATTTATCTGGTGCTTGAGGACCTTCGAATACGAAATTACATACTTGACATTTCCATAAAGGCATAGATTACACCATATACTACTACTTTTGGTTAGTTATATAAGGTTTTCCTTAATGAAAAAATATGCAGAAGCAAATCAATTTTAAGATAATCCTAATGTGATCTAATTTAGCTGTTGCTACTTCCTGGTTGGATATTCCAAAAGGTTTATAGAACTTTTCTAACAATATCCTCTATGATGCCCTCTAACCCCCTCCCCCACTCTGAAGGGTGGACCCCTTGGAATGGTTCATTGGTTCCTCTCATCTATTCGAGTATACATCTGTCATCGAGGGATGGGGGAGTTAGAGCTCTTCATCTTTATCAATGCTTTTCTCTTAATGTTTAAAACAGCTACCGTGCCTCTATCAGCTTCGAAACTGCGTTTAGTGCGTTTCATTTTTCTGTAGCTGTTCTTTTCGAGCTTAGAGTTGCACCTTAGACATGTAGCGTAGTAGGGGGTTCTTGCATGTATACTCCTAGACATACCCACCGTTAGGACATCTCAACTTAACTACGAGACCATCAGAAACTGCTTACTACAAATTACTTAATAATCTTTTTCACCCATCCTCACCTTAAAAAGCAGGCTTTCAATTATAAACAACTTGAAAATACTGGTTTTGTTTAATTGATGGAGGAGTTAGAATACTTAAATATTGAGTCTCATCATAGTGTTTCAGGTCTCTGCATCGATTTGATGTGAGGTGGTGTGAAGCTATGGTTAGCGAGTTTATTAAGAAACTGAGGGTGTTGGCGGACCCTGTTTGCAGAGAATTGAATACTCTGTGTATTAATGGTATTGAGGATCCTGATCTCTATGAGAAAATACATTTGTTTATAGGTACATGGGTTGAGAGTTTCTACTATGTAGATCCAGGGGAGTGTATCGAAGATGTGGATTGTATCTCAAAAATACTTAACATGCATGGAGAAATATTTAATTTAGCGATAAGAAGAGAATACACTGTTAATATAGATGAAGATTTATTTAGAAAAGCTGTTGAAAAACTCATAGAAATATCAAAACATTGAACAATACTAGCTAAAGCTAAGAAGGAAAACTTATATACCTGCTCCCCTATATAAGTAGTCTAGAGGTTTGGCGGTACCTATGCCGGGGATAACCAATGGGGGGGGAGAGGTTCCTTGGCAGGTCTAAGCTTGTCTCAATTGTTAAAAGGTACATGGATTCTAAGGCTCCCGGCTATTTCACAAGCCTAGATATCTTCTGCAGGAAGTTCTCAGGTAAAAGCTGTATCGATCTTCTTATCGATGAACCTGACAAGCTTAAGGATGTCTTAGTCAATAAACTTGGCAACGACATCTACACAGCTTACTTCATCATAAAATACCTGTTCCTTAGACCAATTCTAATTGAATTAGATAGACTTGATGTAGAGGAAGAACTAGCAACGCTATTTATACAGAACCCAGAGAAATTCAGAGAAAAACTAAAACAAATACTAAACCTATAACAAAGAGTCTTTGAGTAACCCTGAACACCGTTACTCCTAGATGCTCATCTTTATCGATTTATTTTTACCCATTACATTCAGGAACTTCCACCCTACCCACAGAGGTTCTAGTATCTCTGCAGAGTCATAGGTGGCTATCGAACTCGACAGAACAATGCTCTCCTCTATTTCATAGAAGGTGAGATAATCACAAACAAAAGTACATACAGAATCGACATGTTTTTGTTCATACATACTCGAAACCTATTTTGTAACCAGATCTCTTACTGAGCTTATTCAGTAAGCCTTACCAAGTTTGTATAGTGTATACTGTAAGACTCTAGTAAGTATGCTTGGATTACAACATAGATGAAATATCTATAGAACATAGATGGCTATATAGATGTAACTTTTATGTTAATCAAATTGACAATGGATGTTTATATAGATACTAACATCTATGAGGTTCTAAATGTGTATAATTGAGTGAAAGAATCTAAGATAAAAGGTTCTTTCAATTCTACCTCCTCCTAGCTGTGAGCTCTATTGCTAGTGCTAGACCTACAGCAATAATTTCTTTTCCTCCGAGGAATTTCGTAATAGTGTATCAAAGCTGGCTAAGATGTTATCTCTATAGTAATGCTGATTCTCAACTTCTCTAAGATTTTAAAGTTTTCATCAACGAAAGCCTTGGCATCGGTACTCAGCTTTAGCATCTTTAGAGTAGTTAGAGACCTTATATGGATAACCTTGTTGTCAATGAATATGTTGTGTATTTTCTCGAATCTTAACCTCTACAGAGTAGCTGTAGAGAATTTTTTGCTAGATATGTACAACTTCAACATCTTGTCTATGTTCAAGAAGTTGTTTATTGTTAGAGGTTTTCATAGAGATATATTTTTGTTGCTTAAACATGTTTATGCAGAGGTTAGGTAAATGGTTTCGGTACCTATTAGGGTTAGCGGTAGATATAGGTATAAAGTTTTCGTAATTGTTATATTAATTGTTATACCATATCTATCTATATCAGCAACTTTTAGTAGTACTAACAATAATATAGTACCAAGGGTTAGATGGGTTAGTGTTAGCAATCCTAGCCCTGGTATCGATACTGCTATCTCTATCTGTTTAGGTGATGGTTATCTCTATGTTGTTGGATCTGAGAATTCTGATAAAGATTCTAGGTTTAGAATAGAGGTTAGGTCTAGAGATAGCGGTGGTATTGTTAAGGTATGGGTTGATAACCCTACACCACAGCCAGATTATCTAAACGATTGTATTGTTGTTGGGGGTAAGCTTTACGTAGTTGGTGTAGAGAATGTTAATGGTATCGATACAGAGGAGATTCTCCTTGTATTCGATAAAGATTTGAATCTCTTGAAGAAGATTAGTTGGAATCCTTCCCAATACCTAGACGAAGCGAAGTCTGTTGTAAGTGATGGTGAGTACATCTACGTGTTGAGTAGCTCTATACTCTACGACGAGAGTGTTGGAGTTGTTAGGGTAAGGAAATTTGATGTGAAGAACCTCGGTATAGCTAAGGTTTTTGAGAAGAGGAGTTCTAAAGGATCTGCATATATACCTATATACATAGCTCTAAACCCATCTACAGAACATCTATGGGTTGTTGGAAGTATAGCAACATTCACTATCGTAGGTGAACATACATACATATTCTACAACACTAGCTTCTTAATAATTCTAGACAAAGATCTGAATATAGTTAGAGAATATATAGATAGATATATAGCTGCTTACCATAGCGTATCTTTCGATGAAGAAGGCAATGCTTACGCTGTTGGATGGAATGGTATAGCTAAATACGATAAATATGGAAATCTCGTAGCTTATGCAGGTTGTAATGCTTGCTACAAATCTCTCTACCTCAATACTTTTCTCTACATAACTAGGATGGATATGCATCAAGAGAATAGAACTGTATACCAAGTTCTATCGGTATACACTAGAAATCTAACCTTAGTATACGAGCTAATACTAAACAAGAACTATACACAATCGATTTTCGATTACCTAGGTAAGATAGCTACAGACGGGGAGAATATCTATATAGCTGGTTACACAGTAGATATAGATAAAGACGAGGGTATCTGGACAATATACTCAATAGAGGTATCTCCACAGAAAAAAGAAGAAATCAAACAATCTTACCAACTTCTAACCATAGCCATAATTATTGCCGCTGTAATTCTCGTAATAACTATAGCATTACTAGTTAAACACCGTAAACTAATACATAGAAAAGATATGAAGAAATTACGTGGGAGAACTTGATCAATATCGGTATAGATTACACAATGTAAAGGTTCTCGACATAAAATTTTAGCAATTATAGAACTTTATATATTCGAAACTTCTACAGCATAATCTGGTTAAAGATTACCCAGAGAACAGCTATAGCTATTTGAGTTGTTGTAGTTATCAACGCTGTCGATAACCATCTTCTCCACGATAGTTTTACCTTCTCTTTCTCAGCCATTGATAGAGCTACTATATTAGCTGTTGATCCTATTGGTGTATAGTTTCCTCCGAATACACCTCCGAAGAGAAGTGCAAAGAATATTATTGAGCTTATCAACCCTGCGTTTACGAATAGCATTGCTATAGGTGTGAACGCCACTATAACAGATAGATTATCTAGAACAGAACTTAGAGTTGCTGAACTTATAACCATCAATGTTAGGAGAGCTAGAGGTGATGTACTTATAGTTGATAAAGCGTATGCTAGCTTTGGCATAACTCCTGTATGTAGAAGGCTGTACCCTAGCATGAAGAGCATTATGAAGAATACTATGGAGCTCCATTCAACAGCTCTACTAACTAGGATAGAGATTTCTTCAAGTGGTACTGCTATAAACATAGAGAACACTATGTAGATATAGGGTATGAATGTTAGGAAGCTGTGAGGATCTATATCGATTCCCAGTATCCTCGATAGTATATGTACTATAGGGTCGTTGAGAGCTACTGTAAGAGCAAATAGTATTAACAGAACTACCCCTATCTTTATCTTCGTAGCTCTTGCGTTATAGATTTTAGTGTAGAAGCTTGTTATAAACGCCTCTACCCTATTTATATATTTCTTAACTACTTCTTTAAGCATATCAACATACTTTCTAGATACAACGATGTATAATATGTAGAGAACCAGGAGGTTGATTACAGCTAGTGGTAGTGCATATCTAATGAACTGCGATACGCTTAACCTTGATTGGAATAGTATGTATACACCAATAGGGTTACCTATAGGAAGAGCAGAGCTACCTGTATTAGTAGTTAAAACAGATAAGATTATCAAAGGCTCTATATCAACTCTAAGTATCTTCTTAAGCTCTAGAACAAGCATCGTTATGTAAACAATACTTGTAACTTCACCAACAATAGCTGAAAGCGAGAAAGCAAGCATAGATATTAAGAATAACAAGAGGTATACACTACCTTTAGATACCCTTAGTATCTGGATAGCTAGGAAACGGAAAACACCTAGTTCTCTTAATATTCCTGCGAAAACCATTGAACCTATTAAGAAGAGTATCAAATTCCATGAGACTGCCTCTATAAACCCTTTCGAATTGGAAACACCTGTAAGTATAAGAATAGCTACTCCTAGAATAGCTGCAGCAACTCTCCACTCTGTCTTCATAACAGTCATAGCTATAACGAACAAGAATATCGCTAGAGAAAGACTTTGAACAATAACATAGTGCTGAGAATTTATAGTAGATATACATGTAGAGGTATTCACTTCTATACCTACTTCGCTACACCATAGCTTAGCCAACGTCAATCCAATTACATCGTTTTTAACAACAATAAACTTCATAACTAAGAGAGATGCTGCTAAAAGAGTCGCCAAGACTATTACTATTTTTACCAATATCTTGTTCCTCAAAATCGTTAAATATCACCTATATCAAAACTGATTCTTAGGATTCTTAGAAATGTTGGTAATACTGCTTAAAAACTTTGCTAAATAAACGTTCTACCCGAATCTAATCTATATACCTTGAAATAGAAGAACGAATACTGATTTAGAGATTTATCTGGTTACCATCTTCATCTTGTAGAAGATTGTGTTTGTGTACATAATCCGCTGAGGATAAGCTCTCTATGAATATCTATGAATTCTTTCAATAGTTTAGATCTAAATTCCCTTGTTTTTGTATCTGAAGGTGTTGTTGTTACAAGTAGAACTATGTAGTATTGTTTATCACTTTGCTCCTCTATATACAGGTTATAATCGTTTAGTATACTGCGGAAAACTCTATGAAGTTCAGCTAGAACTATATCTGGACTACATGTTACTGGAAATTCATATCTAATCTGCACCCTTCTACTTTCAGAAGTTTCCTCTAGAACTATACTTGAACTAAATAGCATATTATTAGGAATTTTAACTACATTACCATCGATATCTAGTATCTTTGTATAGAGCAATCCTATCTCTAGTACTTTCCCCCTCAAGCTTGGTATAGCATAGTCTCTACTAAAGAATTTGTATGCAGGGAAAGCCAGGAGAGATAGAGGTATTCCACCAGCTATTCTAACATCTTGACCAGGTTTTATATAGCCAGATAAGAGGATTAGGAGACCTGAGAAGAAATTCGATAGTACAGGTTGTAGAGCAAGACCTATAACAAGACCAGAGAAAGTTGCGCTTGCTAGTAGAGATTCTCCGCTTAGCCCTAGAATAGAAGCTATAACAAACCCTAAAACTATATAACCTAAGACTAGTATAACGTTTCTTACGAGATAAGCTTCTCTCCCTCTCTTCAACCAAATAACTGTTGCAGACGCAAAAAGTTGAATAATAACGATACCTACGATAAGAGCTACAACAGCATGAACAATATTTCTGTATATAATGTATACCTGTGCTAAATCTTTCAAGAAGTATAACATAACAATATCAAGTAAAGAAACTATCGAAACAGCTACTATTAACATTAGTAGAGCTCCTATCAATTTTCTTCTAACACTCACATATATAACCCTCTTCTTTAGCTAAGCTAATGTTAGCAACTATACAGATTTAAAACTTGATAACACCGAATAGCTGTTAACTGTTTTACAATATTATAGGTTCTCCGGTAAACTGTAGTCCTATCGTTAAACCTATTTAGATCTACTCATGAAAATTTTCATGAAAATTTTTATTAGTGCACTTTACAAAAATGAGAGGTGCGTATATGTATGGTGTCCAGAGAGATTATTGAGAAAGCTAAAGAGTTCCACGGTCATGTATGTCCATTCCTTGTTCTAGGGCTTAGGATATCTGAGATAGCTATGGAGAAACTTGGATTAAGAAAAGCTGGTCTTGCTGAAACTGTTGAAGAAGAGGTTATAGCTATTGTAGAAGTTAACAATTGTATGGTTGATGGTGTACAAATTGCTACTGGTTGTACACTAGGTAACAATTCTCTAATATATCTAGATCTAGGTAAAAATGCTGTAACACTTATTAAAAGAGATTCGAAGAAAGGGGTTAGGATCTATATAGATTCAGAGAAGCTAAGATCTAAATACTTTCCTCAAGAAGCTCTTGAGCTTTTTAGAAAAGTTGTTGTTGAGAGGAGTGGTAGTAGAGAAGATATTGAGAAATTAAGTAAGCTTTGGGAAGAGATAGGGTATAGAATGGCTGATCTACCTGAAGATGAGTTTGTTATACAAGAAGTTGAGGTTTTTGAAGATATTGAGAGAGCTCCTATATATCCAAGTGTAAGGTGTTCTAGATGCGGAGAACTTGTTATGGAACCAAAAGCTGTAAAGATAAATAGCGAAACTCTATGTCCTGTATGTGCTGGTGCTGAATTTAATGCTGTTATAGGTAGAGGTATCGTGAAATTGAGAAGAATTCCATATAAACAGATAGCATAGTTTTCAAGAGACTAGAATCTCTTAGTATGTATCTTTTTTCTATATCTCTACTATAACTGCTCTCAATTCTCTAAAGATCTTCGCTTTAACTTCGAATACTCTCCAAATATTATCCTCTGTTATAACATCTTCTGGTTTCCCTATGGAAACTACAACCCCATTCTTAATCATAACTACTTTATCTGAAAATCTGTAAGCAGAGGTAAGATCGTGGATAGCCATTATGACGGCTACCTTTTTCTCACTGGATAATCTTCTAATCAACTTCATTATCTCTACCTGGTACTTCGAGTCTAGGTTTGCTGTTGGTTCATCTAATAAGAGAACCTTTGGTTCTGATGCAAGTGCTCTTGCAATAACTATTCTCTGTAGTTCACCACCGCTTAGTTCATCTAGTTTTCTATACGCTAGATGTTCAGCGTTAACAATTTTAAGAACTTCGAAAACTTTGTCTATGTCTACTTTGCTGTAGCTAAAATCTGCGTAAGGTCTTCTACCTGTTAAAACAAAGTCTATAACTGTTGTATTCTGTAGAAGATCTATTCTCTGAGGTACGTAGCTAAGTATTTTAGCTATTTCTCTTCTCGTATAGTTATAGATATTCTTTCCATCTATGTATATAGAGCCTGCTATAGGTTTCACTATACTGTCTATTGTTTTTAGTAGAGTTGTTTTCCCACTACCGTTAGGACCTATGATAGATACAACTTCTCCAGGGAAAACTTCTAGAGATACGTTCTCCAACGCTTTTATACTTCCGTAGGTAACAGATACCCCTACAACTCTTATTATCACCAACGCCTAGACCCTCTAAGAAGCAATACTATTAGTAGAGGTGCCCCTAGAAAAGATAGAACAATCCCAGCTGGTATAGTTCTCGGGGATAGAGCTGTTCTACCGAATGTATCTGCAGCTATTAGTAGTATAGAGCTTATCATCATCGATGCTGGGAGTAGGTATCTATGAGAAGAACCTACAATTGCTCTAGCTATATGTGGTGCTAAAAGACATAGGAAAGCAAGTACACCTACGAAACATGTTGCGAGAGCTGTACCTAGAGCTGCTATAGCTGTTGCAAAAAATCTGAATTTCTTCGGGTTTAAACCAGATGTATAAGCTATTTCATCCCCTATAGCTATAAGATCTAAGTCTAAGTTCATAAGCATGTAAGCCAATGTTACAGGTATAAAGGTTGTAGCTAGGATGAGAAGCTCTGTATTACCAGCTTTACCAAGATCTCCAAACATCCAGAAAACTATTGTAGCTATCTGAAGCTCGTTGAGAACTAGGTATTGGAGTACTGCTAGAATTGCTTGGTATAAAAAGGATAGAGCTATAGATGATAAAACGAGTGCTTGTGGAGTTAAACCAGCTCTATACGCAAGAAGTAGTATTAATACTGTTTGTATAATTGCTAATGTGAAAGCTGCTATAGGTAGTATGTATGGTCTAGCAAACTGTATAAACCACTGAGTAGCTGTACCTCCATACCCAGCTATAAGAGCTATAGCTACTCCTAGAGCAGCTGCTTGAGATATACCTAGAGTAAAAGGGGATGCAAGAGGATTTCTGAAAACTGCTTGAGCTATAGCTCCTGCACCACCTAAGAGAGCACCGACTATAGCTCCTACGAATATACGTCTAAGTCTTATCCATAGAGCTATAAACTCATCCTCCGGTAGATTGTAGCCTAGAAGCATCTTATATATATCTAGGAAAGTAACTCTATAGAGACCGATAGAAGATGCTAAAGGTATTAAAATGAATAATATTGTTGCAAGAACTGCTAAAGCTATGTATCTACGTAGAAAAATATTTGATGAACTAGACATAGTGATTACCTACTACATGTAAATAAATCTTTTAGAGAACCAAAACCTCTTCCAAAACCTTCTACGAAATCTTTGTAAAGCTCCCTCCCTAGGAAAACTCTGAATATCTCGTTAGCTTTCTGAATAGGATCCACATCACTAAATCTATCTGGGTACAGAATTTTCCCTATGTAGTAAGCATCTGCAAATGCTGTTGCTATATTAGTATGGTAGTAGTTGAAAGGTAGTATAGAGTAGAGTTTCCCCTCTTTGAATGCTTTCAAAGCACAGTATTTACTAGGGTCTTTATTATAGTCGTCGAGAACAACATCGAGATTATTCAAGTCTATAAATATAACATCTGGTTGTCTACTCAATAGATATTCGAAGTCTATCGATATAAACCCCTGCTTACCCCCAACATCATCAACTATAGATTTGGTATTTAGAAGTATAAGTGGTGGGAAACTTATTTGTGAAGATGTGAATGGCTGTTTACCTTTATAGGAAACAGCTCCTATATAAACACTTGGTTTCACAGTTATACCTGCTGTTCTATTCCTTAAATCGTATACAATACTATCGATAAATCTGCAAAGCTCTTCAGCTCTCCCACTTTTCCCAAGAACTAGACCAAGCATTCTTAAAGCATTCTTCAAAGAATCTATATCAAGATACCCAGCAACCCCATAATCAACAACAATAACAGGTGCTCCAACTTCTTCTGAAAGTCTATCAGGGTTGTAGAGATCTACATAAGTTCTAGACATTATAACTAGATCAGGTTTTACAGATCTAATCTTCTCAGGATCTGGAGCTGATCTTGGTCCACCGGGACCAACTACTGGTAGATTCTTGAGTAGATCTCCATAAGCCATAGCGTAATCTCTACCAACTACTGATCCTCTTTGCTCTATTTCTTCAACACCTACAACCATATCTAAAGCATTAAGGTATGCTACAAGTCTTAAAGCTCCTGGACCTATAGCTACAACTCTTCTTATATCCTTAACTATTCTCACAGTACGATTAACAAAATCAGTAACAACTACATAACCTGGGGATTCTTCAGAACTTTTGATAATGAAAAGATTTCTATAGCTTATAAATATAGCTACAGACAACACTAAAACTATAACAATAACTGTAACCACTATAGCTACTTTCTTCACCATATCTGTGCACCACCTAAGTTTTATAAGGTGCACTCTTTATAAGCTTTTCTAAAGAGAAACTATAATATCTCAGTAATGAACTAATATACTGTTGGTGGAGTTGGGTGGATGGAGAAGTTTCGAAACCTCTTAGGGTAGGAGTATATATTCCAAAAGATTTAGCTGAGAAATTGCTAGAGATTATGAAGGATATGGGGATCGATACTCTATCGAGAATAGTTCAAGAATCTATAAGGTTATTTATAGCTGAGCATAGCTGGAGAATAGGTGGCGAAGTTGTAGGGGCTATAGGTGTTCTATATGATCATGAAGTAGGCAATGTTGATGAAGAACTTACAGATATTCAGCATAGATTCTTATCTATAGTTATCTCTTCTATGCATGTGCATCTCGATGAGAGAAACTGTTTACTGATGATAATCGTTAGAGGTTCTTCAGATACGATAAAGAAGTTTGTAAGCAGTATCGAGAAGATTAAAGGGGTTAAACTAGTTAGACTTACGTTAATACCTAGACAATGATAGAAAAACATCCATTTTATGTAAACCTTGGTCTTGAACAAACTTAAGAAATAATTAAAAAAGATTTTTGGTTTAACTCAAAGTTTTGTATTCATAGACATATGCTTAAGCTGAGGAAGATGGTGTTGTTGGTGTAGTTGTTTTAGCTGTTTTCACAACAGCTTCAAATTTGTATATAGCTAACACTTTACCTCCTTCAACATCTACGTAGACTACAGCTCTACCTCCTTTACCATTGCGTAGCTCAACAATAGCTTTCGTAGCTTTAAATGTTACTGTACCATCACCACCTACAATCATCGTTACCACAGGTTTTATATGGGTAATATTGTATCCTTGGCTTAAGAGTGATGCTGTATCTGAATCTGATTCAAGTATTGATACAACTTTCTGTTTAAATTCATCGCTAACAACTATTTCCAACCCCCTAACCTTAGCACCCCAACCAAAGCCTCTCCAACGCCATACAAATGGTATCCATACTTTTGTTACATTACCTTTTCTGCAAGGCAGTAGTGATGGTTTGTTGACACCGTTGCTCTGAGCATATGTAAATGTTGCTATAGATATTACTGTTGCTAAAGCTACTGCAGCTACTATTGCTAAAACTAGGTATTTATTTACCATTTATTCCACCTCGATATAGATGTCGTATTTCATGTTTTTAAAGGGTAACTCACAGAAAGTGATTCACACTAAGTGAGTATATATATTAGAGTAGACTATAGGTAAAAGAACTCTATATCTAGAATAACATATATACAACCTTTAAATAAAAAGACTTGAAGACCTAGCAAAGGGAAGTTTATGCCTATATCATCATGGTACTCAGAGTGTGTAGAAGAATGTAAATCGCTATACAGTATGTGTCTAAAAATACAACCAAATAAAGAAAGAGAATGTTTAGAAACATACAACGAATGTATACAAGAGTGTGGTGAAGAAGAAGAGGAAGAAGAAGAGCAAGAGATGTAGAAAACTATATCCTCTTTGAATTAATTTTTAATCAAAAATTTGTATCTAAACTAGTTAAAGATGTGTTCTGAAAATATTAAGTTGAAGTAACTACTCTGTAGATAAGGTAGATACTTGTTGAGTGGTATAGTTGTAGAGAAGTTGAAGTATAGAACTATGCTATTCTTAAAAGAAGCGAAAATTGTTGATGATTCTGATCTAGCTATTTTCTTTGTTGAACAAGCTATGCAACTATATATAAAAGCTGTTCACTACGAACTTTTCGGAGATATTATTCGTGGTCATAGGTTGGGAGAACTTTTATCGATTCTCATCAGAGAGTTGAGAAGACATGGATTTAGTAATATTGCTGATAAACTTGTTGAATTTGTTAATAATTATAGAAGAATTTTTATATTAGCTGAAGAAGCATATACTACGAGTAGGTATGGTGAGATAAACTATAGTTTTGATGAAGCTAGAGATGTTATAGATGTTGCAGCAAAACTTATCGGTATTCTTGAAGAGGTTGTGAAGAATGTCAAACTGGGTTAAATATCATTTCGAACATTTGAAGAGATGGAGAGAATATGCTGAGAAAATTGCTAAAGCTGTTAAAGATCTTATCCCAGAAGCAAAGGTATATGTTATTGGGAGTATTGCTGAGAATAGAACTACTATCTACAGCGATATAGCTATCCTAATCGCTATACCTTCAAAAATTCTAGATAGCGAAACAAAGAAAAAACTTTATATAGATATTATCGAGAAAGCTATAGATCTATATCAATTACCATGGGATGCACCAGTAGAGATACATATAGCAGATTCAACAAATTTCGAACAATACAAAAAAATGTGTAGAAAAATGATACACATAGAAACTCAGCGTTTCCCCTCTAACGGTACTTGATGGTATTTGTAAATATTTGTATTTCTGTTAGGGGGTTGGGCCTCGATGTGGGTTCACTAGCTTCACCCACACCCCATGGGCCCCGGTCGAGCCCAACGCCA
>Ga0326760_1000094_pt1 | contig 50521 bp, 51 predicted proteins | sample GCREP_S_FD_207668 | JGI IMG/M metagenome (GOLD analysis project Ga0326760, IMG submission 207668) | Hot spring sediment microbial communities from Geyser Creek Basin, Yellowstone National Park, WY, United States - GCR.EP_S | ecosystem: Environmental > Aquatic > Thermal springs > Near-boiling... | reverse complement strand
AATTGCTATCTGAAAGAGGGTTTAGTGTAGAGGTAGAGGTCTCGAGAGAGGTCGAGATTGAAAATGTAAAGTACTTGCTTAAAGGGCGAGTAGACGCTCTAAGCGTAGATAAGAGCGTAGTGGTCGAGGTTAAGACTAGTAAGTCTGCTGTAGGGCTCCCCAGAGAACACCATGTAAAGCAGCTTAAAATATACCTCGAGCTACTGGGCGCTAAACATGGAGTGCTAGTATACATCACCCCTGACAAGCTTGTTGAATACCACTACGACTACGAGCCGGTGGATCTAGAGGCTGAGGTGCGAGCTCTCTTAGCAAATACGCAACACCCACGCTACCCCTGGGAGTGTAGCTACTGCACGTATAGGAAGCTCTGCCCACACGCTCAGCTAACTAAGGGTGATTAGTCTCTTTTTAATACCCATTGTTAAAATACCTAGAGTGGTGATGAGCGCTCGGGTTAGCTGGAGTGGTGATGATGGTCTTGAGTTCTGAGGTTTCACTCCTAGAGCTCTAGGCGACAATCTCGCCCACTACATAGCTCTAGAGCGCGGTCAAAGGCGGGTTACTTATTAAGGTCTAATCTTCGAGTTTCTTCATGGTGATGAAAGGTCGGTTAACAGATTGGTGAAGACCACGGCAAAATCTGATGTCGCGATAACTTTGCGTCTATCGATGTGCAGCGTGCATGCTTCGCTTAATTACTTCTCTCGGCTCGGCGATCGGGGATATTGAGGTCTTAATGAAGCTTCTAATGATGTCTGGCTCTATGTCTCCCTCGTACTCGATAATCAGGGACTCGAATCGATCCTCATCGCGGACTCTGAGTACTCGGGCTTTAACACCAAACACCTCGGCGAGCGCTTTCTCGAGAGCTCCGGGGCTTAGTCTATAGCCACTCACCTTTGCGACGTTATCAGCTCTCCCCAGTACATATATGTATCCATCACTGGTGGCGTAGCCGTAATCTCCCGTCTCATAGTATCCTTGACGCCACTTCTCCTCGTACTCGAGAGGGTAGTCTACCGGCATTGCAGGCCAGGGGCTTAACACTGCTAGTTTCCCAATAGAGTTTACAACGGGCTCCCCGCGATCATTAACGACCGCGATGTTAAACCCAGGGATGGGGGTACCAGCAGAGCCCGGAGCTATGGGTGGGAACGTGTAGTTGATCAAGTTTCCAGTCACGAAAGTCCCCAGCTCGCTTTGTATGTAGAGGTTTACAACGGGGATTCTTCCTGTGAGTCTATCAGGTGTAGAGTCGATCATGGGGGTCTTACCAGTCCCTACAATCGTGTAAGTCCAGTGCCAGGTCTCGGGGTACAGCGGCTCGGCCGTTACAAGTATCGCTTTTAGTGTGTCAACGTTTCTACTACGAACAGCGTCTCCACCCCTCTTAGACAGGATGTGAAGAGCGCCGCTCGTCGTTAAGAATATCGTTACAGCGTAATCTTCTATAATTCTCCACCAACGATCCCACGTGGGGTGATCTGGCCCTCCATCGTAGAGCACTACGGTAGCCCCGATCATGAGTGGGCCGAACACTACGTAGGTTATACCAGTGATCCACCCCGGCCAAACGGTGCAAAAATACGTATCTCGCGGTCTAATGCCGATCCAGGTGCTCGTTGAGTAGGTCTGTACCAAGTAGCCTCCAGTACCATGTACTATGAGCTTGTAGTCGTCTTGGTAGGCTACGTGTAGCCCGAAGAGCGGGTGATCGCTGGGGGCTACGAACCCCTCGACCGGGGTGTTGCTCATCGAGAGGAGTCTCTGAAAGCTAATTTCGTTATCGCGGAGGGCTGGAGCCCCCTCCTCGATTACTACGACTTCTTCCTGGTAACGCGCGGCTTCGATCGCGCGCCTCGCCGTAGATAGGACGTCTACTCGTCGACCTCTCCTCGTGTACCCTCCAGAGACGAATATTAGCCTTGGCTTGGTATCCTTGATCCTCTTTGCCAGCTCGTAGTATCCAAACCCTGTGAACATCATTTCGAAAGGAGCGCCGATCCTCACAGACGCCAACGCGGCCACGGTAGCTTCGATGCTTGGTTGCGAGTATATGAGGACCCAATCGCCGGGTTTAACACCGAGAGCCTTCATACCCGACGCGGCTCTACGTGTGAGCGCGTCTAGCTCGGAATACGTGATCACTCTTGCATCTCCAGCTTCATTCTCATAGATTAGTGCTGGCTTGTGCCACACCCAAGTGTCGCGATGCTTACCGATGATGTTGTAAAACGCGTCTATTAATCCACAGACAAACCACTTAGCACGTGGAGGTGAACCCTCGTAAACCCGGCTCCAAACCCTAGCCCACTTCAACCTCCTCGCTTCTCTCTCCCAGAAGGAAAAGGGGTCTCTAATGCTCTCTAAGTAGATTTTTCGATACTCTTCTGGTGAGACGGCCTTCCACCTCATAGAGGGCGGGGTGATCCTATCGTTAGAGAGTAGTCTCTTTAGCAACCCCTCAGGGTTTAAACCCAGAGCAACACCACCTGTGTGTATGGCTGAGCGAGATCTCTAAACTTGTAAGCTTGCTCCACCCTATCGTAGTGTATTGGTATCGAGATCGCGGGCTTGACGGTTTTAACGAGCTCTAACGCCTCTTCAGGGCTTAACACCGACCCTCCACCTACTGGTAAAGCCGCCACATCTACGCGCTTGATCTCGAAGTGGTCTTCAATGAGGCTAGTATCTCCTGTATGAAGCACGGTTGCACCTCCTGGTAATCGGAGTATATAGCCTACACCAAAGCCTGGTGGGTGTGGCGAGGCCTCCCCATAGATCTCTGGGTTGTTGTAAGCGTTGATCGTAGCCACCTCGACCTCGCCTACCTTGAAAGCCATGCCAGGTCTAACGATGACCCCGGCAAACGGCGAGTATGTAGGGATTTCGAATTGAAGCGCTGTTGGAGGGCAGTGCCGAGGGTGACTATGTGTGCAAAGTATAGCGTTACAGCCTACTACGGCTCCTCCCGGGTCTATGCAGAGCTTGAAGTCTCTACAGGAGATCTCGAGCCCAGCGTACCCTAGCCTCGAGATCCAAGCCCCCCTAAAGAAGATCTTTCTTGGCATAGAGATCGCTTCTCAACATATTCTCGGCACTAACTCCCCTCTAGGCGGCTCTACAACTCTCAATCCACCAACTGTGGTTTCAGCTGCAACATAGCCTTGGAATCTAGTAGTCTCTCTGACCTCGCCAATGATTCTTGCATCATTAAATCCGAGGGCGTGGATGTATGAGAGCACTTCTTCGGCGCAGTGAGGCCTCACAGCTAGAACAGCTACCCCCTCACTTGCTAGATAGTATGGGTCTATGCCTGCAGCCTCAGCATACCTTCTAACAGCATCTCTCACGGGGACGTCGCTATCCCTAATCACGATCAGGGTCCCCGATCTCGAGGCCCACTCGTTTAATACGCCTGCAAGCCCGCCTCTTGTGGGGTCTCTAGCTGCAGTAATACACTCTCTATACCTCTCGAGTAGTGGTATCATCAACTTAGTTAACGGCTTTACATCACTAACCAGCTGCCCAGCACCCTCAAGCTCTATTCCTAGCTGCATGAGAAGTATAACGGCGCCGTGATCGCCAATAGGGCCGGACACGATTATCTTGTCTCCAGCCCTCGGGCTATCGACGATTGGCGGGTGTCTAGTGAACCCTATAGCCGTGGTCGTAATGGTGATCTTGTCTACATGGCCCCGCGGCATCACCTTGAAATCCCCACCAATAAGGGCCACCCCCTCCTCCTCGAGGATCTTAAGCATGGAGTCGACTATGACCTCTAGATCTCTCAGCGGGAAGCCCTCTTCAACAATGATAGCGTCTAACATGGCGACAGGCCTAGCCCCCATCATTAAAACATCATTAATAGAACCTGACACAGCTAGCGTACCAATGTTCCCACCTGGGAAGAACGGGGGGTTGACTGTGTAGGAGTCTGTTGAGATCACAATGTAGCCTCCAGGAACCGGGATAGCGGCAGCGTCGTCAGCGACTTCCAATCCTACACCCCCCTTAACACGCTTCAGCTCGTCTTTAACTCTCTTGAAGAACAACCTCTCGAGGATCTCTAGCATTTCAACGCCTCCAGACCCGTGTGCCAAGGTCACGCGCTCATACACTTCTCTCACCCCTCACCTTCCTAGATAGTTCAAGAAGCGCTTCATACCTTCTATAAAAGTAGCTCGACGTCTCAAGCTCGTCGCTAAGTAGCTGCTTGAAGAACTCGATCTGCTCAACGATCTCTTCCTCGCTCATCTCCGAGACTATGACCCCTGCGTGGACGATCACGATAGCGCCGGGTTTGACTCTCTCAGTCGAAATCCCTATGATCACCTCTCTGGAAACACCATCACCATAGTCCACAGTCGCGATCATTTTATCGTAATTAACGCTTAATACGACTGCGGGGACTCCAATACACAAGGTTGTCACCCAATACCACTAGACTTGATCTCCACTGAAACCTTGCTGAGTAGGTCTCTAGAGCCAAAGCGAGCCCATATAGCGCAAGTCCCCTCTATTGACACCATACATGGACCTATGGGTCTTTGAGGCGTACAAGCCTTCATAAATAGCGGGCACTGCGTAGGGTACGCTTTACCAAGCACTACCTCAGCACATCTACACCCAGCTGGGTTATCTTTAACCCATTCACTCGGCTTAAGCTCTTTAACTCCATACTCGTACAGCGCATCGTACTGTTTAAACTCCTCTCTGAGTCTAAGCCCGCTTTTTGGTAAAAACCCAATACCTCTCCAGGCGTCATCGACGATCTCGAATACCCTGGCAATTGCGGCCTGCGCCTTTACATCTCCATTCCAGGTGACGCCTCTTCTATACTCGATCACCGTCTTCGCCTCTCCTCTAACTAGCTGACTTAGTATTTCAAGTATTGATGCTAAGATATCTAGCGGCTCGAAGCCTGAAACCACCACTGGTATATTGAAGTGTTCAGAGATAGGCGTCCACGCCTTAGCCCCCGTGATCGTCGAGACGTGGCCAGGAGCTATAACACCACTTATTGGAGGCTCTGTCGGCTTCTCCTGTGCCACTTCTAGGGCATAGAACATAGCTGGAGGCGTGAGCTTCACCAAGCTTAGTAGTTTGAGATTTCTCGGGATCAACCCTTTAATGATAGACCAAGCATATGCAGGGGCAGCGGTCTCGAAGCCCACGGCTAGGAAGACCGAGGGCTTCCCATGTCTAGTTGCGTCTTTCGCGGCAGATATGATATCTTGCACCACTTTCACATCGCCACCAAGACTTTTAGCTTCGCTGAGAGAGTATGCACCATTAACAGGTCTCCTAGCTCTAAGCTTGTAGACATCGCCATAGCAGTATATGGTTATGCCCTCAAACGCCAGCTTTATTGACTCCTCAATGTAGTGTGATGGTATGACGCAGACGGGGCACCCTGGACCAGCGACAAGCTCTAGCTCGCTGGGTACGAGACTCCTAATCCCATAGTAAGTGATACTCCACTCGTGAGTCCCGCAGAAATCCATGATCTTCAGTCTATCAACGCCGAAGATCTTAGTGTACTCCGAGAACGCCTCATGTATCTTCTTAACGAGGGCTTCTGCAAGCCTCCTATTATACCTTAAGTCTCTTTCAAGCTCGACATAGAGCTTGTAGCTCATCTCGTAAAAACCCTATCAATAACATTGTTATTGAATAGAGCTAAAAGCCTATTATACATGAGGGGCGCGCGTAGTTTCGACCCGCAGATCTCGTAACAGCAGTCTAAAGACTATTAGAGAGACCACAATTAGCACCACGGCTAAGACCATCAGCGTAATGATTAGTAGTGGCTCTCCATAACCGAAGCATATTGGTATGAAGAATAGCACTATACATCCAACCCCAGTAGCGCTAATCTTTGCACCCTCAGCCGTCATGATAGCGAGTAGCAAGGGGGCTATAATAATGAGCGCTGTCCCAGCAAGAATCAACATAAATCCCAACACGTGAAGTCTCATTACCCAGACACCTTAAACCACTGTGTTAATACGAAAAACACGATCGCCACGATGAACAAGGCCAGCGCGAGGATCAAGACGGCCTTAGCGATCCTCTGCGAAGTACCTATAACTATTGGTACCGGGCCAATAACTAGTACTCCACCAGCTTCAACCCTACTCTCCTCTCTCGACTCTTTAGTGATTGTTGAGAGAAAGATCAGCGCGAATCCAACGATGATTAAAAGCACTCCAATAAGCATTAGCGTAAACATAAGCACTAGTGGACTCACAGACCACACCCCCTATAAGAGACATTAGAAGAGATACCTATATAGTTGCGAATAGAGCTCCAACTTCGTGGAAGGGCTCACGCCTGTTTACTCATCAACCGGAAGATCTCTTTTGTCTCGCTGTTTAGCGGGATCGAGCAACACGCATCGTACGTGTCATGTGGGTATTTCTCGACCACTCTATGGTGTGGGTTAGCTACCCTCTCGACTAGTTCTTTTTCAACTAGCACCGGGTCTACAATGGGCTTGATAAACCCCGGCCTCATACACCCCATGTAGAGCCTGCCCAAGAAGGATTCTCGCGCTGTCTCGACACTTTTGATCACGGCTTCAGCTATCTTGATCGCTTCTCTCCACATCGACTGATCAATGTAGACGAGTAGGGTGATCTCCTTAACCCCCCTATCCTCGAGTACCTTAAGCTCTCTCCTAAAGAGCTCGAGGTCGAGTCGAGGGTGCCAAGCAAACACGTGGGGGACGACGTGAAGCCCTGTCTCCATGAGCGCTTCGAGAGCCTTTAAGTATATACTTGGAGGGCTGTCTAACCCCCGTACCTCGTTGACTATGAAGGGGCTGAGTGAAAACTCGTAGTCGACTACGTCGATGAGCCCTTTAAGCTCTTCGAGAACAGCTCTATTGGTAACCAAGCCGAGGTGAGCACTAACTACGAGCTTATACGCCCTCTTGACTCTCTTGAGAGGCTCAATGTACTGCTCTATGGGTAGTGATCCATCGCGCCTAAACCCGCCACTGAGGAGTATGCCTCTAACTCCGACCTCATAGAGCTCTCCAACGATCTTGACGAATTCTCGCGGGTTCACGTGGACCATGTTTTCAAGGAACCTCCGATTGCAAAACTTGCAGTTAAGCGCACACCAAGAGCCGGTCAAGGAGATCGGTTTATACCGATGTCTTGGTGTAAAGTACATTACCTTCAAATCTCAACACCGACACTTCTCAGTTCAGCTTTGAGCTTTTCAAGGTAGTCTCTGAGAACCCTCTGCGATGGTATGTTATATAGAGGGCCGCGCGGGCCTTCGTTGTAGAAGGGTCTATTACAGTGTGGGCATCCCGACGTGTAGAAGGCTTCAAGAACGTTGTTTAGAGGCAACTCCCTCTTGACTATCTTCTTCTCGTAGTCTATATACTGGTCTGGATCCAGCCCGTTCTCGAGTAAGTACCTAGCGAGTTGAGCTAGCCTATAGTGCTTGATATCTACACTTGTCACTCCACGAGCATCAGTGTATGCAAAGAGAGCCACTCCACAGCCATGCCTATAGACCTTCTTCATGGTTTCAACGATCTCTTTAAGGCTCTCTCCGAGCCCAGCTATCAGGTGTACGTAGACATTGCCAGGCCCGTACACCTCAACGCCTTTTTCAATAAATCTCCAGTATAGGTTCCAGCTGTATGGTTTACGCCACTCTTCAAACAGAGCCTGCGTCGTAGCATCTAGCCCGACTCCCAGGGCATCCACTCCTAGCTCTTTAAAGGCTTTGAGGATCTCGATGTTAACGGGTGTTATTGCTAGAGAGAAAGGGGTCTCAGCATCTACGCTTCTCAACTCTCTCACTATTCTTAAAGCCTCTAGGTGGAAGAGAGGCTTGATCACTGTTTGAAGGCATACGCGGTAAAAAACCCTACTCCAGCTCCTCTTAAGCTCCTCTATGCTCACAGAGAGCCACGTCACTCTCCCAAGCCACTCTCTAGTACTCTTAGGGGAGTTGCGTGCTTGGAGGCAAAACCTGCACTGTGCATAGCAGCCCCGTTCTGAGTATTGAAGTAAGTACGCAGTAGTGGGTTCTTCGAGTACTTTGAGGTTTACGAGTTTAAGTTTAGCGAGCGTTCCAACAGACGCTCTAACGAGCACAGTATCTTTAAGCATCTCAGGGCGCCTGGCTATCTAAGCTGGTGTATATACTGTAGTGAATTTATTTAGGTATCGTGGTAAGTAGCTATTGTCTTGGGGTTGGACTTGAAGCTAAGGGCTATAATTGACCTTGAAGGTCGCGATGTATATTGGCAAATGGCTATTGACGAAGCGATGTTAAACCTTCGATCAAGAGGGCTAGTACCGAACACGCTAAGGATATACAGGTTTAAGCCGAGCGCGGTCACTATAGGGTATTTTCAGAGGATTAAAGATGCTGTAAACTTAGACTTTCTTAGAGAGGCAGGCATCCAGTATACTCGTAGAATAACTGGTGGCGGCTCTGTATACCACGATACGAATGGCGAGTTGACATACAGCGTGGTTCTACCAGTTGAAGGCGCTTTAACAGATGTGCTTGAGAGCTACAGGGTCATATGTAGTGGACTCGTCTACGCGCTCGAGAGGTTGGGGGTGAAGGCTGAGTTCGCCCCTATAAATGACGTAGTAGTTCAGGGGAGGAAGATCTCTGGTAGCGCTCAAACTAGGAGAGCTGGACACCTATTGCAACACGGGACTTTGATGTACGCCACGGACTTAGACACTCTTGAAAAAGCCCTCGTAGCCCCGAGAGAGAAGCTTGAAAGTAAAGGTGTCAAGAGCATTAAAGAGCGTGTCATAACATTGAAACACGTTCTTGGAGAGGTGGATATAGAGGCGCTTGTAAAGGCCTTGCTCGAAGGCTTCTCTAAAGCTTTGAACGCAGAGATCGTCCTCGACGAGCTCAGCGATAAGGAGCTTGAAGAAGCCTCGAGGATCGTTGAGAAGTATAAGAGCCACGAGTGGATATTCAAGAGCTGACGGCTCCCCGCCCTGAAGGGCGGGGGTTCTGCACCCGTCTGCACCCGCTGGGGCTTCTCCTCACCTCTCGGGTGCCCCTCACGGGTGTGGCATCATGGTTTCAGGCCCCGCCGCCAGCTCCGGGGAGGTGTAGGCTCACAGCCCACTAAGCTCACCTACACCCAACTCCATAGATAAAACACCTCCCCACCTTAAAAAGCGAGGCCTCCATTCGTTAAACTTGAGGTGAACAACTATGAGATACGAATCTGTAGTACTAAGACACCTAAAGACGGTAAAACTAGATGTGACCTTGAGTGACGACTGTAGAGTAGAAGACATAGTTATATCTGGCGACTTCTTCGCATACCCCGAAGACGCTATTGAGAGATTAGAGGGCCTGATTAAGGGGTGTGAAGATCCCCACTGTGTTGAACGAGCTTTTAACGCTATTAGCCCCTCTACAATACTCGGAGTAGACATTGAGAAGCTCAAATTAAAAGTCATAGAGATCCTTGAGAGATGTCGTAAGCAAAATGCAAACAACATATAATGCCCACTCTAGCGTTTACATCCTTGATTGCCTAACAAATAGCCCATCATGTCGCCTTCAAGCCCCTCATCGAGATAGCTCGGCCCTGTCGCCAGGGGTTTCAAAGCTCTGCAGGCCTTAGAAACCCAGGGAATGTAGGAGTTTCAGGAGGAGGCTAATACTCTGAGAAGCTCTAGAAGTACTGGAACCATCATGATACAAACCACTTTAAACCTGCATAGCCCTTAGCGTAGATCAAGCTCGATGTATGGGACTATAAAATATAAATACCCACCCCTCTTAAAAGCCCGTTCTTGCAGCATGCCTAAGCAGGGGTCGCGCGATGTCTAACTTGGAGGATAGACGCAAGCTAATAGCTATAGTGGAGAAGACGTGTTCAAAGTATGGAGTGCTCTGTCTACCAAGCGAAGGTGATGTTGAAGAGCGCATATTGAGCAATCTCGTTTGGCTTGAAAGCCTCTACTACGTCGACCCTGCAAGTTGTATAAAGAGTCAAAGTTGCTTAGAAAACCTAGTCCTCATGTATCTCGAGACTGCGAAGTTAGCTCTAGAAGGCCTATACACTCCCAACATCGACGACGATATGATCGAAGAGGCGGCTAGGAAGTTAGCCAGTATAAAGCCGTCAAAACTCATCATGATGGAAGGTTGAGTAAAAGTTTTTTGAACGACTTTCACATTGTTGAAGATTCCTGTGGCTCACTAAGTAGCGGCTTTTTTGAGTTCATCTAAGAAGCTTGTAAAGACGTTTAAGACGTATTCAACCTCTTCTTTACCGTGGATTAGTGATGGTAAGTAGTGCGCTCTAGTCTCTGATACGTAGAGTATTCCTTTAACTCTGCTATACATATGGAAGGCCTTCTCAACAAGCCTACTCCACCTAAGCTCTTCTACTTCACGTGCATTTCTAGGCTTCCTTGTCGTGAAGTGAATACCTGTCAACGAACCTTCACCAGTGCTCCAGCAATCAACACCATATTCAGCGCAGATCTGCTCGACCTTTCTTCTAAACCAACCCCATAGGTTATTAGAGCGTTCGTAGAGAGAGCGATGCTCGCTAAGGTACTTTACTAGCGCGTGACCGGCGCGAATGACCATAGGATTAGCGACGAAGGTGCCTCCATGGAAGACGAGCTCTCCTGGAGGGGTTCTTGTGTGATCCATCAGACTCATGATCTCCTCGCTAGAGCCTACAGCTCCAACACTACCCACACCTCCACCAAGAGCTTTACCAAGTACAACGATGTCGGCCTTTACACCGAAGTATTCTTGAGCACCTCCAGGTGCTAGCCTAAACCCCGTGACCACCTCGTCGAAAATAAGTATCGCGTCATGCTCATATGTAAGCCTTCTAACCTCTTGTAAATACCCTCTATCCGGCTCTATACACCCCGCGGCGCCCATGACAGGCTCTAGGATCACTGCGGCGACTTCATGCTTTCTAAGCACCTCTTCGAGCGCGTTGGGGTCGTTAAAGGGGACTACGATGGTGTACTTGACTTGCTCATCAAGAACCCCGGCGCTTTCAGGTTTATCGTTGAGCCTTCTAACCCTGATGTGAAGAGCGTCAACACTACCATGCCAACCACCCTCCATCTTCACGATATACTTTCTCTTCGTGTATGCTCTCGCCAACCTCACCGCGTACGCGTTAGCTTCGGTTCCACTATTAGTGAACCTGTATTGTAGGTTGCCTGGTATGATCCTCGAGAGGAGCTCAGCGTATTCAACTACGTAGGGGTGTTCGAAACCCAAATGCGTCCCGAACTCTAAGACCTCTCTAACAGCCTCTACAACCACTTCGGGGAGATGCCCTAGAAGGTGGACACCGTGCCCCATCCAGAGGTCTAGATACTCGTTCCCATCTACATCCCAGACTCTGGTACCCTTAGCCTTGGCGATGTAAATGGGGTGTGGGTAGAAGTATCTAATAGCGTAGGTGACACCAGCTGGCATCGGCCTCTTGGCTCTTTCATATAGCTCTCTGCTCTTCTTAGTCTTTTCAACGTATTGAGCAGTGTAGAGGTCGTATAGCCTCTCTAAAGCCTCTTCGAATACCAAGGTTACACCGAGAACTTGATCTTGAATGGCACTAGCTCGGTCATAAGCCTTAACCCAGGCTGCAAGTTCTCAAGCTTCTCAGCAACGCTCACTACCACGGAGGCGGTGCCTAAGTCTCCAGGTGTGCCGCTGCTTCTCCACGTGATCGTGTGGTCTCCCCCCTCAATTACGATCTCTTCGTACTCTGGAGCGCCCACGTATGCGTAGAGCTCGACTCTTATGACCTCTTTACTCCCTACGTAGCCAGCTCCATAGCCATATATCCCCTTGTTCACCCCCTTCTCAACTACTACGCCGTAGGACTCTACGCGCTCGCTAGCTGGGATGGGCTCTTGGTGTTCCACTACGTTGGTTAGTTCTAAGTCTCCAGCGTATGCTACTAGGTAGACGGATTCAGCATAGCCTACATGGCCCGTTATCTCTCCCCTAGCCAACTTCTCCTTGACGGTCTCTGGATCCTCTCCAACACCGATCTTCTTCCTGAAGGGCTCCCGCCTTCTCGCGGCATCGAGGCTTCTAGTAGCTCTAATCCTCTTGATAACAGGGGTTGTCGAGGCTAAGACTACGAGCAAAGTATCGAGGAGGAAGCCGGGGTTTATCCCCGTACCGATCACGACAACGCCTCTACTCTGAGCTAACTCATCTAGTTTCCTCGCTAGAACAGGGTATCTGAAATATGGGTATGCTAGAGTTTCACAGGTGGATACAACGCTCAATCCAAGATCGACTAGCTCCACTAGTTGTGGATAGACTTCATCTAAGTAGGACCTAGTAGCATGTAGCACTACGTCGCCTTCTCTAAGACCATCTAGACTTCTAGATACTGTAACCCCGATCCTCCCCACGCCAGCCAGCTCTCCAGCATCTTTACCTATGATCCTCTCGTCGATATCAACAACGGAGACTACCTCGTGACCCCTTCTAATGGCTGTCTTGAGTAAAAGTCTTCCAATAGATCCAAAGCCGTAGATTCCTATCTTCAACGGGCTCACCAGGGAGTAGTAGTTTAGTGTGAAAAATATCCCTCGTTCATGGGCCGATAACGCCTGGTAGTCTGGGGTGTGGTGTAGCGTAGACTATGTGTTTGAAGTTCAATATGTACTTTACAAGCCTCTCGACGCCTACCCCCCAACCACACGTTGGGCGTATCTCGCCTCCCCTTACCAACTCAAGGAACCACCGATACTTCTCGACGGGCTCTTTGTGTATCGAGGCGATCTTCTCTACAAGCTTCTCGTATCTATACTCTCGACACCCCCCATCTAAGACTTCTCCGTGACCGCTAGGTAAGATCAGGTTGTAGTCGACGTTGTAGCCCGGCTTAGATGGGTCCTCCAAGTAGTAGAAGCCTCGAGCCATGCTGGGAAACCCTATGAGCCATATTGGTGAGCCGTATTTATCAGCGAGTGCAGCCTCAGCGTCGAATGGCAGCTCTTCTCCGCTCTTGACTTTAAACCCCATCTTAACGAGCTTTTCAAGAGCTTCATCGTAGGTGACCTTGGGATATGGTGGTTTAGAGACCTCTCTCTCTAGGCGTTCAATGTCCCTATCACTTAGGAGGAACCAGTGCTTGTCTAGTATAGTCTTCACGACGTAGTAGAAGGATCTCTCGCCGAGCTCTACAAGCTCGTGTGCATTAGTTGTAGCGACTTCTACATCTACTTGTGTAAACTCCACTAGGTGTCTCCCCGTGTAGGCGTTCTCCACAGGTTCGATCCTCAAGTTCCTCGCGACGTAGAACACTCTCTCTAAGACGCTCGCGTATAGCTGCTTATACATTATCACGCTGCTCTGCACCTCGTAGAGTCCTCCGTAGAGCTCGATCACAGCTTTCTTAGCACCTCGAAGACCCGGGTCGCTTACATGTCCAATTATGGGTGGAGGGAGCTCAACGAACCCTCTTCTGAGTAGGTATGATCTAAGCGTAGAGGTCGTGACAAAGTAGGTCAGTATAGACCTGAGTACTTGTGGGTGTTTAACATACTTATAGTAGCTCCTCGCGAACTCTAGAGGGTCTACGGTGAACTCCTCGGGCTCTATACAAACACCACCTAGTGGTGAATGTAGCACTCTCAGCGATTTTACACACAGCGTGTTGGGAGCGACGATCTCTCCTTCAAACTCTACGAGAGACCCGCAGGGTATTTCACGTAGTTTAGACTCCTCTACGCAGTCAACTTTTAGCTTGTAAACCCCGTGATGACTCCACGCGAGGATTTCTCTATCTCCGAGGTACTTGCACCAAGCCTTGACTCTCAGGAGGGGTCTTCTCAAGATAACTTGGCTTAGCAAGTCCTCGAGGCGTGTGTGCTTTAAACTAGAGCTTGTTAAATGACATCTCCTATCACCACGGATCCCCAGTATATAGTTACACCCCTTAAAAGCAGAGTTTATAAAAGCGACCAAGCATTAAGATGGAGTTCATCGTCTCAGTGTTTACGCTCTTTAAGGAGTATTTTTTAAATATAAAGTCTAAATATAGAGTAGAGCGCGCTGAAGATCACGGTCTAGGTGTGATCTTTGCTATTAGACGTCAACGTGCTAGTTGCATCGATAGCCCTGGTATTTATAGCGGAGATCGCGGACAAAACAATGATCTCTACGGGCTTGTTCGGTATTCAAACTGGGCTGTATCTACAGGTTTTCATAGCCTCTACAATGGGCTTTCTACTAGCAAACCTCGTTGTCGCCATCCCAATGTACGTGTTAAGACAATATATGGATCTATCAGTGGCTAAAATAGCAGGCTCCGCTCTCCTAGCCTTCGCTGGTTTACTGATGATCGTGAAACGTGAAGACGAGCTCGAATCCGCATCAATTAAGAGGATTAGCGTTTTAACATGTTTCTTCGTGGTTTTTCTCGCTGAAATGGGGGATAAGACGCAGTTGTCGATACTCTCTCTCGTCGCTCTACATGGATCGCTAGCCCCTGCTCTCATTGGCGGGGTTCTAGGGTACATACTCTCAAATATGCTGTTTCTACTAGCTTTACGTCAACTTAGCAAAATGGTGAAGTGGCGCTACATCAAGATGGCAACTGGCGTAGTTATGGTGATCGTGGGGGCTATGATGCTTGTTGAAGCTCTCTCTTAAGATGGATTTTTGTGTACGACGATCTTGATTGGATCTCCTTGCTTCAGACCCAGCGCCCTCGAGGCGTCCCCCATGTTGATAGCAACCTCGAAGAAGCCCCAGGAGTTTATATAGCATGCTAACTCCCCCACACCAACCCAGCTAAAGCTCGGCACGTACTTACACTTGTACTCTCCACTAGGAATGTGTAGGCTTAACTCGTCGCCAATTCGGAGGTCTAGGGGCTTTAGATCTTCACGTTCGATATTGGTCATGACGTTTCCAAACACATCAATGTAGACAACTCTAGCTTCAATAACGCCCATGTCGACGTGTATCGAGGGCTTCTCGACCCCTGTCTTGACCACGCTATCGTAGCTTATCTCTACCCCCACATCTTCGAGAGGGACTCCCAGACTAACCCACGCGGCGATCGGTGCGAACACGTCTCTACCATGAAATGTCGCTGAAACCTCGGGTAATCTATACTTAGAGTTTGATATATCAAAGACTCTCTTAACCCCATCGCGCTCAGCTAGAAGGGTTAAACAGCCATTATCAGGGCCTATTAGGATGTAATTGGTGGTTTCAATGAGGATAGATCTACGAGCACTACCAACACCAGGATCCACCACGACTACGAATATCGAGCCCTTTGGGAAGTACTTCGCTGAAACTGCGAGCATTACAGCGGCTTCTAGTACATTATGTCTCTGAATGCCGTGGGTCAAATCGATGATCTCGGCGTTGGGGTTGATAGACTTTATTACACCCTTAACAACCCCAACATACGGATCTCTATACCCGTAGTCTGTCATCAACACTATTAGTCTCTTCACGTCTAGAAACACCTTTACCATAGATTAATAAGGTGCTAGTTAATAGTTATTGATTGAGCCGGGGATGTAGGCGACGGGCGGCCTGAGAAGTGATGATTGATGACGCGTTTGACCCGGCTTCTAATAGCCGATGATTGTCAGCGGATAATCTGAGGAGGTGTGATGATCCAGGTTGTAATGAGGGCTAAATAACCTGTAGATTAATGTGACTTCTAATTGATAGTAGAGGTGTGTCAAGTGTCTTTAGGCGTTTCTACTAGAACGCTGTTGAGAAACGTGTGGTACTTGTCCTCAACGGGCTTTAAGCAGGGTTACGTTTTCATCAACGCTTCGAGGGTGGAAGACGCTGGTGAAGGCGATCCTCCACCAGAGTATGAGCTAGCAGAGCTTCTATACGACTTTGAAGGCGAGGCAGTCGTACACCACGGGTATAGCGTGATCGCGGATATAGTTGAATACGTGTTTCGCGGGCTCGATCAACCAGACCTCTCGATCTTCACGAGAGAAGAGCTGAGGAAGCTAGCAAGTGTAGGGCTAGTAAGCTCCTACATGAGTGGAGTTACATTACCAATAGCGGTAACCAAGTATCCAGAGATCATAGTCGACATCGCTCGTGAAAACATGATGCGTATAGGCCTAGTAGTGGAGAGGGGGACCATACCTAGAAGCCCGTATATTCTACCACTAGAGGTTGACAATGGCAAAGTGTACTACGAGGACAAAGTCATAGGGGAGTATAAGCGGTTTTCATGCCCACCAACAAGGATCGACTCGAAGTGTATAGTTGTAGACGCTAGAGGGTATGGTAACGCGTTGACAGCTATAGAGGAGGTGTTTATGAACATGCAGAACTACGAGGAGTCAATAAGGATCTTAACAAACATCTATAGAGTTGTGGGGATTGACAGCGGCTACGTGGAGAAAGGAGCTGTCTCAGACCTGGTGGTGCATGACACTAAAAACCCACTTAAAGCGATACCTCTCACACCTAGTTTAAACCTCTACAAGCTTATAGCGAGATCTCAACAACCAGACATAGTCTTCATCGGGGGAGACGTCTTTTTCGAAAAAGGTGAAAACCTCGCAATACCACTGGTGAAAATAAATGAGATCTTAAGAAAGAAGTTAAGGCGTTCTCCCCTATCTTGATGTTAGAGGAGTGGGCCCGCGGGGATTTGAACCCCGGACCTCCCGGTTATCAGCCGGGCGCTCCACCAAGCTGAGCTACGGGCCCTCCAGTCTAAATATCTCTAAGCCTGTGTAGGGTTTTAAACTCAACTACTTAGTGTTCAGTTATTTACCCCACTCCGCCTCGATAATCTAGGGTGTGGTCTTTGTACGGCTGGTGGGGTAGAGTACTCTACATTAATCTCACCACTAAGCGGGTCAAGGAGGTGGCTCTTGACGCCTCTATATACGCTGAGTATCTTGGTGGTAGAGGGCTTGCAGTAAAGCTCCTCTGGGATTTAAACCCCATCGGCGTAGACCCGTACTCGCCTTACAGCCACCTAGTTATAGCGATAGGGCCTCTCTCATCTCTACCAGCTCCAAGTAGTGGTAAAGTACAAGTTGCAGCTAAGAGCCCGTTGACGCTTGGCTATGGAGATGGGAACTTGGGGTCTATGGCTAGCTACCACTTGAAGAGGTGTGGCTATGACGCACTCGTAGTAACTGGGGTTGCGAAGAAGCCTACATACTTGTATATAGAGGATGGAAAAGTCGAGTTTAGAGACGCTGAGGACTTATGGGGGCTAGACACGTTTACGACTGAAGAGAAGCTCATCAAGGAGCATGGTAGAAATGTTGGAATACTACTGATAGGTCCTGCTGGAGAGAACCTCGTCAGGTACGCTACGGTAGTCTCTCAGAGAGGTCGTAGTGGTGGTAGACCTGGTATGGGCGCTGTAATGGGTAGTAAGAGGCTTAAGGCCATTGTGGTGAAAGGTTCTAGAGAACCCATGATTGCAGATAGAGAGAAGTTTAGAAAAGTCGCTGAAGAGGCTTACAACAAGATCCTCAAGAGCGAGGCTTACGAATTCTGGATCAGGCAGGGGACGATGGCCACTATAGTGTGGAGTCAACAAAACAGCGTTTTACCGACAATGAACTTCAGAGAGGGCTTATGGGAGGAGTACGAGTCGATTAGTGGAGACTTGATGGAGAAGTTAAAGGTGGCTAGAAGAGGCTGTCCATATTGCAATATGCAGTGTGGTAACGTAATACACGACATTGCTGGTGAGGAGAGCGAGTTAGACTATGAGAACGTGGCCATGCTCGGTAGCAACATATTCTTAAGCGACTTGAGGAGGGTGGCCGAGGTTAATAAGCTTGCAGATAAGCTGGGAGTAGACACGATCAGTTTGGGTAACGCGCTGGGCTTCTATATGGAGGCTAGCGAGCGAAAACTAGTTGATGAGAGGCTTGAGTGGGGAGATCATAGGGAGATAAAAAGACTAGTCGTGGACATCGCGTATAGAAGAGGCCTTGGCGCGTTCTTAGCTGAGGGGGTTATGAGGATGGCTAGAAGCCTCGGTAGAGAAGCCATGGACTTTGCAATGCACGTCAAGGGGTTAGAGATCTCGGCATACGACTGCCACGTAGCCCCCGCAATGGCGCTAGCCTACGCTACCTCGCCGATCGGAGCTCACCACAAAGACGCGTGGATCATAGCCTACGAAGTCAAGACAGATAGACTAGGTTACACTAAGGAGAAAGTTGAGAGATTGATATTTCTCCAAGATGTACGTGGTGGGATGTTCGAGTCTCTTACAACATGTAGACTGCCATGGGTTGAAGTGGGCTTAGATCTCGACTACTACCCGAAACTTCTCTCAGCAGCTACAGGCGTGACGTGGACTCTAGACGATATTAGAGTCGTAGCTCATAGGATCTACACACTAATCAGAGCTTACTGGATAAGAGAACACGGCTACTGGAGCCACGAGTTCGACTACCCACCAGCTAGGTGGTTTAAACACCCACTGACAAAAGGACCATATGCTGGCGGGAAACTAGACTTCGAGAAGTTCAATAGAATGCTGGATATGTACTACGAGATGAGAGGTTGGGATGAGAGAGGGGTACCAAAGAAGGAGACCTTAAAGAAACTCAACTTAGAGTTTACAATATCGATTCTCGAGAAGGTTGTAGAGTTAAAGTGACCTCTCTCTCCACACCCCTCTTTTTAAAGCTCTAGGGTCGATCTCGTTGCCCTCCTCGAAATTTGAGTTAAGGGGCTTGGTGGTCTCGGGTGTAGGGGTTGCATGGAAGTATGTTAAGGAGTACGAACACGTCTTTGAGAGACTACTAGGTGCTAAGCCGTATCCCGGCACTCTAAACGTGCTTCTACCAGATTGCTACTCCAACATCCTTGCGGGGGTAAAGCCCCACGTGATCCAGCCGTCGAGGCCCGGTCTTTGCGAGGCCTACGTCTACGCAGGCTGGCTAGGCGGTATCAGAGTGGTCATCGTGAAGCCCGCCAAGACTGTCCATGACTGTAGAGTTGTAGAGATAGTAGCGCCTGTCAAGCTCAGGGATCTTCTTGGGATCAAAGATGGAGACGTAGTGAAGATAGAGATAGACCCCTAGAGGTAGTCATGGGCGTACGAGAGTTCTATAAACATACTCTACATACTCCCTAACGTTTACAGATGCTTGCTTAGCAGCTTCAACTACTATGGCCTCTAAGACCTGGGGCACAAAGAGGAAGGTCACCCCTGCTACAACAAGCACGATCGTCATAAGTATAAGCGTTATCTTCGCTAATTTGAAGTCGATCTTTTTAGGCTGTATTGTGGGGACTCCCAAGATCACTGTGTAGAAGAGCCTCATGTAGGATAGGAGGCCGATGGCGCTTGCTACGACCATTAATATGGCCAGAGCTGGGTTGACCTCGAAAAGGGCTTCATAGAGTAGGAGTTTAGCTAGAAAGCCCGGTAGTGGGGGGATTCCTGCGAGAGTTAGCGTCGATATAGTTAGAGCTATCCCAGCCACTGGTTCTTTGGATCCAAGCCCCCATAACTTGTTGAGATCTCTAGATCCAGCGATTTTTATGAAAACTCCAGCGCTTAGGAATAGTGTTGCCTTAGCTAGAGAGTGCGTTATGACGTAGTATATTGTTGCCTGCAACCCCGTCGGTGATAGACAACCTACACTCATGAATAGATATCCGAGGTTCATGACTGTGGAATAAGCGATCAACCTCTTCACATCTGTTTGTATGAACATCAGCAGCGCTCCCACGATGGCTGAGATAGACCCCATAATTATAGAGGCTATAGCCACGGTAGACCTAATGGAGGCTAGAACCCCGCTTTCTAAGCTCCATGTCGCGATATGTAAGACTTTGTAAAGCCCAACTACGCCTGTATTGACAACAAGGCCGCTCAAGAGAGCCGATATAGGGGTTGGCGCAGCTGGGTGTGCGTCTGGTAGCCAGAAGTGATTTGGAAACACACCGCTCTTGATGGCAAAAGCCCAGAGAGCTAGAACCATTATTGCACTAAATGCGTATTGCGCTGGAGCACCGTGTACCTCGTTGACTCTATATGAGAAGTCGACGAGGTTGAGAGTCCCGTAGTAGGCGTAAACTAGCCCCATTGCAAGCAGGTAGAGAGTGGTCCCGAGAGACCCTATAAACGCGTACTTCAACGCGGAGAATACAGAGTCAGCTCTATGCCTATAGTACATCACCAAGGCGTAACTAGAAACGCTGGTGACTTCGAGCATCACGAAGAGGTTGAATAGGTCTCCAGTGTAGATCACTCCAAGAACCCCGCAGGCGTTGCCTAGCAATAGCACTGCGTACCATGGATACCCCTCATCCACTATGTAGCTCACGCTATAGAGGCCTATGACGAAGTATATAGCTGCAGAGACGAAGCCCAATAGAGCCATGAACTTGTCCACTACGTAGACTATGCCTATCGGCGCCGGCCAACCACCAGCCTTAAAGATCAGCGGGTGGTCTACCCTATAGGCCTCTAGAGCCACTAGTGCTGAGAGAGCGAGGGTTGTAGCTAGAGCTACGTTCATATAGGTCATGATGGCCAATCTGCTTCTCGTAGTCAAGTAGATCGCGGGGAGAGCGAAGCCTGCTAGAGCGGGGAGGAGGGGGACGAGCCCTATTACGAGCTCTATCACGATCCCACCCTAGTCGAAGATCTTGATTGCAAAGTGTTCGAATTCTTCACTTATAGCTTTTCTAGCCTCTGACGGTTCAACGGCTGATACGTAGATCCAGTTTACGTAGAAGTACTCGCCTTTCTCATCTACGACCACAGTGCCAGGCGTATTAGTTATAGAGGCCATGACTAGTAGCCTCGCATAGCTAGATCTCACCTTAACAGGAACTCTCACAATACCTGGCCTAATGTCCATTGTGAAGATCCTCTTCACCACGTCCATGTGGGCCTTCATCTCAATAATAGTCATGTACTTGAGAAAGTAATATACGAGGTATGCTGGTCTAAGTGGTTGAAGCAATTTCTGCTCGTTGGTCACCAGGTACTTTGACGTGACAGCGCTGAGTATGGTTGAGACGAGAGCCCCCGTTATCACAGTGTAAGATGCTAGTGAGCCTGCAAACGTTATGTACACGGTGAATACAACTAGCCATACGACGACGTACTTGATCATCATTCGGCCACCCCAGCTTCTACGAGCGTTTCAACGAGCTTCTTAGCATCTGTTGTGCCTTTAAGCCTATAGAGCTGTATAATACCAAAAGCTATGAGGGCGTTCACGGCTAGCCCGATCACGATCCCCGTCAACACCAGTGCTTGTGGTAGTGGGTCTGAGGCGTGTTTTGCTAAGACGTCTACGTGGACGTCACTGGGCTCTGGGTATACTGGGGGGACTATGGGGTGTGTGAAGTAGAAGCCCGAGAATATGATAGCAACGAACACAGTGTCTCCAAGTATAGTCAGCGCGATCAGCTTCTTAGTGAGGCTTCTACGGTACACTATCCCGTAGATCGCTACTACAGCGTTAATAGTCAAGACGCTTATAATTAAGGCGTATGTGTACTGCTCAAGCACCTTCAGCCACCTTGAACACCTCCTCGGGTATAGATAGGTAGAGGGCTACGGCGGTGAACCCAGACATAACGGCTAAGAACTCGAAGAGGTTGTAGAGCGATATGCTTCCACTAATGAGCTGTCCAAGCACAGTCGCGGGGTAAAAGGCTTGATTCGTTACTATCTCTAACCCCCTAATAGTGGGGAGAAAGGCGACGAGCCCTATTCCGGTGAGCGCGAAGCCTCTAATAGCTACGAGTCTAGTAGATGTGATCCCTCTTGCTATGAGCGCGTTTGCAGAGTAAACCGGGATCACGATCATCGATGCCACAGCGAGCGCAGACCCGCCTGGGAAGCCTCCACCAGGTGTTAAGTGTCCATGGAGAGCTATGGCTAACGATATCGTAGCTATTAGTAGCGAGATTATTCTCGTAGAGGATCTAGCGAAACTTGTAAGACCGATCTTGGTTTTAAGAGCCACCTCTTTCACTCTAAATACAGCGAGCCCACCAACTATGGCGAGGTATAGGACGAGGGTCTCGTAAATCGTGTCTAAACCTCTATAGTCCCAGACTATGGCTGTCACGGTCTCAGGGCTTGCAGTGTCGTTGATCGTGTTTTTAACGTAGTAGAGCCCAAGGCTCTTGAGAGCTCTTGGTACATCCATCTTTACGATGATAGTAAACACTAGAGGAGCGATCGTAGCAAGAGCGATCAACAGTATCAAGGCAAGTAGCCTTTTACTCATAGGGGCTAACCCTCACACCTTTCAGTCTTGCTGATAATGAACACTAGTAGGGCGCTGTAGAGACCCACAGAGACTGCTACATAGGTCATCACTATATCGGCAGCTCCCATCGTTTGTAGCATTATAGCATACATCACACTTTGCCCCGCTGAGAACGCTGCTGCCTTGAGTAAATCACGCTCTGTAATCGCGAGGTAGACAAAGGCTAAGCTCAATAGAGAAGCAGCTATTAGAAGTACGAGGGTTAGTATCATCTAGCTTCATCCTCCTCTAAGTGGTCTACGATAGGCGTCCACGGGACAATCTTACTTTTATGTGCAGCGTAGGCAAGTACGTGACTACCTATTGGCGCGACTATCAATATCACTATGGCTGTCACAAAGGCCACTCCCGCCACGAAGAACCTACCAGGAAGGTCGGCGAGGCCTAGCGCCATTAGTGAAAGCCCAATGAGTGGGAGGACTGCTCCATATATAGCCCCTATTGTGGCTGCATGTAGTCTAACGTAAAAGTTTGGAAACCTCACCAACCCCACAGCTGCTAGTAAATCGAAAACACCACCAACAACGAAGAGGACGCCCCCAATCCACACAAGCACTTCTCCTATCACACTCCCACCTCTCTAGTAACGAGGTATTTTGAAACGTAGATGTCTAGTAGATAGGCCCATAGAGCGAGCATTAGTGGTGGAGCCACCAAGAAGGGTGTTTTATAGTAGATCGCGAGAGCCATGAGGAAGACTGCGAGGTCGTAAGATAGGCAGTCTACAGCGAGTATTATGTCTGGTATTGTCGGCCCTCTTAGAGCTCTGTAGGAGTAGAGAGCTACGGCGAGTATATATAGTGGCGCCCCAATAAGCACGAATAGCTCGGCGATCCAGCTCAAAGTCTCAACCATCCAAGTTTTAAACAGCGTAGAGCTTATAAGTGTTCAATGGGTTGACTGCTTATGAAGAGGAAAGCGGTTGAGATCGTCGGTTTCACCAAGAAGTTTGGAAACTTCGTAGCGGTCGACAACTTAAACCTAGACATCTACGAGAACGAGATATTTGGCCTACTAGGGCCTAACGGCTCGGGTAAAACAACAACTCTTCTAACCATCGCGACTGTGTATAAGCCAACTAATGGAGACATATACGTGTATGGACATAGCGTTACGCGAGAAGATTACGAGGTAAGAAAGCTTGTTGGAATAGCGTTTCAAGAGCCGAAAGCCATGTGGATCGATAAGCCGATAGACCTCTTAACCTGGCATGCGAGAGTGGTTGGGTACTCTAGTGAAGAGGCGAAGGAGGTTGTGAGAGAAGTAATGGAGCTACTGGGGCTCTGGGAGTATAGAAACAAGTACTTCTATCAACTCAGCGGTGGGACTAGGAAGAAAGTAGAGCTCGCGAAAGTCTTAATTCAAAGACCGAGAGTGGCCATACTCGACGAGCCCACAGCTCAGGTGGACGTCCTATCTAAACACGCGCTCTGGGATGTGATTAGGAAGCTAAGAGATGAGGGGTCAACGGTTATCATAGCTACAAATGACATGTTTGAAGCTGAGAGGGTCTGTGAGAGAATAGCGATCATACATAGAGGGAGGCTCAAAGCTCTCGGTACGATTAGCGAGCTCAAAGACTCGATACCAAGGGGCGACATCATTGAGATCCAAGTTCAAGGCCCCAACTTGACGCCTGAGGCAGTAAAAGAGCTTGAGCGGTTAGGGAAAGTAAACGTCAAGCTTGACACGATCACTATATACTCTGAGAAAGCGGAAGAGAAGGTTGTAGAGGTGATAGACGCCTTGAGGAGGAGGGGCATTCAAGTAAAGAAGATAATGGTTAAAGAGCCGACGCTCGACGATGTCTTCACATACCTAACAGGGGCTAGGTTGAGGGAGGAGTAGCGTGACTCTGAGGACGATAATGCTCATTGCGATGTGGGATTTAATGAAGCTTAAGAATCAAAAGGTATTTATAGCTATGAGGCTCGCCTGGTTTATAGTGCAGATCATCGTATTTGCAAGGGCCATATCCTACGTTGTCTCGACTAAAATACTCCAATACACCGGAGGCGTTGACTACTACTTATTCTACATACTCGGCGTCTACACAACAGTCCTCTACACGACTGGGATCGCGAGAGGCTATATGATAGCTGAGGAGTTTGATGATGGCATAGTGGAGTACCACCTATCTCTACCAGTCAAGAGAGATGTCCTCGCAGTTGGCAGAGTGCTTGGAGGTAGCGTGTCGACGTTGATATTTACACTCCCAATGATGGCGGTGGTCTACGCCATGCTCGGTGTTCGAGACCTCTTCACTATAGTGGTTGCAATCATCTCTGCACTAGTGTTTTCAGCTGGCGTAGTCTCCTTTGTGGTGTTGATAGTATTCACTATCAAGTCTACAGACTTAACAGACATAATTGTCGGCGCCATAGATGCGTTGCTTGTGAGGCTTAGCACAGTATTCTACCCACTACCAGTGATCCTGGCTACAGGTATAGCTCCATACTACGTCGTGGCAGCACTAAACCCCATTTCCCACATGTCTGACTTTTTGAGGCTACTAGTGTTTCCTGAGTACTACATCGTTGTACAACATGGGCCTGTGGCTAGCATATTATATATTCTGGGCTTCTCTACGGGGCTCTTGATACTCGCGATCGAGTTCTACGAGAAGAAGGCTGAAGCGGGAGGCTGGAGATGAGACACGCGATCTTAGAGGTTGCTTGGCAGGCTTGGATAGTCTCACTTAGAGACTTGAAGAGGTTTTGGCAAAACATCTACTGGCTAGCAGGCCAGGTGGCTATGAACATAGCAGACCTGCTGATATTTGGCCTTATATTTAGAGGGGTCGTCAAGCCAGAGCTGATACCAGACTACATAAGGTTCATAACTCCAGGTATCTTGTGCCTCTCAATATTCATATCCTCTTTCACCATTGGGAGAGAGGTTGGCGTAGAGCTTAGAAGAGAGGTAACTCAATACCTCGTCTCGCTACCAGTAACTAGGGGCGCTCTAGTCGCTGGCAGAGTTCTTGGTGGTGTTCTAAGGGGGTTTATGTACCAAGCCGGCTTTCTACTCCTAGCAGTGATCTTGATGGGCCCACCGACCCTGGAGAGGTGGCTGTTAATACTATTGGTATCTCTCATGATAGCCATTACCATGTCGAGCCTCTCAATAACGCTAGTAACTCTCACTAGAGATTTCAATCTACAAGCAGCTATTAGGTCTATGGTCTACTTCGCTTTCTTCTTCATCTCAAACGTCTTCTACCCTGAAAGAGCCTTAGAGGCGAGGCTAGGTCCTCTCGCCCCGATCGCTCGCTACTCGCCCGTTTCAATGGCCGTCTCAATCTACAGGCACGCTTTCAACTACCTTAGAGAAGTAGATTTAAAGTTCAACCTACTAGGGCTTGGAGCCTGGTGCATCACTACATTCTTGTTTGCATACAAGCTGTACATCAGGAACTTAACTAGGTGATGTTTAAAAGCTAGTACTACATTGAGTAGCAAAGGTCTACTGGTGCTTAGGCATGTCGACCCCTCAAAAGGCTAAGAAACCTAGGGAGAAGATCACCGTTCCAGACGAGTTGAAGTTGAAGTCTACAGCTAACTTAGAGGAGTTACTAAGGAAGTTGAAATCGGAGGTTGAAAAAGGCGCTGTAAAGTTCTACACGCCATACATGCTTGCCACGGCTTACGGCATCAAGATCAGCGATGCCAAGAAGATACTCAACGAGGCTGTTAGACAGGGCTTCATGAAGCTATACAGTGGTGGAAGAAGAGCTAAGATATACGTACCCGCCTAAGTGGCGGGCTCAATCTACGAGATCAACCTCTTTAACCCCCATCAATTAAACACAACCCGGTCTGGAGATGCAATAGAACTGTTCAAGCAATAGAAGTCGCAGCTAAAAGTCGGTTAAAGCCCTCAGAGAGCAAGAGTAGCATTAATCAGTAAATTTAAAACCTAGAAACCATTAAAAATAAACACAGAGCGGCGGTCGTCTAGCCTGGACTAGGACGCCGGCCCCCCAAGCCGGAGATCCCGGGTTCAAATCCCGGCCGCCGCATACTTCCTCTAAACATTGAACGTCTCGCCATCGTATTGTAGAGACATAGTTACAGATGAAAGCTTCGCCTTTCAAGGTGGGAATGGATAGAAATGTTTGTATGTGTGTTCGATTGATCGGTGGTGTGTCCGGTCAAGTTGAAGTGCCCCTCATGTGGGCATGTCTGAGACTATAGGGGCAGTTTCCATTAACAAGGTGGGTTAGGGCTGTTTGAGCCCTTTCAGGGCTGTATGGGGTTTATAAGCCCCTGGAGCCTGTGTATTCGATCGACGCCTCCGAGCTCCTGAGACCCGCAGAGACTGTGAGCCCTAGGCGACTAGCGGGGGGCTACTGCGGTGAGTGGGCTCGGGGAGACCGTTGAGAGGCAGGTGGCGGGGAGCTGGAATCAATGAAGATGAAGGGCGATGGACCGCCATCTACTGAGAAACGGTAAGAGGAGGTACTATACCAATCGTCTAAATTGCCATAGGAGCGTGAATATAGCCAAGTGCAGGGTTGAGTGACAGTGTCTTTGAGGGTGAGAGTTACCTAACCCTGACCATTGGGATGAGCTACGCTACTATTAACTAGTTTCTAGAATTAATAATTCGTATTCATCTAGTTTAATAGATAGTGTGGTTGCATCGTTTCTTCTTTCCAACTCGTAGTTTCTCTGTTTAAGGGGGGACCACGCCTTCTTGATCTCGTATCCCTTAACTTCCACGAGAACTTCCAGGGGTATAGTTGATCTAGGCGGCCACACACTCTCAGCAGTCGAATACCACATTGTAGGGTCATCTGTATTCCCTCTAACTATAATTCTTTTATCAAACGTCAAATTCACTAAGTGAATAATTAATTGGCCTTTTCTCTCATAAGGCTCTACGAGAACGATACCTTTAGTAATTATCTTAACTGGTGGTTCGCCACCACACCATTTGATAGAGTTTAGTATTAATTGCTCATATTGTGGTAATCCAAGCCTCCAGTACAATCTACCTAGTTGGCCTGTGTAATATACTACTTTTTTCTCCTTACTTACCACTATGGCCGGGGCCCTAGTTAAACACCCCATGAGTGGCGGCGACCTTCCATTTTCATACTCGTATCCAAACTCGCTTTGAGGCTCAGCTATGTAGCCTAGGACGTCCACGTCTCTCATAGGCTCTATTAATGTATGCCACGCAATAGAAGGAGGAGTTCTTCTCTCTCTAAAAACTCTATCGTAGTCGCCCCAGAGAATTACCTTATCACTTAATCCACTAGTAACCTGGTGTTCTTTTTCTAATACAATATAGCTCCATGGGTATTTTAAAAGACCTTTAAAAGATACTCCTAAAACATCTCTTAACTGAAAATCCTCGAGGAGATCTCCTTGGTCATTCATCATAGACGTCAAGTAAGTAGCTACTAGTCCTCCACCGCTATTTACGTACTCTGAAATATATTTAACACTCCTCTCTGAAAGAGACGCTGTATTAGCAAGCACAAGGACTTTATAATCATAGATATCTCCACTATCCAATTGCGTATCAACTACGAAGTCTACTGGAAGCCCATTATATACTAGTGAATAGTAAAAACCTCTTATCTCATCTGTTACGTGTCTAGGGTCGCTTTGTCCAGCCCAATCTCTACTTCTATTAGAATATACTACACCAACATACCTGATCCTCTTAACACCCTGCATAAACTCTTCAAGCTTCTCAATTTCCTCAAAAACCTCTCTAACCGGTTGCTTAAACATACGTGATTGAACAAATGTAGAGCTAAAAACTAAAACCATGGGATCTCCTCCAGCTGCAAAGATCTCTCTGATCCCCTGCTTAATAACAATAGGCGTGGTAGAAGTTGTTGTTAAAGCCATGTGGAAAGCATTTCGCGTAGCCCACACCCTTTTTCCGCCACTCAGAGCCTTAGTTAACTTAACAATCTCCGCTAGAAAACCTGGTGGCTGATAATCTACCTCAGATGCTTCAGCGAAGACTATGTCTATGAAATTCCTAGATAGCTCTACAATAGTATTCGCTCTACCCTTCCAGCCGGCTGGGTGGTTATTATACACTAGGGCTACATGAGGAGATCTCTCTTTAATACTCCTCCAGATCTTCTCGATCGCTTTCACGTTAACGCTATATCTCCACAGGAAACTCTCTCTATATGCGCGACTAGACCAGTCTTCTACTACGGGTAAATCTCTATTTAACGCATCTCTATGTTTAGTCTTACAGTACTCACAGTAACAAGCCCTTTCAAAATCTGGCATATATCTGAAAGAATCTAATAGTATACCATCAACACCATACTCTAAGACTTCCTCAACCTCTTTAACAACCATTTCAAGGAACGGGCTATTAAGACACATTAGAGGCCATCTGAGTGGAGAGCCTCTCTCTAATCGGGGGTCAGTGTCCATGTGTATTACTTCTCCATTAAAACTTCTCTGAGCCCACTCAGGATGCTCACTAAATAACTCTGGATTTGTAGTGTGACCTACCATGACAAATACTTTAATCCGATACTTCTTCGCTTCCGATATAACTTCTCTCAAAAGATCTCTATTACCGAGCCTAGTGGTTTTTCTCGCAATTCTACTCTCATAGTAAGCTCTACCCCAAGCGTCTCTCGCGAAGAGTACAATGGTATCGCAGTGTAGTTCTCGTGCTAGATTTACAATGTCTACCCCACTAACCCTGTCGAGGTATACTAAGTCCTTATCTTCAAAGTTAAATTGGAGTATCCTAGCCATTAACAAACACCTCGCAGTTCAACTATACTAGCAGCTATATCTTCGATCACCGCGTCTTGAGAACCGACTGAGACGATATTGCCATCAACTCTAATTGTAAGCTGGGCGATTCCTCTACCATTTTCGAGTATAGAGTCCAAGAGGTCGCCTTCAACAACGCAATTAACACCACTCTTGACGTATTTACCATAGACTAAGACACGTATTTTACACTTAGATTGTCTCAATCTCAATGTCTCATAAATTGCAAGTCTCAATACCGTGAAAGATGTTGGGAGTTTTACAGGTTCGTCTCGAATAATTTCACTTCTAATCCATTTGTAGAAGAAGTCCTGCTCGATATGGTCTATTATTACGGGCTCTTCAATTATAAGACCATAACTAGGCTTTTCATTAATACCCCTTCTCCTCTGGGATAATACCGCTATACGTGAATCAGCTATTACCATTAAATCTCCTGAGACGTATTTTCTAAGCTTTCTCACTCTTGGAAGGTTAGAGTAATCTATCGTGATACCTGGGACTTCATACAGCAATATGTATGTGTTGACACCCTCTTTTTCTTTTAACTCTGCGATTTCGCTTAAGTAGTTGACAAACTCAAAATCGCCACACACTATTAAGTTTTTAGTGGCATCATTCGCTACTTCTCTAGCTTTAAGTAAAAATGTCTTCCAGTTCTTTACAACATATACGAGTGGTTCTTCGACCATAATTTTACGTTCAACGGGGACAATAGTTTTAAGCCTCTTAATTACATTGTCTCTAATGAATTCAAGCTTCTCTAAGTAAAGTTTTTCGAGAATACTAGGAGATACAGCTTTATATAGAGTAGGTCTACCACGACTTACCTCCACGAGCCCTTTTGAAACAAGCTCTTTAATGTAATAGTAGATCTGTGATGCTTTAGCTCCAAGTCTCTCGCTTAACTCACTCAATGTGAGGGGTCCTTCGAGTAAAAGTCTAAGATATACTTCACAACCAAATCGACTAATTCCAAGTATAGAAAACAACTGGACAAATTCTTCACTACATATCAGTCGTTCTAGGGAGTTTTGCATACACGTCCCCTCTGCACATTCATCACTAGTTTATTTATAAACTTTTTTATGAAAAACCATCAGTTTCTATTCAAGAGATCAATTGAAAACAATAGTAAAAATACGTAATTTCATCATTTTAAAGTATATTAAAGTAAAGTATATAAGACAGCTCTGAATATGCAAGAAGTGAAAGGTGAGATGTTGAAAGGTATTATCAAACCTAGAGTTCTAGGGATCATCATTGCCGTCATAGTTGTGATCGCTATTATTGGAATAATAACCTATTACCTCACCGTGCCCCCTGCACCACCTACTCCTACACCATCTCCTACCCCCACGCCTACTCCTACACCACCTCTTCCACCAACCCCTACACCAACACCGCGCCCTCTAGTAAGAATAATATTTGCGTCTACACAGCTTGCCCCACCGGCTGAGCAGGCGTTTATGAGGGGTCTCTTAGCCTCACTTCTACATGAGAAGAATATTCAAGTAGAATTCGTACCACTAAGCTATACCGATATGGCGGCTAAATTAGAAGCAGAAGTAACAGCACGCGCGGTAACCGTCAGCGTTGTGGGGGGATTAGCTACAGAGATAGATTATTTTGCCAGCAAAGGCTGGCTCGAAGACTTAGCTAGATTTGGAACTCTACCCGGGAGGACTTTTGTTGATACAGCACTAAGGGTCGTAGATGAACACAAGAGACTATATGGTATAACGAGCTTTATCCCCTGGATGACAGCTACATTTGTAATCGTAGTAAATAATGAAGCGTTTAAGTATTTACCTGAAGGTCTTACGCGTGAAGATGTAGTTATGGGTACTGAGAAGTGGACTTGGGATGCGCTAGTAGCATGGGCTAAGAACATATATGAAAAAACCGGCGAGAGGAGAGTTGGATTACCAGCAGGTGCTGGAGGCTTACTTCATAGATTACTACACGGGTATCTCTACGTCTCATATACAGGTTATCAGTCTAAATACTTCAACTCACCAGAAGCTGTGCAATTGTGGACTATGCTTCGTGAACTCTGGAAATACTGTCACCCAGAGAGTACAACGTGGTCGGCCATGGCTGAGCCGTTGTTGAGGGGTGATGTGTGGATAGCGTGGGATCACACTGCTAGAATAATAGCGGCTGTCAAAGAGCGCCCAGAAATGTTTACAGTAGTTCCCGTTCCAAGAGGGCCTGTGGGTCGAGGATATATAATCGTACTCGCTGGTTTAGCTATACCTAAAGGCGCACCAAACCAAGATGTTGCATGGGAGCTTATAGAGTTCTTAACTAGGCCGGAAATTCAAGCTAGAATAGCTGAAAACGTAGGATTTTTCCCAGTGGTTAAGGAGGCTACACCTGTAATTGTGGATCCAGGTGTAAAGAAGGTTTCTGAGGGTGTTAGTAGGCAATTAGCTACTCTTGATGGTAAGCCAGTATTTATACCAATGCTTGGAGGTAGAGCTGGAGATTTTATAGCGATATATAGAGAGGCATTTGAGAGAATCGTGTTAAAAGGCGAGGATATATCCACAGTACTAGCAGAGCTAGAGCCTAAGCTTAAAGCGATATTCGCTGAGCTTAATGTCCCAGAGCCTTAGTTTACATGGTGTTAAATGTGAATCCTAAATCTCGCCTTTTTTCTCCACACTTCCTTGTTCTCCCAACACTTATATATCTAGCTTTCTTTACTGGGTATCCAATCTTATACGCCATTAACCTTGCACTTACAGGTTCTCCACCAGCCTTACTCCAAGTGATTACATCGCCTAGGCTCAGAGAAGTTTTATTCTATACTATCATGATAATAGCTTCGGTCATACCTTTACAACTTATTATTGCCATTTTTACTTCAATATTCTTTCTTAACAGATTTAAGGGGAGAGAAGTAGTATTATATTTATTCATCCTTCCACTGGCTATTAGTGAAGTTGCCGCTGCACTATTATGGTACACGATGCTCTCTTCACGTGGATTTTTAAACAAGCTTTTGTTAGAATTAGGCATTATAAGTAAGCCAATATACTTCTTTGGCTACGAATTTAGAGATCGAACGTTACTAGCCATAGTGTTAACTGAGATTTGGAGAGCTACTGCGATAGTATTTGTAATAATATATGCTGGGTTACAAATGATTAATAAAGAGTACTTAGAGGCAGCAGATGTATTTGGATTTAACTTCTGGCAGAAATTGAGATATGTAATCTTACCACTCTTAAAACCCTCGATACAAACAGCTTTAATTATAAGGACGCTATTTGCATTTCAAATAGTAGGTCCAATATTTATTCTCGGAGGAGAGTATGTTAGAGTAATGGCTACCGAGGTAGTATACTGGTATTCTATGAGAATGAATACTTACATGGCTAGCGCGTGGGCTATTTTAATTGGGTTTATAGTGTTGATTCTTGGCTCACTCTACATAAAGTTAATTAAACCTGTAGAGGCGTAATTTTTATGAGGAAAACCTGGATTTACATAATTGCGATCTTCATATCCCTGTGGATTTTAACCCCGATTATCTACACTACTATAGCCTCATTTGCAGATGCCAGAGACTACTATGAGCGACTAATACCTAGAAAGTATACGTTGAGATATTATGAAGAATACTGGAGACTTGGAGTTAGCAGTGCGTTATTAAGGAGTATTCAAGTCGGCTTATCAACCGTCGCCATGAGCTTTCTAATCGGAATCCCAGCCGGATATGCTGTTGGGAGGTTGAAGTTTAAAGGTAGAGATGTCATTAAAGTAACTATATTGCTTTTCAGGGTGTTACCAATAGTCATTATAGCTGTTCCACTAGCAGTTCTCTTTATTAGAATAGGGCTCTATGACACACTAATTGGAGTAGCTCTTATACATACAGCTATTGCACTTCCATTCGTAGTGTTAATAACTTCAAGCATATTCATCAGCATTCCACGAGAACTAGAAGAAGCAGGAGTAGTGTTTGGACTTAGCCCCCTACAAGTATTTGTGAAAATAACGCTACCACTGGCAACACCAGGATTGGCTGCTGCAGCTATGTTTGCGTTTTTAATATCGTGGAACGAAGTTGTAGCTGCAACTATACTTAGCTATCTTAATAGAACACTACCAGCTATGGTTTTAACACCATATGTTATGGGAACGGGTGGAGAGCTACCAGATCCATATAAATTCGCAGCAGCCACCATAATGATCGTCCCTGCACTGGTGTTTATGGCTTATATTAGGAAATACCTCACAGCTATGTGGGGTGCTGCTGGGGTGAAGTAGTGTGGTGCGAGTTGATCTCGAGGATATAACTAAGCGTTTTGGTAACATAACAGCAGTAGACCACGTATCTTTTAGTGTAGAACATGGAGAGCTCTTTGTCCTACTAGGACCTTCGGGTTGTGGTAAAACGACTACGTTGAGAATTATTGCTGGTCTTGAAACCCCAGATCTCGGTAGAGTCCTATTTAATGGTAAGGATGTAACACACGTACCAGCTAGGAGAAGAAACGTTGCTATGGTATTTCAGAGTTACGCCGTATGGCCACACATGAAAGTATTTGATAATATTGCCCTTCCATTAAAAGTCAGAAAACTACCTCGTGAAGAGATCGAGAAAAGAGTTAAATTTGTTGCCGAAATGCTTCAAATTACTAATCTGCTAGATAGATATCCATTTCAACTCTCTGGAGGTGAAAGGCAAAGAGTTGCTGTAGCAAGAGCTCTCGCCGTTGAACCTGAAGTCCTCTTAATGGATGAGCCTCTTAGCAATCTTGACGCTTTATTGAGAGTTCAGGCCAGGGCCGAATTAAAAAAACTACAAAGAGATCTTAAGATCACAACCATATATGTTACTCACGATCAAGTTGAAGCTATGGTATTAGCAGATCGAATAGCGGTAATGAATAAAGGTAAAATAATGCAAGTTGGAACCCCAGATGAGATCTATAATAAGCCGGCAAACAGGTTCGTAGCGCACTTTATTGGATCGCCACCCATGAACTTCTTTGAGGGTATAGTAGAGGAAAATGGTATTAATGCGGGATTTGCCAAAATACCCTTTAAGAACATACCAGTCGAGCTAATAGGGAAAAGAGTAGTAGTTGGCATAAGACCTAGCGATATCTCATTATCACCAATAGCTAGTGGTATCCAAGTGAGAGGACATATTATCTTAGTAGAGAACCTGGGAAGCGAGTATATATTGCATGTTGATGTTGATGGTGTCATATTAAGAGCTATGTCTAAAATTAAGCCAGTTAATAATGAGGTGCTATTATATCTAGATCAAAATAGACTACACTTATTCGGCGAAGATGAAAAAAGATTAAACTTATAGTATCCACGCAGAATTCACGCACTCAAAGGATCATTAGTTCCTCTTAGACCTAGATCTACCCTAAAGTAGTTATGTTGAAATCAAACCACGATAACAAGGTACTCTTATAGATTTCATGGCAAGGTTAAAACCAATAATGTCAAGTTATTTATTCAACTTTGGTCTTTAGTCTAGAAAACTCCATAGGTGAAGCATTCGCTTATAAATACAATGCAGAGTTCTCTCCTTAACGTCGTAACTCGAACCCTGATCGCGTCATAGATCTCTCTTAGTAAAACTTGATCTTTGCTAAGCCTGCATTACTCTTCAATAGCGACATCAACATTAAAGCTATTACTTCCTTAGGTCTTAATAAGTCTCTATTAATGTACAAATGTACAATGCAAGGCGGCAAACTCCGATGATCTTTGACGTTATATGCGTCATTGAAAGACTCTCCACTCGATGCTCTAAATACCTATAGAGAGTTCTCACGACCTCCTAGACATCAGGTTATAAAGATACTTTTTAGCAAGGGGTTTCCTAGGAGATCATCTGTGAATAGTTATAAATAGTTTTGAACGCTTCGTCCTCGCCTCGGGGTTTCTAGGCTCTCTTCGCGGCGTTGTTGCACCACAGACCATGCTATCAGAGCTCTACATAACCCACAAGCCCCTTATTCTGCGTTGAAAGCGCAAGCACGAGTTCTAGAGCTTGCCAGTAGCTAGAACATGTGAAGAGATTAATCGATGATCTACAGTCAACTATAGAGGTTCTCGACTCGATATTGATAGTGCAATGTTACGTCAGACTTTACACCTCTATGGCGCTACTCTACCCCTCTCGCTCTAAGTGCTTCTTCGACCTCTTCGATGCGCACTACTAGTAGGGTTGCAAAAGCTCTCAACGCGTACTTAACACTTATTGGACTAGGAGTCCAACCTCTAGATCTCAAGGTGTCTAGAGCGTCTGAGACCAATTTAATAGAATAGTCGAGTAAGAGGTATGCAAGTGATAAGACGTTAAACCCGAGTAGCCTCCTAACGTGTTGTGGTGGTGTGGTCGCTATAGCAAGGTATAAGGCTGTGAATGTGGTGTAGCCGTAGATGAGGTTGTATATGTGTTCAACTGTAAGGGTCTTGAGGGCGGCGTTAATGGCGATCAATAGTGTCGATGTGAATAGCCACGCGAGAGCTACTCGAAGAGGCGTTTTCCAGAGGCCTACGTAGATCAGTAGGCTAGCGTTTAATAGGAGAGAGGCTAGCACGGCGTAGATACCTATGAGTCTAGAGGCTAGAGTCAACGCGACTATAGCCACCTTTACAGGTATAGATGAGAACTCGGAGAGAAACGTCCTCCTAGTCGCCGTGAAGACTTCCATATTAAACACCACAGATCTGCTGGGTTGAGGGGATGCCGTGCTCTTCGAGGATCTCTGGTGTTAAAGAGTCTAGGTCTCCATCATACACTACCACCCCCTTTGAGAGAACGAGCGTCCTCGAAGGTCTCAATAAGTGGAGATATCCAGCGTTAGCGGTGGCCACGACTATAGTCTTGCCTCTCTCAAGCCCGTAGTTTATGAGCTTGACGACAGCTCTCACTCCATCACTATCTAGGTAGTCGAAGGGCTCATCGAGTAGCCAGACTGGCTGGTCTAGTGCGAGAATGCTAGCCATAGCCACACGTCTAGCTTCACCACCACTTAGAGTGAAAGGAGACCTGTCTAGTAGGTGTCTAGGTACAAGGATCCTCACTACCTCTTCGTTGAGCGGGGCGCCAGCCACTTTCTCCGTGAACTCTAGCTCCCCTCTCACAGTGGCCTCTACGAAGCCTGCATAGGGGTTTTGCCAAACGTAGCCAACCAGCCTGACCCCTCTTCTCCGGGGGATCTTGTGGATATCTTCGCCAAGAACTAGCACTCTACCCCTCGACGGCTTAATGAGCCCAGCAATGGTCTTCAAGAGAGTAGACTTACCTGAGCCGTTGCGACCAATAATCACGTGTAGTCCTCTATTGAGAGTTAATGTAATGTCTCTGAGAACTTCGTGCTCTCCGAGGACTACTGTGGCGTTCTCTACGAGTATCAATGGATCTTCAGCCCCTTCATGAGGAATACTATAAGCGAGGTTCCAAGCACCCCTATAGCTACGAGACTACCGACAAGAACGCCTATAAAGGCCACGAGAAACTCCACTCCGCCAAATAGGTGTAGGACGAAGTAGCCGACGATCAGCGAGACCACTATGGACTCCGCGAGAGCTGCAGTTATAAGCGCGGGCAACCTCTTACTAGCTCTACCAATAGCCCAGGCTACGAGCGAGGCAACTAGGTTTGCAAGAGACCCGAAAACCACGTCTACTACGCCAAATGGAGATGCTATGTTGCCAATAGCGCAGCCCACCGTAAGCCCGACAACGCCGTAGACTCCAAAGTAGTCGAGAAACGGCAGTAGTAGTAGCGCATCGGCAACTCTAACTTGAAATTCCAAGAAGCTTATGGGAGCTAGCAATATCACAAACGCGGCGTATAAGCTAGCAATAACAGCAGACTTGACGACGCCAGCCACCCGCATAGTAACACCTATCGAACCCCGAGATTGTGATTCAAAGGCGTGGTGGATTATAAATACGCGACTGAAATAGAGAGCGATCAATAGTATTTTTGCAAGCGCGTGGTGTAGGGATTATGAGCGCTCTACTCCACTCGTAGCTTAGACTTCTCGTTCAATACACTCCCAGTAACACTCGTAGTCTAAAAGCAACTCGCCATAAATGCTCTCCTTCGAACATCTCTTCAGACAACGCAGTTCACGCCACTCATCTCCACTCATTGTAACACGCTCACAACCACTTAAATAGAGCGTGCATTTATATAGAGACGAAGAGCGTTTATATACTAGAGCCCAGATCACGAGTTCCGGTGTGAAAGCTGTGGGTGGCGTAATCATGGACATACCGAGCTCGATAGTTCTTGTGTTAATAGGTCTTGTTGTTGCATTGTGGGGTCTACAGCTTTCGAGAATCCTAACTTCTATATTGTTTGGTGGGTTTCTTGGCTTGCTCCTGTGGAAGATCTCCATGACGACTCTGGGGAGCCTCTTGGTCTCAGTAGCGCTCCTCATGGTTGGGTTTATACTGGGGGCTGTTATTGGGTTTGTACTACTGAGGCTGGCTATCTCAATACTTCTAGCCTACATGATCGCCTCAGCTGTGGTGAGCGAGCCCCTTGCCCTCTTCGTGCTTGTATTGATCCTAGCAGCTATATTCTACGTCCTAAGCAAGATAATCCTCCCAGCGTTCTTCGCGGCTTTAGGCGCGACGATGATATATAGAGGCCTCGTTGGCATAGGGCTGAGCACGTGGTTCGCAATGCTACTATGCGTAGTAGTCGCCATGGTTGGATACTACAACCAAGCAAAGCGCGCGATCTAGTGAACAACCATTCTCTATAGGCAGAATACTCACTACCGCCAAGCCAGCGTTCGATTTTCAACCTCGATAATTCAATCTAAACTAGGCATCTAGAATTTAGCTCTTAGGTGTTAAGTGTGAGCGATGAGCGCGTCATCAAAGAGATCTTGTCGAAGAAAGACCCGCAGGGATACTACGTCCTTCCAGCGGTAAATAGTGCTGAACTACAAAGGGTTTTAGAGGGGTACGTTAAGCTGGGTGTTCAAGCCTACTACTACGGCGACGTGGCGTTGATCAGGTGTAGGTCTAGGAGAATGGCAGAAGAGATTGCGAGAAAACTACATTCTAAAGGGCTATTGAAACTTAGTAAAAAGTAGCCCCGAAGACCACTTGCCGATCTCTCTCGCTTCGATACCACCGGCTCTAGGTAAAGCTCTACGTTTTATTCAGTTGCCGTTCCCCAAGGAACATTGCATTAAAAGAGCTGTGTATATGGAGCTTTCTAAACAGCTATAAACCTCTATCCACTATTCTCACAATAGGCGGATGACAAACCATGCCGGCTCTGAGTCTATGATGACCCCCTAGCCCAGGACGTGCCTCATCAGCTGTTCTTCAATGTCGCTCAAAAGGTTGTCTGTATTAACGAATAAAGGTGCTATGTGGGCGTAGGAGCGGCTTCAGCATAACTCTGATTAATCACCTATCATTCTTGCCGGGTTTTCATCACCACATAGCTACTATGTTGCTTAAGGGTTTAATACGTGTATTTATCAAACCCCTTTAGTTATTAGAGGCTTTTCTACACATAGTATAGATTGGTGGATGGTAACATGGTTGATATGCCTTTAAAGCTTATTGCTGAGACTATTGATCGCTTTGAGCTTATATCTGCTAGGACACAGATGGTTGCACTATTGACTAATTTGTTTAAACAGACGCCAGCAGATATTATTGATAAAGTTGTATACTTGATTCAAGGCGTGCTAGCTCCTGATTGGAAGGGGGTTCCAGAGCTCGGTGTTGGTGAAAAACTCTTAATAAAGGCGATCTCGCTGGCTTGCGGCGTCTCCGAGAGAGAGGTCGAGAAGACTGTTAAAGAGCTAGGTGATCTTGGGAGAGCGGTTGAAAGGCTCAAAGAGGCTACAAAGGCGAAACAAGCTACACTAACCCTTTTCTCATTCACCGGCGCGAAGACCGAGCTCACCGTCCTCAACACGTACAACACGCTCCTAAAGATCGCGATGACTCAAGGCGAGGGCAGTAAAGACCTTAAGGTGAGGCTGACCGCCAGCCTATTAAAGGACGCCTCTCCAAAAGAGGCGAAGTTTATAGTTAGGTTCATTGAGGGCAAGCTGCGAGTTGGTGTTGGAGACGCGACGATCATGGACGCGCTGGCGGTCACATATGGTGGTGGTGTCCACGCGAGATCTATCATTGAGAGAGCTTACAACTTGAGATCAGACCTCGGCGAGGTGGCGAAAATACTCGCAACACGAGGACTCGAGGAGCTAAAGAAGATCAAGCCCCAGGTTGGTATACCAATAAGGCCGATGCTGGCCGAGAGGCTTAGCGACTCGAAGGAGATACTCGCTAAGACAGGTGGCGACGCCTTCGTAGAGTACAAGTACGATGGCGAGAGAGCTCAGATCCACAAACTCGGCGACAAGATATGGATATACTCGAGGAGGTTAGAGAACATTACACACCAATATCCAGACGTCGTGGACATGGCGCTTAAGCAGATAAAGGCGAATGAGGTGATAATTGAAGGTGAGATCGTGGCATACGACCCAGAGACAGGCGAGCTTAAACCATTCCAAGAGTTAATGCATAGAAAGAGAAAACACGATGTACACCAAGCGATCAAGGAGTACCCCGTGAAGGTCTTCCTATTCGACCTACTGTACCTAGACGGTGAAGACTACACAACAAAGCCCCTACCGCAGAGGAGAGAGGCGCTAGAGAAGATCATCGAGAAGACCGAGAACTTCACCGTCGCAGAGTACATTAGAACCTCAAGCCCAGATGAGCTGGAGGAGTTCTTCCTAGAGGCGATCAGTGAAGGTGCTGAAGGCGTTATGGTCAAGGCTCTACATAAAGACTCTATATACCAAGCAGGTGTTAGAGGCTGGCTTTGGATCAAGTATAAAAGAGACTACAAGAGCGAGATGGCAGACACAGTTGATCTCGTCGTTGTAGGAGCGTTCTACGGTAAGGGGCGTCGTGGCGGCAAGTTTGGTGCTCTCTTAATGGCTTCCTACAACTCAGAGAAAGATGTGTTTGAAACGGTGTGCAAGGTTGGATCTGGGTTTAAAGATGAAGATCTAGACAAGCTGCAAGACATGCTTAGACCATACATTAGGGACCGAAAACACCCACGAGTAGTGGCAGAAATGGAGCCAGATGTCTGGGTGGAGCCTGTCTTCGTTGCAGAAGTGATAGGGTCAGAGCTTACACTCTCTCCAATACATACGTGCGCTAAGGGGGTGATCAAGGAAGGCGCTGGCATATCGATAAGGTTCCCAAGATTTATACGTTGGAGGCCTGATAAACGCCCTGAAGACGCGACCACGAGTCAAGAGCTTGTCGAGATGTATGAGAGGCAATTGAAGAAAATAGCGGTTGAAGCTGGACCCGAAGCACCCTAGCTGAGGCTCGAACGCTAATATAGGTCAGTGATCACGGGTTCTCGCGACATGCCAGCTGTTTTTGTAGTTTTCGTGGGCCCGGCAGGTAGTGGTAAGAGCTCACTGGTAGCGACCTACACATCGTGGGCTAGAAGGCACCTACTACTGAGAGTAGCACCCGTCAACCTGGATCCTGGAGCTGAGGAGGTTAAGTATAAGCCTGTTTTCGACATACGAACAATGTTCACTCTAAGAGAGATCATGGAGAAGTACGGGCTGGGACCAAACGGGGCGTTCATCAAGGCCTCTGAGCTGATCGCTGAGAGGCTTAGTGAAATACTTTCTCATCAACCATTCTCAGCCCCGGATAAGTGGGATTTAGTATTGATCGATACTCCCGGCCAAATGGAGGCCTTTCTATTTAGACCATCGAGCACAGCGTTTTTCAGCGCGTTGAGGAGGCTTGGAAACACCGTGATAGTTTACATCATAGACGCGTCTGCTGTAGAACGGGTAACAGACGCCGTCTTTCTCTGGTTTCTCTACGTCTTGATCCAGGTCAAGACAGGGCTTATAGCGGTCCCTGTGATAAATAAACGCGACATAGCGTCTAAGCTCGACGTCTTAAAACTACTTGTTGAAAACCCACTAAAACTTATCGAGCACGTCGAAAACGAGGGCCTCGCCTCAGAGGTGATTCCAAGCCTCATCGATATAGCGGTGAAGACTAGGGGGCCTTTGAGGACGGTGATGGTCTCAGCCATGTGCGAAGACGACATGGAAGCCCTCCACGCGCTTGTCCACGAGGCTTTTTGCGTTTGCGGAGACTTAACGTAGTATCCAGTCCTCGTTCTTAGCTTATATATCGGGTCGAGCATTCCTAAGCTCTAGTAGCCATCGCGCTAGAGAGCTGTTAGTGTAATGGCGAATTCGCACAGAGTGGTGTTAGCGCGTTGAAGCTGTATAGGCCGAAGTCTATTGTGAGTAGGTATTACACAGTGCTCTTTAATCTCCCAAAGTGGCAAGTATTGACCGCCGCTCTCACTTCGTTAAGCTCGCTTCTAGTAGTTGCTATGGGTATAGGGTCAGTACCGCTAATTCTAAACGCCGCAGTGACCTACATGGTGCTTGAGGCTTACGCGCGCCTCAATCGAGAGACCGTCTTCTACAAGGTTAAAAGGAGGCTCGGCTTGAGCCTAGCCACGCTAGTCTACACAGCGATCTTCACATTCATCACTAGAAGCTCACTAGTAGCTCTCATAGCCTCTACATCTCTACTCACCGTCGTTATCGTCGGGCTCGACGGCACCGCGCCACCGAGATACCTGCTCTCCATAGCTCCACCTCTACTCTCACTTACTGTGTTGACCGCGCTAGGTATGATACCTGCTTCTCATCTCTACTTTGGGGTGGTGGCCATAATGGCTTTAGTCTTCGTTGACATGGCTATATACGCCTTTATGTCTAGGAGGAGGATCGATGGGTGGAGCTTCCCAGACCTCGGGACGCTCTTCCTCAAGAACTGGTTAGATAGGAACACGTTGATTGAAAGAGCGTTTGATGAGATGGGTGAATATCAATATGTAAATCCAAGGATTATAGAGCTCGGAGACCTTGTGATAGTCTACTCTGATGTTCACTACGGGCCGTTCTCCAATATTGGAAGCAGTAGACTACCCATCATGATAAAAGACTTTGTGGTGAAGACTATGGGGAAATATGCGATTTCACTTCACGGCCTGGGCTCGCATGATAGAAACATTGTTTCCTCAGAGTATACCTTAAAGTTTATTGATGAGCTGACTAAGACCTTAACTGTAAATGATAGTGTACAACTGAAATATCATGGCGCCTTTAAAAAGACTCGAGATTCGTGGGAGGCTCTAGCAGTAGTCTTTGATAAGGCTACGCTAGTACTAATTAGTAGACCGGGGCTTGGAATAGAAGATCTCCCCTACTTCCTCCAGCTCGAATATGAACTCAAAGCTAGAAGTGCCGGTCTAGGGGACTTGATACTAGTGGATGCGCATAACTGGGAGCTACAAGGCGAGCTAGAACTAGACGAGCTGAAAGCCCTTCTCGACGAGGTTGTCGAGGAAGTTGCGAGGTTTAGGAGTAGAGAGCCCATTGAAGTGGAATATAAGTATAGGTGCTTTAAAACGAAGGCTACGGGGCTTGTTGATGGTGAAGCCTGTATAATATGCTTGGGTGGTTCGAGTAGAGAATCTGTGTGTCTACTCTACTTGAGGGGGAACAACTTGAAGCCTGGTGCTAGAGACTCTCTACTCGAGAGGCTTAAATATACTCAGGCAACGTACTGCGAGGTCTTAACGAACGATGAACACACTGAAACCGGGACCAGAGCTTATATCGCATACTACCCAGTGCACGATAGCCCAGAGCTCCTAGACGATGTCGAGAGGTTCGCTAAGGAGCTGTCAAGAGTCCGGTGGCGAGTAGGAGCTACACTACGTCAGGCTAGAATGGAGCTTAAACTCATGGGTAGAAGCATCGAGGTGATCAAGAGGGGGCTTTCTTCGAGTTTGAAGGAGACGGCGGTACTTCTAACGACGTACGTTTTTGGCTCACCAATAGTGTTAATGGCGATCTCCACTTTAATAGGCTTATAAACCTTTATACGAGAATTTAAATACCGCTATATAGGGGGTGTTAGCAGTGAAGGCTTTTATGCCGATGCCAACCTTTAGAATAGAGAACATCGTGGCCACAGTAATCCTCGACCAGGAGATCGACATTGACCTCCTCGAGCTCGAGCTCCCTAACCACGTGTATAAACCAGAGCAGTTCCCTGGTGTTATATTCAAGATCGACAGGCCGCGTGCAACAGCGTTGATCTTTCGCTCTGGCAAGATGGTCGTAACAGGTGCTAAGAGCATCTCTCAACTCATTGAGGCGGTCAAGAAGATCATAAGGGCTGTTGACAGGATCCTCGCTAAATACGGCTCTGGGATTCGAGGTAAGCCTAGAGTTCAGGTTCAAAACATAGTGGCTGGTGGAGACCTCCACGCATACGTTAACCTAGAGAAGGCGGCGTACTACCTAGAAGATTGCATGTATGAGCCAGAGCAATTCCCTGGACTCATCCACAGGATGAGAAACCCGAGAGTGGTCTTGCTGATATTTAGTAGCGGGAAGATGGTCATTACTGGAGCTAAAGAAGAGAGTGAAGTGGAGCAGGCAGTAAAGCAGGTCGCCGAAAAGCTCTACAAAGCAGGGTGCATAGTGGGACCTAGAGAGGAGGAGGCAGAAGTTGAGTAGTATTTTCTCCAGGAGCAATTTTTAACACCCTAACAACTACCTCTATATCGGTGATGAAGCGGGCAGCCTCTTAGACCATGAAGTGGAATGAAGAGCTCGATGCTCAAACTGATCACCCCTTCGTACCTGGAGTCATCGTCGCCTTAGACCTAGACAGGTTTGAAGAGTTTGTTAGAGAGAGGGGGTTAGACCCCTATAAGCCCAATATCGTTACTGGCGAACTCACAGAGGCTGTTGAAGAGCTCGCTAGGAGGTATCGCGGAGTGGTAGTCTACGGGCTTAGTAGGGAGAGGGGTACAGAAGAGGCTATTATTGAGATACCGTATCTCGAAGATGTAAGCTCCCTAGTGAAGTACTTAGAGGAGGTCTCTGAGAGGATCAAGTCTTACGGGGCGTCAATATCTATCGTAGTGTTGCGCGACTTCGTCACCGGGAAACCCGCTAGAGATAGGCGTGAAGCGTATTATGCAACCCCAGCACGTCGAAGAGCGATCAAGCTTCTCAAGGAGATCAAGAGGAAGGGTGGTGGAAGGATCCTCGTGTTAACCTAGCAGGATTTAGTGCTTTTCAACCAGGCGCTTTGATTATAGTGTGTGGTGGTTTCATGTTTGAGCTTAAGGAGGAGCTTTTCCGCGCCATTGTTGATGGCGATGAAGATAGAGCGCTAGTTGCGGCGCGCAAGCTCGTTGAGCAAGGAGCCACAGCAGAGGAGCTGGTAACAGAGGTTCTCGTTCCAGCTATGAGGAGAGTTGGTGAGCTATTTGATAGAGGCGAGTACTTTATCGCGGATGTAATAGCTTGCGCTGAGGCGTTTAAGAGGGTCTTCGAAGAGGTGATCAAGCCGAACCTTCGCGGAGAGAGCAAGAGAAGGCTTGGCGTAGCCGTCTTCGGGACTGTTAGTGGAGATATACACGACCTGGGTAAGAACCTTGCAAAAGTTTTATTTGAGATCGAGGGTTTCGAAGTAATAGACCTAGGAGTCGACGTCCCACCGGAAGCCTTTGCGGAAGCTGTTTCAAAATACAATGCAATAGTGGTTGGCGTATCAGCGCTCATGACCACAACTATGATAATGCAGAGGGGGGTCGTCGAAGAGCTCAAGAAGAGGGGGCTCAGGGAGAGGGTGATCGTGATAGCGGGAGGCGCGCCTGTAACCGAAGAGTGGGCCAAAGAGATCGGGGCGGATGTGTGCGGTAATGACGCGTTTAAAGCCTTGAAGAGGGTAAAGGAGCTTCTTGGTGTAGCTTAGTGCCTAGACCAGTGCTCACAGTCCTATCAGTGGAAGAGGCGAAAAGAGTACACGCTAAAGCGCTAGAGTTGCTAGAGAATGTTGGAGTACACTTTGAAGACAAAGAGGTTGCAAAGATACTGCTAGAGCAAGGGGCTGTAGAGCGTGAAGGCAGGGTTTTGATCCCCGAGGAGATGGTTAAAGAGGCACTTAAGAACGCCCCTAAGAGGGTAGAGCTCTACGACAGAGATGGGCAGAAGGTTGCAACTCTCGGCGACTCAGCCGGGGTCTTCAACCCGGGCTCGGCTGCCATAAAGATCCTGGACTATGGGGCTCTCGAGCCTAGAACCCCCGTCATGGAGGACCTCAAGAAGCTAGCCATCTTAGTTGAGAACCTGCAGTACATAGACGCGGCTAGCACGGCTCTAGTCCCAGGCGACGTTCCGTTAGAGGTGAGAGATGTAGTCAGACTATATCCGCTAGTCAAGTACACTAGGAAGCCAATAGTCACTGGGGCGTTCACGATCGAGAACCTCCCACTAATGCTAGACTTGATCAGAGCTGTCAGAAAAGACGCGTGGAAGAGACCATTTACGATATTCGACGTCTGCCCATCACCACCACTATCATGGAGTAGCGTGACGTCTAGGAATCTCGTAGACCTCGCAGAGAGAGGGGTCCCAGCCGAGGTCGTGTCTATGCCGGGGCTTGGAACAACGTCTCCAGTAACTATAGCTGGAGCGCTCATTCAACACCACGCAGAGGTCTTAAGCGGCATAGTCTTAGCGCAGGCTGTATCAAAAGGCGCGCCTGTAATATATGGAGGCTCTCCACTACTATCACACCCAAGGTATGGAACGCCACTAATAACGGCTCCAGAGGCGATCCTGGTTTCACTAGCATATAGAGACCTCGCAAGGATGCTCGATCTACCCACTCACACGTATATGGGGCTTAGCGACTCCAAGCTAGTGGACTACCAGGCAGGGGCTGAGTCCTCGTACAGCTCTCTAATCGCCACGCTAGCGGGCTTTGACGTAATATCAGGTCCTGGGATGTTAGAGTTTGAAAGCGCCTTCTCTCTAGAGAAGCTAGTACTAGACAACGAGCTTGTAGGGCTCGTTAAGAGGATCGGTAGGGGGTTCGATCTCGATTTAGACGAAGCTGCGAGCGTGATCGTTGAGACGATCACCACTAAGAGAGGCAACTACCTACTACACCCACACACGAGGAGGATGATTAGGCGTGAAGTCCACATTCCAAGAATATGGGATGAAACACCAAGGTCTAAGTGGAGTAGGAGAGACTTATACGCTGAAGCTCACGAAGAGGTTAAAAGGATCCTTAAAGAGGGTCGTACAAGCCCTCTCGAGCCAGAAGTCCAAGCTGAAGTTGACCGGCGATACATTGATATATTTAGAAGGGTTGGCGCCCAGCCAGTACTAGTCTAAGCTTCTACTTGCTAATCGCTTTTAGCCTCTTAACGGCTTCAACAACCACTCTTAGTTTCGCCAACGCTAACTGGTAGTCTTCTTCGCTAGTTTTGAGGGCCCCGCGAAGCCCCGCGAAGCCGCAGTCTGCAGAGACCAAGTCTACCCTTCCTCCAGTCGCAGAGTACACCTTGTTGAGGATCGAGAAGGCCTCATCAATAGACTCCAGCTTGGGGACGCGGCTACTTACAATACCTGGAGACACGATCTTATCATACTTCTCCAACAAGCTCCTGTCTATAGCCTCTATGTTGGATGGATTATCGTGAAATTCTAGGCTAAGATACTTGACTCTATCAATTTGAGATAGCACCTCTAGTATTCGCCTATGAATCCTTCCACAGACGTGAACCCCCACCTCGACGCCTGGAGCGCGGTTCGTGATGGACTCTAAGATCTCGACGATCTCATCATCTGCGTACCCGAAGAGGTTTCTCCTACTCCCCACTATCACACCAAGCATAGGCTCGTCTAAGAAGATGACGCTATACCCGAGACCTACCACGTGCTCTACATACTTAGATACGTAGCTAGATGCCAGCTCCTTAACGAGGTCTTTTCTCGTTAGTAAGGTGTTTGATAGATCGGTCTTGCCTGGCTCGATGTAGACTCTAGATGCTAGTGTGAAGGGGCCTGTAATAGGGGCTCTTAGCCCCACGAACTCGAGTCCACGCCTTTTGACGATGCTGATGCTGAGCTCAGCCTCTTCGATCCTGGCGTGATGCGACCTGATCAACGCTATGTCAAGGTTTCTTACAACGTAGAACCCTCTTTCAAGTACTAAAAGTCCCGCTTTAACGAGCGGAGATAAGAAGATATCGATAAACCCCCTTAGCTGGGGGTATGGTGGAACATCTAATCCCACTTCGTATAGGTCTACGAGAGCTCTCTCAACATTCTCCTCCGAATGTTCAAGCGGAAAACTACCAACGTGGCTACTTCTAATCATTGATATACACCTACGTAGCGAAGTACCGGAGGTGTGGATAATATACGTGCTATAGGCTATTAACGCGAGAGATGTCAACTAGAGCTTCTTCCATAATATCAAGACTGTGATGAGCGAGATTAGTATCACTATCGTGAGCAACGTCAATAGTACTATCCAACTAGCTAGATAGCCCGTTTGAGTAGTGCTTAAAGTGGTGGTCTCTGGGCTTTTAACACCACTTTCACTCGAGCTTGGCGTCGAAGTGGTCCTTGAAGGGGTGGGGGTCGTGATGAGCTCAGGTGTTTGTAGACTTGTGCTTGCAATAGCCAATGCTCTAGAGACTTGAAGTATCGCCACGAGGCTTATTAGCGCTGAAATCGAGGTCTCTAAGTCTCTTACTTCAGAGGATTCAATGTATGCTTGATGATAGAGGCTGACGATGTCACCAATCTCTATGGTGCCTAGCCTGTAGACTATAGAGGGCAGTCTACTCGGTAGAGTGGATGTATCACCAAGCGCGGAGTGTAGAGAGCTCGTGACACTTTCTATGACAAGTATCGTGGCCCCTACAACCATGCAGGCGTTGCTCGTATATGCGTGGTTGAGAGCCTCAAGACGCACTGAGAGCTCAGAACTAAGTGTAGACCCTCCACCCATAAGTTCGAGGAGCCTCTCGACGTAGGCGCTGAGTGCAAGTGCGTGTGAGTAAAGTTCTGATATCTTAGAGGCGCTAGTTTCCAACTCTACATCTCGTACTACAGCTCTCTCAAGTAGGTCTACGAGTTTCAAGTTTCTAATGCTCATTAAAGCGTAGTCTATAACTTCGCTATAGTCTTGCGACTCTCGAGCTTTCACATAACTCAACCAGGCTGTGTAGACTAATGCCTGCTTCAGACTAGCTGAGAGCGTGCAACGCGACGTATCGCTAAGAATAGCTACGTAGCCGCTTAGAGTCTCATTGATGTAAGCTAGTATGAAGCTTAAATCTCTACTTACGAGATATCGAGCTAGCCAGTAGTAACGCATGCTCTCTACATACACGCTTATAGATTTGTAAGAGGTGTATGTTGGATAGCTCTCTACAAGCCCCTCATAGTAATCTATAGACTTGTTGATAGATGAGACTGCAGCTCGAATGCTTCTACCGTAATAACCAAGTTGCGAGGCTATAGTATAAGCGCTATTTAGTAAGCTCCTAGCTTCGTCTAAGAGGCTTAACGTGTAGGTTTGGATTTTCACACTACTGGTGAAGGGCTTCATGACCCCCTCAGGGGTAGATGATAAGTTGAAGCCTGTGAAGTAGTAGAAAGCTTCAATAACATTTGAGACCTCGACGACTCTTACGCCTAGAGCTTTGCCATACTCTACTAGGTCTACTCGCTCATACCTCACTCTTCTAAGTAGAAATGGTCCAACGCGGATCTCTTCGTAAACTGGGTAGTTGTAGTATCTCTGCCCAGCTGGGATCAAGAAGGTTTTAAAGCCAGCTTTCGAGGAGGCTTCTAGTTTCTCTTTTAAGCCGCCTACAGGGCCTATTGTCCCGTCAGGGTTGATCATCCCGGTCATGGTCACGTTGCTAGATAGCGTTGTATTTAGAAATAGAGCTGTAAAGCCTATGGCGAACAGCGCGCCCGCGCTCGGACCGCCAACAAGCGGCGTTGTAGACTCTAAGAGAACATAGTAATCGTACTCCGAGTACTCTACTCCAGCGATCAGAGAGGCTATGTAGGCAGCGGTTCTCGCAGCTCCTTGCGTCTCAACCTCTGTGTAAGGGATCGCGGAGAAGAATACCCTACCACTTCCAGGCTTCGCTATAGCGAGCTCTATTCTCGACAATACACCTTCTCCCGTGCTTGAAACAGCAGGTGCATATACGGTGATGCTCTTCACAACCGAGTACTCGATTAAGGCCTTTGTGGTGGATAGGCCTGTAGTCAACAACATCACGACCGCTACGATGGCTAGCACGCGAGTAGCGATCTCCATAGAGCGAGAGCACACATCGCTGTGTACAGGCAGGGAGACCCCCTAACCCCCTTGATAGTAGGGTAGAAAAAAGACCTTGGATGTAGTATGTAGAAGCGTTTTAAGCGATTGTAGTGCGAGGTTTATAGTACAGGGTTTCAAGGAACCTTATTCTCTTTGGTATTGCTGGATGTGTTGAGAAGAACTCGCTTACATCACTCACCTCTCTCTTCTTAAGCTTTTCAACGACTCTATCGATGTCAACTTCTCTAATCTCTCTATATGGAGGTGTTCGCCTATAGAACGGGTTTGCGTACACCTCTGTGAGAGCGTATATGAAGAGAGCCTTGATCTTGCTTCTAGCGATGACATCTTTCGCGTACTCGTAGCTATTGTAGAATACGTGCAACCTCGCTAGGGCTCTTTGCATGGATCTAACGCCGGCCGCCATGGCTCCTGCCGTGTCTGCATAGTACTCTCTAAGTCTACTGAAAGCTAGAACTAGCACTTGGACGATGAAGCTTAAAATCACAGCTAACGCGCCTGCTAGAATCAGCGCTACTCCTCCACCACCCTCTCTTCGCCTCTCTCCATATGCTGCCCTAGCATATCCATAGATAAGGCCCATTCGAATTAGAGTGATACCTACAAAGTACAAGACGCTGGGTATGAGGCCCATGAACAGCATTATTGCGTTATCTCTGTGCTTGTGGTGTCCAAGCTCGTGGCCGATAATAGCCTCTAACTCGTCTCGATTGGCTATCTCGAGTAGAGAGTCTGTTACAGCGATGTATCTTCCAAAGAGGATGTTTCCATAAGCAAAAGCGTTTGGAGGGCCGTGCACCACGACCGCCTTTGGAGGCCTAGACATGCCCAGTCTACGGGCTACGCTATTAACGATTTCTTGTAGCTGAGCGCTCGGTCTGGCTCCATACAATATGTTGATCGTTAGTGGCGAGATGAGGTACGATATGATGTTTAACACCAAGACGAAGGTTAGTATTCCGACGATCACGCCTGCTGAGAGTTGTTCGCCGGGCACCCCTGCTAGTATGTATGCTGTAAGGCCCACCCCCGCGAGCCCTGCTACGATGACTAGAAGCCCTATGATCATCATTGAGGCCTGGAGAGAGAATTTACCAGCAAACCTCCTCGCCACTTTAGGGGCTAGCAAGCCTGCGAATATAATGAGCACTACGAAGC
>Ga0326760_1000093_pt1 | contig 50627 bp, 40 predicted proteins | sample GCREP_S_FD_207668 | JGI IMG/M metagenome (GOLD analysis project Ga0326760, IMG submission 207668) | Hot spring sediment microbial communities from Geyser Creek Basin, Yellowstone National Park, WY, United States - GCR.EP_S | ecosystem: Environmental > Aquatic > Thermal springs > Near-boiling... | reverse complement strand
GCCGAGAAAAAATGATAGCCGAGGATGAGCCTTGTGTCAAGCCTTGCATAGCAACTTTCTTTCAGGTCTGTTTTGTGACCACCGCTATCAGCGTAAAGCGTTCCTTTTACTGTCCCTGATAACGCCCTTTCCTTTCCAAGAGGCGCAACTGATGGAATGCAGGCGCTGAGGTGTGAAGCACCGTTTTCTTTTGCAAGATGACGATGTGCTCTTCCAACATCGTCGTGTCTGTTTCGCCGGGGATGTTAGATGGGCTGTTGCGCAAGGGCATCCGTTTATTGGGAATTTGTCGAGGCAAAGAGACAACGAATTCAAATTCAGGCAACATCTCCACGATGATTTTGTCTGTCGGCAACTTTATCCCTCTGACCTTTCGGTTAGCAATGACGAAAACAGCGAAACCGTCTCGCTTCACTATAGGCACGATGTTCCGCAGGCAGTCATAAAGGTCTGCGTAAAACGCTTCAACTTCCTGAGCCCGTTTCGGGCAAACCTTAGCAATTGCCTCTAATGCCTCTTTCAGGGTTGGGACAAGCACTTTCATAGACCGATGATGACCTCCGAGGCTGATTCGGTCCAAATCTTCCCGCCACAATCCAAGCCACTGAAGAGACAAGCGAGAAAACTGACCATAAGCGACTGTCGTTCGTGCATCTCCATATGGTGGAGAAGTTAAAAGAAGGTCAACACTTTCGGAAGGCAAAGGGAAAGGTTGGCGGGCGTCGTGAAGTCTCAACTGCGGCTTTAACAGTGAATCACCAACTTCTCGCCACCAATCGCTCATGATGCCGATACATTCTGCGAAGCGTTGGTGGAAGAGACGAAAGACATCTGGGTTGTGCCGCTTCAGTTTTTCGGGTGGCAGGCGGAACAACTTAAATTCGTTAGGGCGGGTATTGCTTGCTTCTCGGACGACACGGCTGAAAACAATCAAACTGAACTTTTTAACCGCCTCGCCCTCCAGTGCATCTATCGCTGCCTTCAACCTTGCCAATTGCTTTTGCACTTCAGGCTTGAACCAGTAGTCAATATTAGCGAACTTTGGCGGCTCTACTTCACCCAATCTTCGCAGGTTGCTTTCAATTTGCGCCAGTGCTTGCCAAAGGCGTTGGGGCATGATAGGTGTTGCTTTCACTTCAGCGATAAGGAGCGCCAAAGGGTTGATGTCGAAACCAATTGCATGGCGACCCAATCGGACTGCTTCTGTGGTGACCGTCCCAGAACCGCAAAAGGGATCAAACACCGTATCGCCTTGCTCACTGAGCATCTCAATCAGTTTCCTGGCAACAGGAGACAGGAAAGGTGGGCAGGGTTCAGGAAGGAGAAAAATCAAATGCACAAATGCTCGTGAAAAATCCACGCCGACCTAAAAGCCTGCCCCAAAGAATTCGCCAAAGATCCATTCCGATAAGAAGGGCAGTGACTTTCAGTAACGCCTCACTTTCCGAAAGGGCGCAATAGGTGGGATGAAGGTGCTAAGGGGAAGAAGCCGTCAGCCTTAGTGGGATTTGCTCTTTGTGTTGGGATTCCCATCGCTCCAACGCATCCAACAACTTCAAGGCTTTGTGGAGTTGGAGGAGCAGGACGAAGCGGAAACCCGCAGGGGTGAGATAAACCTGCTGACCGAAACGGGCTAACATCCCTAATTGAGCGGCGTAATGCACATACATGAGGGTCGCATCGGTGCGCGTCTTGGGATGCTGCCACCGAGACCAAGTGCCGACCGTCAGCGTAAAGTAATCCCGCAACATCTCTATCGGCACGGGATAAGTATTGCGGGCAAGGTTCATCACACATTCCACGATGGCAAAAATGCCGTGCACCGTGCCGCTGGCGAAGGGATTTTCCATGACAAGCCGTCTTATCAAGGCGGCTTGGGCTTCGCTGATGTGCGGTGTCGGGGCTTCAGGCTCTTTCAGCCTGACATACATTTCACCCGCTTCCGTCAATGAAACCTTCGCTTCGTGCTCCACCACCAAGCCTAACTCCTTCATCAAAGTCAGGTAACTGCTAACGGTGCTTGACGACAACTTGACCAATTGGGCAACTTCCTGCGGAGTGAGTGGTTGAGATAGAGCATAAAGGGCACGGTGAGCTAACCCTAAATGCCACAGACCGAGATTGCGGGGCTTGATGTCCATCGGCAAAACCAACGGATGAAAGCGCTCAAAGAAACTCGTTAAGACATGGTGCAAATCGTAAGCGATTGGTAAAATGCCCGCACGCTGGCAAAGAGCCGTCATTGGCTCAGGGAACGAAGGGCAAAGGAGATATGCCACCAATTCCCCTTCAGGCAACTGCCCTTGATGCTGCATCGCTGTGACCTGACGCCGATAGTTGGCGATTTGACGGACGAAATCTTTGCGGCACGCTTCCACCTTGAGTTCCACCAAAAGCAACTTTCGCCCAGCAGCGAAAAGAAGGTCAAGGCGAGAACCGTCAGGTAAAGCCAATTGGCGGGCGAGAAGTCTTAAAGGCTCGGAAACACCCAATAACCCTGCTGTGAGGTCGGTAAAAGTCGCTAAAATGTCCTCCACTTGCCTTTCTTGGACGATAAACGCATCTCCTTTCCTGGGCATCGTTTTTCCTGCCCCCTCGGATACTTGCTTGCCATCACCTCACAATGATAGCAACTTCGTTGCGTTGATGCGGGACGGTAAGATAAAGGCGGCGTTTGTTGCTATCCCACCACCAACTTGGGGAGCGACGAATGGGAGCATCGGAGCGGGGAAGCAGTTGTCCGTCCACCAAGACGGATTTGGGTTCGGAGGCATTGGTGACGACGGTGTGGCTGACTTCGCCCGCAAAGTAGCGAAGGCGCAATTGCAAACCTTCCCGACCCGAACGGGCATCCACAATTTCAGCGCCCGAACTGATGACCAGTGTTCGTTTCCCAACTTTCACCCGCACCGTCTTGATGTCAGGGTCAAAACTGTTCAGCGCCAACACATTGACAGCGATGTCCTCGGGGTTGATGAAAGCGGGGTTGCGGCGGATGAAGTCGGTGATGCTGTCAGGGTAAGTGCCTTTCAGTTCGCCTTCGTCAAATTGCTGGTATTGGGCGCTGATGGTGATGAGTTCCGCCAACCGTTTCCAATCTTTCGGGGTGAAGTTCAAACTCAACGGCAACGGTGAGCCGTTCGCTTTGGGGCGATGGCGCTCCAGCGTTTTTGCCAGCCGCTGAATTTGATAGGCGTAAACGAGCCCACACCATTGCACGGGCATTCCAAGCCACGAGTGGGTGTAGAAAGTGCTGCCGAAGACGGGAATGGTCGCACCGAGCATCATCGGTCGGTCAGGCAATTGCCAAAGGTAAACGAACGGCACGCCCGTTTCTGCCCAATAAACCGCATCGTGAAGCCAACGCGGGTTGCCTGTCGCCCAAAAGGCTTCAAGGTAGGCAGCGACTGCCCACGCGGCTGGCAGGATGTCGGGTTCATACATCGGACACTCCCAAGTTTGCCCACCACGAGGGATGCGGAATTGCTCCATCAAACGCAACGCCTTCTCGCCCGCTTGGAGCGCTTCAGCATCCCCAGTGATGCGTGCGTATCGCAAAAGCATGGCAGCGTTATGAGCCACCGTGCCCAACACGGCATCACCTTTGCGCCCCAGAGTTGCTTGCTTTTCGTTAGCGGGTTCAAATCGCCAACTGCCATCGGGTTGCTGGCTGGCAATCAAGTTTCGGATGGTGCCCTCTAATGCCGTCAAGGCTTCGGGCAAGTAGCCGTAATGGAAGGGGAACTCCCATCGCATGATGTGGCAATTGGCAGTTGAGACGAACAGACCTGCACCACCGTCTTTCAGCATCAATTCAGCAACGCGGTGAACCCGCTCCAATGCTTGCCTTTTGCCCGTTTCGTCTTTCGTGATGTGCCCGTTGAACCAAAGGAGCGTGGCGAAACCAGGAGTGTGGTGGGGAGCCCAACCGACACAGTGTCGCCACTTCTGCGTTTGTTCGTCCCAAACTGTGTGCAAAAACCCATACCTGTCAAGAGCCAGTTGTTGCTCAAAGTCTCGCGGCGCAGGATTGGGTTTGGGAAGCCCGCCAACCTCTTTCAACCAGCGACGCACTGCTGTCAAGATGTCTCCGAACTCAACAGCGATTTGGAATTCCAAAGCTAAAGTTTGCCCTGCCCGAAGGTTGTAAGGCTTCATGGCTCGGTCGGAATTTTCGGGAACGAAATCGGGACACGACGGGATGAACAAACCAAGCCGATGCCCTTTTCCTTCGGCGCTTGGGCTTTCAAACCGAAGCGAAGGCAAAATCCGCTCACCGTCCCACCGTTGCAAAGGATTCCACAAAAGGGCAACAGTGATGGGTGGCAACTGAGTGGGCTTGCGGGAAAGTCTGGGTAGGTCGAACAACGAGTCCGGGCAGAAAAACTTGTCAGCATCTTTCGGTGGAACGAGATTTTCGCCACCAACAGTTATCGCCATCAGCGGAATGGTGACTTTCTTTGGGTTAGGCGTTCTGCGGTCATGCAGCGGCGGGGCGAAATCGCGCGGGTTGGAAGATGGCTCGCCATCGTAAAGGAACTCGACGCCGGGCAATAAGCCCCAAAGTTTTTCAGTGCCCTCACCCACAAGCAAGTTCGGACCCCACAGTGCTTTCAATTGTCGGTCGCTGTTGCACCGCCACTCACACCGAACTTTCGCCACAGGTTCATTGGGGATGAGGGAAACAGTCAACTTTACTTGCCACTCGCCACCGTCTGGGTCAGTTAACCTGTCAAGGAGAAGCAAGCGATTTCGTTGGACGGTCGCTTGGCGCAATATCGGCGTCCACTCCCTTTCGCTTCCTTTTTCGTCGTAGACGGCGAATGTAAGCGGTTGCCAACGAGCGAGAGGAACCCACCGCTGCTTGTAGCGAACAAAAAGGTTCGCAACTCCATAGCCATTGCCCACCCATTCGACCGTTAGCCGAATCTTCTCATTGCTCACTGCAACTTGCTTAGCCCATCGCCCCTTCTCTGCTCCCATGGAAACCACCACCCCACAAATTGCCCACAAGATTGACACTCCTGCCAAGATTGCCAATCCTTTCGCCCTCACACTGCATCACTCCCCTTTACTTGCACTTCAATTGACACTTGTGCTCGAACTTCATTTTGCGAGTCCTGATCGGCGAATGCCTTACCGCCTGCAGCGGCTCGAAGCGACGAATTCGGTCCAAATTCCGCCCAGTTACTGAACCGGCTCAAACTCGATTTTGTCAACCCACAAGTTTCTGTCCTCGCCAGCGGTTGGATCGTAGGCGTCGTTGACGAATCGAAGCCTGAAGGTGTAGTCCCCTTGCGGCAATTCAGCGGAAACGAAGTGGATGCTCCATTCGTCGCTGCGGCATTCAACCCGACCGATTTCCTTGCCGTCAATTTCCAAAGCGACAATTGGGTAAACGCCTTTCATCGCTGTCCCTCTTGCCCAGATCCCGATTCGGTATTTTCCGCCCTTGACGATTTTGACTTTCGCTTCCACATAGCCGTTGGTGCCCATGTAGATGTGGTCCATTTCCCGTCGGAACCACTGCAGGTTGGGCTGCGGGTTCATGAGTTCCGCTTCAATGACGCTCACTTCAGCGGCTCTCCGGAACTTAGCCCCGAGAGCGGTTAGCAAAGTCGCAAAGAACCTTTGCGCCTTCATTCCATTTCGCCCTGCTTCGTCCCACCGAATTGCGTTCAAGATCAACCTTCCCTTTCCAACAGGGACGCTCACCAACGCTGGCGGTGATGTAAGCATGTCCACCGGGGTTTCGCCTTCCACCGGTGCAATCAGGAAGTAATCGACCCAGAGGTTGCGGTCCTCCGGTGGACGCCACGCATCGTTGACGAAAGCGATTGTCAACCGCCTTTTGCCTGCCTTTGCGTTAAAGAGGTGCCCAAACAGGCTCGGCTTCTCGCTGCTTATGTGAAATATCCCAACTCTCTCGCCGTCCAAGTGAACTTCAACAATGGGGTAAACTCCTTCAACGGGTGTTCCCCGCGCCATCAAGGCGAAGTAGTATTTGCCGGTTTTGGGAAAGTCCACTTGCCAATGAGCCCGCCCGTTCGTCCAGAAGAAAATGCCCCCATCTTGGACTCCAACGCCTTGTCCTTCAAGTCTCGCGTTGACTTCAGCCTCAAATTTCCTTGCCGAAGCCAAAGTTAACTCTGGCGTGAAAATCGCTTCAGCCATGTCCGTCGCCAACGGCGTGGGCTCCCAATCCGGTCCGCTCACAGGTCCGAGCCAATAGAGGTCTTCGCGGAACAAAGCGTTGAGCAGTTCACCTTCCCCTTCCGCCCTCAACGCCGCTCCCTTGTAGAGTTGCATTGTCAAGGGCAAGTTCAAAGCAGCCTTGACCTTTTCGAACTCGGTCCGATTTGGGCGATGCCACACTATCGTTCCGCCTGAGTGAAGGAAGGAGCGAATCTTAGCGATGTTGCGAACGATCGTTTCGCCATCGGACTGCAAGACGAGCACCCTAACTTTCGGGTAAACCAGTTCGTCCCAACTTGTGAGCGGTTCCCAATCAACCCTAAGTCTGTCAAGGTTCTCGCGCAAGTTCGTTGGACCGAAGCAAGCGATAGTGCCCTTCGGTGGCTCGTAACTTGCGATGTAGTCGAATATTCGCTGCAACACTAATCGCGCCATCGGCTCGGTTTCAAATTTGCTGACAACCTTCAACTGGCATATCAACCAAACACCGTTTCCTTGCCGGATTTCAACAACTGGAGCGTGCGAAACCCCCATGGCGGAGCCAGTGACAACGAGGGGGAGCATCCCGGCACAATGCGGTCTGACGGGTTCGTAGTGGCTGACAATGTGGTCGCCTCGCCACCAGCGCAAATCATTAGGCGAGAGCCCTTTCGTGATTGGGTGGTGAGGGAAATGGGGGAAAGCCATCGTCGATGATTGCTTGGAAAGTTGCACTGGAAGGAAGTCCGTTGCTTCGTCGGTCTGTTCAAGCACAATCACACGACCACCTTCCTGCACTTTCTTTGCCAGCCACATCGCGTTCTCGTCAGAAGCCCCGATGGTGAACTCTCCCGCTTTCCGCCTTTTCAAGGCTTCAGGTCCTATAACCAGCATGGATTTCCCATCCCAGTCAGTGAGGCGTTTGAGGCGGACGAAGTTGTTCATCTGTCCCCTCAGCAACGGCTCAAGTTTCTCATGAGGGTCGTAAATTGCCAAAGCCTTGGGCAGGGTCAAAGGGCTCTTGGGAAAGACTTCAAGCGGGAAATCGGCGCGGGAACGAGTCGCACCGCTCGCTTCGAGTTCCAGTCGCAATTTGAGAGTTTTCCTGCTTTGGACCTTGGGCAGGGGAAGTGTCAAAGTCCGCTCGAGGTGTGAACCGCTGGGCATTTTAAGGGTCTCTTTGCCCTCCGCAATCACTTTGCTTCCGTCCTGCAGTTGCCATCGGAATAAAGTTTTGGGAAGGTCAAGCAAGGTGTCGTTGAAGAGTTCAATCAAGCGGCTGACCTTTTCGCCCGAGAAGAAGCGGCTGTCATATTGCCGAACGAAAGCGGCAAGTGGTCTGAACGCGTCCCTTTGAGCGACCCAAAGCGGATTGGACTCGTCAAGGCTGCCACCTTCAACGACAGTCCACGGAGAAATGCCGCTAACTCCATAGTGGCGATAGGCGAGAATTTGCATCCGCCAAGCGATGGCTTTCGCTCGCAACCAATAAGTCCGGTGGTCGCGGTAGGCTTCGTCGCCGAAGAAGAGGGTTTGGGTTGATGGATCACGCGATGGGACCCAGAGGAACTCGCCAATGTAAAGTGGCTTTCGTCGGTCCCAGAGGAAAGGTTTGTTGTCCCAGAACATCCCGCCACCACCGGTGATAAAACGGGGTTCTTCCATCCAAAAAGCGTCGTTAGGCCACAACCGTCTTGAAGGGAATTCGTTTGGGTAGTGGATGCCGATAACATCGGCAACTCCGCCGGGGTCGCCATCCGACTCGTATGTAATCGGTCGCGTGGGGTCTTCTGACTTGACGACAATTCCCATCCGTGCCAAATTGGCTTCAACTTCTGGGGTGTCGTCGTTGGCTCTGGGACCGTAAAACTCGTTAGTCAAACTCCACATAACGATGGACGGGTGGTTCCGCAAGTTTCGCACCATAGCCCTCAAATGGGCTGCATAGTTCTCCCAAAAACGAGGGTCGTTGACCCGGTAAACGGTGTCGTCGTTCCAAATGGCAGCTTCAGGGATCATCAGCAGCCCAACCTCATCGGCAACTTCATACCAAACTTTTTGCCACGGCTGGGTGTGAGTTCGGAAGGCTATGGCGTTCATTGCTTTGATACCTTGAAGTTGCTCTCGAACGAACTCTCGGGTAACGCCTTGGGTCGGTGGCCACCAAGAAGTTGCGAGCAAGTGGATTTTTCTCCCGTTGAGGAAGAAATCCCCGCCTTGGCACCAAAACTCTCGCCACCCGAACCTCTCGCGCAGCACATCTGTGTTGGGTTTGTCAAACCTCAATTCCAAAACATACAAGCGCGGTCGGTGCGGAGACCAGAACTCGAGGGGCGGATTCTTCAAACTGATGGTCAATCTCTTTTGCGAACCCCCACCAACTTGAACTGGGGCGGCAGGGAACGAAGCCACCGGCTTTCCAATCACTCCCCACTGTCCATCTTTTCCTCGACCCTTGCCGTCCCAGAGAAAAACGCGGGCGTGTAAGGTTGCGCTGAAGTTCTCTTTGCCGGCGTTAACGATAGTGACATCAACCTCAAGCCGATTTTGCCTGACGAGTGGACGGATGAAGATGTCGGCAAAGTAGACGGGCGGGAGAACCTTCAAAACCACGCTATCCCAGATGCCGTAGTTACCAAAGTGACCACCGATCGGGGCGATAACTCGGTCTTGAGGCGTTTCCCTCAAATCGGGTCGCCGCTCTTTTGCGAAATCAACAGGCTCACCCACAAATACTCCCGTCCAATCGTGAACCCCTACAAGCAATTCGTTGTCGCTTCCGAAGCGAACCGCATCAGTGATGTCAACTTCAAAGGCATCGTAGCCATTAAGGCAACCGCCAACATACTTCCCGTTGACGAAAATGCGGCTGTTGTATTTCACGCCGCCAAAACGAAGGATGAGGCGCTGGCTTTGCCACTCCTTGGGGGCGAAGAAATCTCGCCTGAACCACGCCCGTTCGTAGTTGTAGCCGTAAATAGTTCCCGGCACTTGAATTGGCTTCCAGCCATTGGTCGGGGGTGGCTCGTCCAAGGATTTGACCGTTACAAACTCCCATCGCCCGTCAAGGCTGAGTTCCAACCTTTGGGCAGGGGAGGCAAAGCAGAAGAATGTCACGAACGCCACTAACCACAGCCACTTTGCCATAACTATCACCTCAACTCGACTAAGTTCGTGGATCGCTTCCAACGCGACTAAACCTTTGCCTCAACTCAATCTCGCTCGTTCACTTGCCAAAACGCTTGCTGTAAAGGTCGTAGGCTATCCTGCGATTGGTTTGCACAAGGTCGAAGTGGGGAGTATCGGTGACATTAACAAAGCCCCTCAAAACCGCTTCGCCGTCGGGTCTTCCAGTGAGTGGTTGGTCACGGAACTGGAAGAAGTGAGCACCGACAATCATTGGGTGACGGATGGCGACTTCAAAGTATCGTTCCATGTCACGAGCGCGACGGCGCGGGTCTGGGGACAAGCCCCGTGAACTCCTGAAAGGCGTCTGCTGCGGGTCGGAACTGACACCCCACTCGCTGCTCAGGATGGGAATGTCAAGGTGCCTGTATTGGTTGACCCTTTGGTCAGGCGGGTTGTCATAGACATTGTAGGAAACGACATCACAGTATTCCCACGCAAGTTGGACCAGCGCTGGGTCAATGTGACCGTGAAACCTACAGCCAAGATACAAATTCCTTGGCGCCACGCTTTTCACAATTCGCCGGACGGTGGAGAAATACCGTTCGGCAAAGACCATGCCGAAATCGCCGCAGTCTTTGACAACTTGCGGGTTGTTCATGTTGGGCTGAAAAGGCTTCCGCAAAACTTCGTCCCAAGACGAAAAATCAACGCCCCACTCCTTGTTGAAAACCTCGATGCGGTCATATTTAGCCATAAGCATCTCAACGAACCTTCGCTTGCTGGCTACTTCCGGACCAGACTTCATGACTGCTTCGCCAACTGCAGCTGCTCTTGCCCTCCATCCCCACCAGAGTTCATTGTCCACGAAATAGCCGATGTTCCATGGATCGTTGGCGGTGGTGTGCCGTTCCCGTTCCATTCGTTCTCTCAAGGTTCGTTCGAACTCGGGGTGAAAAACATCGGGCATTTTGTAGTTGGGTATCCAAGGTCCACCGTAGTGAATGGCGACAGTGTATGGTGTTTTGCGGAGCAGGTAAACTTCGGGTGCCGACCAATTGGCAATGGTGTTGAAGCCCCAACTTCTGAGCCGACGGTGGAGCAGTTCGGGAACGATTTGCGTGTAGTTGCTGCCATATTTTCGGTAAAGGTTAGCTGCTGCGAAATCGAAAAAGAATGCGTCCGGACGGCGGTGGTAGAATTTTCCCCACTCCTTTGATTTGGGGTCAGGCAGGTCTTTGAACCAATGTTCCCGCCCCGAAATCCTCGTCAAGTCGCCACCAAACCCGACGCCGGTGGGTCCATACGACCAGAACAAGTGACCGTGCGGGTCAATGAACCACCATTTGCCGTTGACCTTTTTGACATAAAAGTAGCCTGTAGCCTCAAATTTCGGTCCTTTCGCCCAACCGCCAAATTCGCACCAATCCTTGGGACCTTGCCAGTCTGAAAGGTCCTTCTGTTCCTCGCGGATTTGGGGGAGAAAGTCGCGGTCGCTGTAAATTTTGCCCGGCCAGTCGGAGTGGATATACTGACCATACTTGTCAACGAACGGGAAGAAGGGGACAGGAGCAGGTTGACCTGTGCCAGCAGCGTAGATTGAGCGAATCTCCAAGACTTCTCCCTTCCTCGGGTGGTCAAGCCAAACCTCCACAAGCCGAATCTCTGATGGATCGACAGTGTTGTCGCGGACATTTATGGCGTCGTAATACATGAACTGCCCCTTGAAGGGCTCAAAGGTGGGGTCTTCAGGGCGGCGGACAAGCCGAACGCGCAAAATCTTTCGCTCCTTAGGCATTAACACAGTCGCCATTCGACAGTTGTCAAGCAAGTTCTCTGAGTCGCCGTTGGCAACTTTCCCGTAAACCACCGTCGGGTGTGCTGAGAGGTTTCGAACCTCAAAGTAGACGGAGTCGTATTGGACCAGATTCCAAACGCCTTCCTGTGGGCGGAACTTCACCCCTACAATTTCGCCTTCCTGCAAAACTTCCAACCTCAACACCCAACCCCTCGCCCCTTCATCGTAGACTGTCCGAGCGGAAGCGTTAGCGTCAGTTTCAATTCGGGCACCAACGATTTCCCTACCGAAGCGAATAAAATGCCACTCGTTCTGCTGCAACCCAAAACCCATCAACCCAGCCAAGAAAAACAGCGCCCACTTGTGCGACATGGTCCTCCACCTTCCTTCCGCTGTGAAGGTTTCGGGTTGAAGTATAGCCAATAGGTGCACGGTTGTCACTGGGGCAAACTCTTTCGCTTTTGAGAGTGCCACTCGTCCAAGACATCAGCCAGAGCCTTTGCCGCCTTCTCTCGAAATTGCGGGTTGCTCAAGCGTCGAGCCTCGTGGCGGTTGGAGATGAAAGCTAACTCAATTAAAACTGCAGGGACAGATGACCAAACCAAAACGGCAAAGGGTTCTGTCTTTGTGCCGCGATTCCGCAACCCAAGTTTTTCGCTGAGCCGATTTTGAATCAGTTCCGCCAGTTGCTTGTCCTCGGGGCGCCAGTAAAAGACCATCAAACCACGAGCGCTCCGAGAATTGTGGCTGTTGAGGTGCAGGGAGACGAAAACATCGGCTTGGACTGACCGAGCAAGTTTGGGGCGTTGGGAAAGGGTGAAGGGCGTCCAAGGTCCGTCGCGGGTCGTCACAGCGACCCAGCCTTTCGCTTCCAAATGCCGTTGTGTTCTCAAGGCTATGTCCAAAACGATTTCGGACTCCTTCAACCCGTGATGGCTTGCGCCAACATCAATAACGCCCAAAGAAGTGAAAGAGCCGTGCCCAGCATCTATGACCGCAACGGGTCGGTCTTTAGTGGGTGGATTCCAAACCTTGCGGTGACGGAGGATGAAGAAGGCGGCAAAAATGCAGCAGCATAAGCAAGCCAAAAAGAAGGCAACGGCTTTCCAACGCAACCGTTTGTGCCGAACTCGCTTTTGGGCGCTAATGCTTCTCGCCATCGGGTGCCTCGCCGGTTGCATTGCCCAATCACCCATCAAACTTGCCGTCAGAGAAGCAAACGCTTGGCAACAAGTTGCTAAGCAGTTGTCTTCCACCGACCGCTCAAACCTTGACATTGCCCTCAACAAAATTTTGCGACCAGTCAAAAACAGCGGCGAAGCAACTTCGTTTCGGTTGTTGGCTCAAAGGTTGGACGATGACCGGGAAAGCAAAGATTGGCTTATCGGGCGGGCGTTACTTTGTGCGGGTATCGCTTACCTTAAGGCTGCGAACTTTGCGTTGGCTGAAGGCAAATTGAACGAAGCGAAGCAATTTTGCTTATCTGCTTCCGAGAACTTCGCAGATGCCGCAAAACGGTTGCCGTCTTGGGAGCGAGAAAGCGTCAAAATTTGGGCAGCGCAATTGAAGGTCGTCGCCGCTAAACTGGATGCGGAGCAGTTTTATGCTATGACGCACCTGAAAGCGTTGTTGGAAAAGGCAAGGGCACACGCAAAATTCGTGCCGCCGATGGGGCAAGGACGGTGAAAACCGATGAGTGGGCGAAAAGCAATTTTGCTTGTTCTGGACGGTGTAGGCATCGGAGAGTTGCCCGATGCAGCCGATTACGGCGATGAAGGAAGCAACACCCTTGTCAATATGGCGAAAGCGGTTGGCGGGTTGAATTTGCCGAACCTGCAGCGAATGGGCTTGGGCAACATTGAGCAAATTGAGGGGATTCCACCTGCCGAAAAACCCATCGCTTGCTACGGGAAAATGCGCGAAGTGTCTGCTGGCAAGGACACGACGACGGGGCACTGGGAGATTGCAGGGATAATCCGCGAAAAGCCTTTCCCGACCTATCCCAACGGCTTCCCGCCAGAAATCATTGAAGCCTTTGAGAAAGCCATTGGGCGCAAAGTTTTGGGAAACAAGCCGGCATCAGGGACTGCGATTATCGAGGAATTGGGCGAAGAACACTTGCGGACGGGATACCCAATCGTTTACACGAGCGCCGACAGCGTGTTCCAAATTGCAGCCCACGAAGAAATCGTTCCCGTTGAGCAACTTTACGAGTGGTGCAGAATTGCCCGCGAGATTTTGAGGGGCGAACACGAAGTTGCGAGGGTGATAGCGCGACCGTTCATAGGCACACCGGGCAACTTCAAGCGAACTGCGCGCCGAAAAGATTTTTCCGTCCCACCACCCTATCCCACGCTCCTTGATGCCTTGACAGAAGCAGGGTTGAAAGTTGTCACGGTTGGGAAGGTTGACGACATTTTCGCTGGTCGGGGCGTGACTTTCGCCGTTCACACTTCCGATAACCGAGACGGCATGCAGCAAGTTGAAACACTGACCGCGCAGGGCGATTTTGATTTCCTTTGGTGCACCCTCGTTGACTTTGACACCGTTTACGGTCACCGAAACAACCCTCAAGGTTTCGCACAAGCGCTGAGAGAGTTTGACGAGTGGCTTGGCAACTTCCTGCCGAAATTGAGGGAGGGCGATTTGCTCATCATCACCGCTGACCACGGCAATGACCCGACGACTCCCAGCACCGACCACAGTCGCGAATATGTGCCGCTTTTGATTTGGACGCCGAGTTTGAGAGAGGGCAAACCTTTGGGCGTTCGCCAAACTTTCGCCGATGTCGCATCCACTATCGCCGATTGGCTGAAAGTTGAATGGCACGGAGCAGGGAAAAGTTGCCTGAGCGAGTGTGACCTATGAGTGCCGATTTAAAACGGGGCGAGGGACAGAGGACGAGGGAATGAGAAGGTGAAGTTCCTGCTGAACCTAATCTCTCCGCTTGTTCTGAACCGCTGCGGAATAAACTTGCCTGCCCGTGCGTCATACAAGTGGGTTGGATTCAAAGCGGAGAGAAATGAGAGGCGAGAGAGCCGTGACCCGTGATGAGTTGCCTGACAGCCTCTTGGTTGCGAAAGCGAAAAAGGGTGACTGGAGCGCTTTTGAGCAACTCTTTTGGCGCTACCACGAAAAGGTTTACACTTTCGTTTGGCACTTTTTGCAAAGCCGCGAGTTGGCGGAAGATGTGACGCAAGACACCTTCATCAAGGCTTGGGAGTCATTACACAGCCTGAAGTCAAACGATGCGTTTCAAGCGTGGCTGCACCAAATAGCCCGTCGGCTCTGCCTTGATGCTCTCAGAAAAAGGGCGTGGGAAACGGCTGTCAGCGAATTCACTGTCCCTGCAGACCAACAGACCTCAGAAGACGGTGAAGGCGAAATCGAACCCTTTCTGGCAGGAGTGGAAAGCGCTAGTTCTCTTGACCCGGAAGAGACAGTCATCGACAACGAGCGGAAAAGGGCAGTTCACGAGGCGATCGCTCAACTCTCCCCGCCTCTGCGAGAAGTTGTCGTCTTGCATTACCTTGAGGGTCTGTCCGTTGACGAAGTGGCAAAAATTTTGGGCATTCCCGTTGGGACGGTTCTGTCCCGATTGGCTCGCGCCCGTGAAGCCCTCAGGCGAACCCTCGCTCGTTACCTTGACGAAATTGAAGAAGGGGTGAGCAAGTGATGAGACACGAGAAAGCAATGCAATTGCTCGCCGATTACGCGGTCGGTCGCTTGAAAGGTCGGGCGAAAATCGCCCTTGAGCAGCATATCAGCGAATGTCCCATCTGCGAGCGAGAACTCAAAGCGCTCCAGCAAACTGAAAAGTTGCTGCGAGGGGTTGGACTTGTTCGCCCCTCAGACCCCAAACTCATGCTCACGCGAATCCGTTCGGCGACGACACAAACCGCTCGCGTCTCAAGCAGGGTTTGGCAGTGGCGAACCTTTTGGAGTTACCTTTGGAAGCCGGCGATTGGATTTGCTCTGCTGGCTTTAGTGGTTGCAGCGACTCTTTCCATTTGGCGTCAACCTCCCGACCACCCTGACTTGAGTGTCAGTTACGAGCAATATCACAGGCTTGTCTCTTGGAGCAACCCGCTCGGTAACTGGTTTGAGGCGGGACTTAGCGTGCCCAACACGCAGCCATGACGATATGGGGTGACCGAAGGATGCGACATTTAGTTTTGGTTTCCTTGTTGCTCTCAATTTGCGGTCTGGCAGTTGCTGATGGGAAGATTTCGGTCTTTGAGGTTTTGAGCAGGATGGTGGTCGCTCGTTCAATCGCATATACCGCAACCGTCGAGACCATCCGCTTGAAGCCTCAAACTATTTCGGCAACCGCTTTGCTCTACTTCAAGGGAGGCAAAAAGCGGCTCGTTTACGGCGGCGGTTTCGGCGCTTCGTTGGTCATTTTGGACGACGGCAAGTCAGTTTACCGGTTGCACCCTCAATGGCGGCTTGCTGTCCGGATGCCCATTTTCCCGCAGCGTTTGAACTTTGAACTGCTGAGGCGCAACTACGAGATCAAACTGCTTGAGCCAGAAGAAGTTGCCGGTCGCGATTGCTATGTCATCTTCGCTCAGCCCAAACATCCTGACAACCCCAAGCGCAAGGTCTGGGTTGACAAAGTTCATTTTGTCGTCCTGCGGGACGAACTCCTTGATTCGGACGGAACTCCCATCCGGATTTTCGTCGTCCGCTCAATCAACTTCAACGCTGAGGTTGACGACGACCTCTTTTCCGTCCCACCGGGCTGGCGGGTCGCTAATGCGCCCTACCGACCTAATTTGTCCCTTGAGGAAGCGGAACGAATAGTGGGGTTCAAAGTCAAACTCCCCAAGTTTGTCCCCGAGGGCTATCAACTTGCCGGGGTCGGTGTGACTTACTGCTCCCACGGGACGCCCATCGTCCACCTTCAGTATTCGGACGGGTTCAACACCATTTCCGTCTTTGAGCGACCATCGCAATGTCAAGGCTTGTTCGGGCGCTTTAGGTTTCGCTGGGGGTGGAGGCGACAACAACCCTGTGATTGGATTCCGCAAGACGACTTCGTTCACTCGCAAATCGTCGGCAATTTGAGGGTCATCGTTATCGGTCACCCATCCCAAGCCATAATGCAACGCATCGCGGAAAGCGTCCAATGAAGTTCAATGCTGCACATGCGTGCAAGCGTGTAACGGAAATTTTCGGGCACATCAAGGGCTGTCGGTTAAACCTCTCGGTAATACTTGCGATGCTGCGGCGCCAAGTATCTGCGGACATATTCGCCCCAAGGTTTCCTGTAGGTTCGGCACAAAAACCTGTTTGCTTCTTCGTCGCCCACAATCAGTTCCTGCTTTGCATCCCACTTGACCAATCTGCCGACTCGGAAGGCGATGTTAGCGAGGTGGAGCGGGTTGGTTGACCAGTGTCCCCACTCAATTGGTGCGATGGGCTGTTGACGGGTTTTGATGCAGTCAAGCCAGTTGCGCATGTGAGGCTCACTTTGCGGGGAGCCGCCATGTTCAATCGGTTTCATCCGGTCACCTTCTGGAAAGACCCTGAAGCCTTCGCGGGTCAGAAGGAGCGTCCCGTTAGTCCCGTAAAAAGCGATGCCATATCCGCTGCCTTCAATCGGTCGGGCGTTGGTGTGGTAGATGGAGACCTGCACATAAAAGTCGCCGTAGTCAAGGAAGGCGTCTTGAGTGTCAGGAGTTTCTCGGTTGTCTTGCAGGGCATATTTGCCGCCAACGGACATCGCTGTCTTCGGGGCAGTTACGCCCATAATCCAGTGGATGGTGTCAACATGGTGAACTGCCCACGAGAGCATGAAGCCACCCGAAGTGTCCCACATGAACCAGTAGCCGGGAGCGAAGCATCGGTTTCGGTTGAACGGTCGCTTGGGTGCAGGACCAAGCCACATGTCCCAGTCAATGTTGGGAGGCGGTGGTTCATCGGGAGGATTGCCAATCCCGTGAGGTGTTTCGTTCCAAACATTCCAAGCGCGGACGCGGGTGATTTTGCCCAGAGCGCCCGATTGAACCAGTTCCTTTGCGATGCGGTAATGAGCGCCACTGAGTTGCTGCGTCCCGTGCTGGACAATTCGGTTGAACTTTTTCGCCGCATTGACTGCTGCCCTCTGTTCAGCGATGTTGTGCCCGAGAGGCTTCTCGACATAAATGTCCTTGCCAGCCTCGCTTGCTGCGATGACTTGGATGCAGTGCCAATGGTCCGGGGTAGCAATGATGACTGCATCAATGTCCTTGCGGTCAAGCAGTTTGCGGAAGTCCTTGTAAGGGGTTGCGTTTCCGCCGGCGAGTTTCACGGCGTTGGCGAGTCGGTCTTCCATGACATCGCAAACCGCAGCAATGACGACATCGGGATTTTGCATCGCCACTCGCATCAGGAACTGTCCCTGCCCGCCGCAACCAATCACGCCCAAGACGATTTTCTCGTTTGGGCTTTTTGATGGCTTGGACGACTCTTGTGCGGCTAACTCATCTTGCAACTCGTTCCACCGACTGCCCAGCATCTCTTTCAACGCCGCCACTGCCAGAGCCCCTTTCAGAAAATCACGCCTTTGCATCGCCCTCACCCCTTCTCCGTTGAACTTTCGCCAGCCACCAAGTAGCATAGCGTGCCCTATATGAGCCGTTAAGGGAAAGGCAGCGAGTGGCGAATGAGTTTTAAGGCAATGCGCCTACACCAACCGAAATTTACGCTTTACGAATTACGCTTTACGCTCCACGCATTACGCTCCCTTGCCATTTTGTGGCATCATTTGGCTTGACTGCGGAAAAACGAGGTGAGCGAAAGATGCCGACAATTTTGGTCACTGGCGGAGCAGGTTTTATTGGCAGCAATTTCGTCCGCTATTGGCGGCGGGAACATCCTGCGTGGGAAATCGTCGTTTACGACAAACTCACTTACGCCGGCAACAGAAACAACCTTCACGACTTGGAGGGACAACCGGGCTTCGTTTTCGTTCAGGGCGACATCTGCGACCGCGAGCAGTTGGAACCTTGGGTCGCTAAGGCGGACATCGTTGTGAATTTCGCTGCCGAAACCCATGTTGACAGGTCACTTTTAGCAAGTGGCGATTTCGTTCGGACAGATGTCTTGGGTGTCCACACGCTGATGGAGTGTGCTCGCAAACACGGGACGGGGCTAATCGTTCACATCTCAACGGACGAAGTTTACGGTCCAATCTTGAGTGGCAGCGCTGACGAGAAGGCGGTTCTAAACCCGTCAAGCCCTTACGCTGCCAGCAAGGCTGGTGGCGACTTGCTCGCGTTGGCTTACGCCAAAAGTTTTCGCGTCCCCGTTATCATCACCCGATGCTGCAACAACTTCGGTCCGTATCAGCACCCGGAAAAACTCATCCCCTTGATGGTGACCAACGCGTTGATGGATTTGCCGTTGCCTGTTTACGGAGATGGCAGGCAAGTTCGGGAGTGGATTTTCGTTGAAGACCATTGCCGTGCCCTTGACTTCCTCATTGAACACGGGACGCCCGGCGAAATTTACAACATCGGGACAGGCTGTGAGAAGCAGAACATTGAAGTCGTTCGGCTGATTTTGCAATTTCTCGGCAAGCCCGAAAGCCTGATCAGGTTCGTTGCTGACCGACCTGCTCACGACCGCCGATACTCCGTCAACTGGGAGAAGTTGAGGAAATTGGGTTGGGAGCCAATTCACGAGTTCGAAAGTGCGCTGGCTCAAACGGTCGCTTGGTATCGCGACAACGAGTGGTGGTGGCGACAAATCCGAGATAGCGAGGAGTTCAAGCGCTACTATGAAGCCAACTACGCTTGGAGGCTGAAGTAGCCCCGCCCATTGTGCGCTCACACATTTGCACGAACCTTCAACCGGTGTATCAATTCCGGCAGCAATGCCCGCAACGCGCGGGCGCGGTGGCTGATGGCGTTCTTTTCGTCCACGCTCAATTGAGCCAGCGTCTTGCCCAATTGCGGGACGAAAAATACGGGGTCGTAACCGAAACCGCCTTCGCCGTGTGGCTCGGTCGCAATTACGCCCTCAAGGACTCCCTCGGCTGTGAGCAAATCGCTTTCGGAGAAAGCAACTGCCATCGCACAGCGAAACCTTGCTGTTCGTTTCTCCATCGGGATGCCTTCCATCAACTTGAGCAAGCCGCGCCATCTTTCTGTGTCGGAGACATTTTCGCCGAAAAAGACTTTTGCCCTCGCTCCGGGCAAACCACCCAAAGCGTCAACTTCAAGGGCAGTGTCTTCGGCGAGGGAAGGCAACCCCGACTTGCGCCACGCATAGATGGCTTTCTCACGAGCGACCAAGCGAATGTCGTCGCTGGTCTCTTCGTAGTCCAAGACGATGCCCAACTCGTCGGGCGTAACGACTTGAATCGGGGTTTCGCTCAGCAACGCCATCAGTTCCCTCAACTTCCCTTTGTTGGTCGTCGCAATCAGCAACTTCCCATGTCCCTTGTCCCATGTCCCTTGCGCCATTTTTGCTCACCTGCACTCTTACACGCATTTCAAGATAGCCCTCAGTTGGTCAATCTCACTGTCGCTCAAGGGTTGCAACGGTCTTCTTGGGCGACCAGCAGGAACGCCTTGCAATATCAACGCCGCTTTGACTCTGGCAGGGAAATTGGGAGCGTGAAGAAATTGCCATAACCGCAGCAACTTGAGATGACATTCCACTGCCTTTTCGTGGTCACCTGCTTTGACAGCATCCCAAAGTTGGACGCTCAATTTTGGCGCTGCCGTGCAAATGCCAGCGATAGCACCATGAGCGCCCAAAAGGAAACTTGGGTAAAGCAAATCGTCCACCGCCGTCAGCACGACTTTCCCTTCAGGCAGGTTCGCCAAAAGCCAAGCCAACGCGTGCAAATTGCCAGCACTTTGCTTGACACCGATGACATTCGGAGTTTCAACCATCAACCTCACCAAAGCATCTGCGCTCAAGTAAGCCCAAGGGACGACATTGTAAACGAGAACGGGCAAACCAGTTTCTTCAGCGATGGAGCGAAAGTAAGCAAACATTTCGGTTTCGCTCGGTGTGAAAAGGTAGTGCGGTGGCGTGACCATCAAGGCTGCAACGGGCAAATCACGGACGGCGCAGGCATGTTGAAGGGCTTGACGAGTTGAGTTGGCGATGATGCCGACGATGATGGGAAACTCGTGATGCGTGAATCGTGAAGCGTGAAGGGAAATGTGTGCAATGTGGGAGTTGACTTCTTCGGCAGTGATTTCGGTGATGTGGCGTGTTTCATCGGGCGAAAGGGTGTGACCTTCGCCTGTGCTGCCACAAACAGCCAAACCGTGAACACCTGCCTCAAGCATGAACCTAACAACTGCCCTCAAGCCGTTCTCGTCAATTTCGTCGTTCTCGTCAAACGGCGTCACCACTGGCGGAATAATGCCTGAAAGCATTGACTGCCCCTCCTTTCTCCAGATGTTCAGGAAGCATTCCCGTCTCAGCGTTTCAAGTGCTTGTCAAAAAACTCCAACGCCTGACCGACTGCTTTCATCAATTCATCCCGCTGTTCAGGTGTCGTTGGTCCGTGATCCATGCCTTTGATAGCGACAAGTTGAACTTCAACGCCCACCTTTCTCAATGCCTCAGCGAATCGCACTGACTGTTCAAAGGGAACTATGGAATCTTGGTTGCCGTGAATGATGAATGTAGGTGCATCATCAGGCGACACATAGTAGATCGGCGACGCTTCTTTCCAAAGGTTAGGTGCCTCATCGTAAGGCTTGCCGATGAACTCAATCAGTATCTTGCCCAAATCGGAATCCCGTGCCGCTTGGGCGTAGCGTTTATCGGTAAGGTCAGTCGGTCCGCAGATGCTCAAGACGCACTGGACTTTGCTGCTTATGCCTTTCAAATCAGGGTCACTATCATCCCGAACTTCACGAGTCCCAAGCAGCAAAGCCAAGTGACCTCCAGCAGACGCTCCAGCAGCGCCAAACCTTTTCGGGTCAACCCGAAACTCCTTCGCGTTCTTGCGAAGCCACCTAACCGCCCGCTGACAATCGTCAAGTTGGGCAGGATAACTCCATTTGGGCGCTAAGCGGTAGTTTATCGCCGCCACGACATAACCTCTTTGGGCAAGTGGCTCTGCAAGGATTCGCATGTCCTTTTTGTCGCCGCCTCGCCACGCTCCTCCGTGGATGACGATCACTGCTGGTCTCAAACTTTTGCCGTCGTCTTTGGGCAAGAAAAGGTCAAGGTCGTTTCGCTCGTTGGGACCGTAGGTTAGTCCTTCACGGATTTCAAAGGGCAAAGTCTCAGTTCCTGCCTGCCACGCCGCCACACCGACCAGAAAAGTTGTGGCAAAAACGAACAGCGTCACCGAAACGATGCTCACCAACCATCCACGCTCCATAGCCTTTCACCTCTCTCCTTTCAAAGTGGCGGGAAGCCGGGAAAGACATCGTGCCCTTGCTTTTGAAAGAATGCGTCAACTGCAAGCCAAAACGCTGCTGCCATCAATTCGCCTACAACTAAACCGATGAAAACGGGTCTCCACGCCCAATAAACGCGGTGACCACCATAGCGCAAAATCAGTCCCTTCGCAAGCCAGCCCAGAAAGATGGAGAACCAAACCTTTCTGACGACCAGAGAGTCAGCCAAAGTAAAGCCCAAAGGGTGAAAGGGAAAGTTGGGAACTCTGTGGTAAAGAGTCGTCAGCAGCAAGGTGAAAATTGCACCACCAAAGATGCCCAAAGTGGCTTTAATGTCCGGCGGAGCAGGCGAACTGAACCAGCCAATGTATTTGTCCCAAGCCCAACGAGCAAGGCGCGTCGCATAGTGGTAATGAAGCCTTAAGCCTCCATGACGGTAAAGCATCCGCAAAGATGCAACAGGAGCAACGATGGCAGCAACGATGTTGGCGAGAAAAGTCCCGATGAGAAACTGTCGGTCGCCCAATCCGACCTCTGAAGCGACTTTCGTTGCGTTCATCATGTAAGGCAAAGGCACGACATCCCGCTCCATCATGTAAGCCATGTGCGGGAACATAAGCACAACCAAATTCTTCAGCCCAACACTCATCTGCCCGAAAAGGTAACCGCTGATGTTGTGGGGATGAAAGTCCATCGCAACGAACATGCAGCCTCCTTGACAGGAAATTCGGGTCAGAACCAAAAGGATGACAGAGAAGACGAGAAAGTAGGCAAAGGCTGCCCAAACATCAGCACCCATGAACGACCAGAAAAGGGACAAACCGACAAGACCCAACACAAACCCGATAAAGCCAAACTTCTCCGATGCGCTCAAAGATGCCATTTGGCGCTTCTGCCAAATTCCCCAAGCGAGTGTCCCAAATAGGGCGAAAAATGCCCCCACTTCCTGTCCCCTCGTGATGGCATCTATGCCACCGTAATCAACACCTCCGGGCGGTAACCCGAAACTGAAAAGAACCACCCGCTCCAAGTTGCGCAAGAGGTGAAAAAGCCAAAAACCCAAAGCAACATCAGTTGATGTCAGGTAGGCTGTCCCAATGACGGACGGGTAAAAATCCACCGTCATGTCCGACAAAATGCTCCAAGGTGGGTCGGTGAACATGAAGCCGATAGGGATAGCATGAAGTGAGATGGCAGGGATGACGGGAAAGTAAATTGAAAGCCCGTTCCAGCCGTGTATGAGCATCGGCAACGAGAAACCGAGCCAAAAAGGTTTCTGTCGCCATATCGGTTCTCGCTCGTTCAAGAAAGCCAAGGGGACTTGTGCGATGGGAAAGACCAGTTTCTCCTCATCCGTCCATCGCTTCCTGAAAAGCCAAGTCAAACCAAAAAGGCAAATCAAAAGCAAAAATGTGCTGAGCGTCCAAAAAGCCAGAATTGGCAGCCACTCACCCCAAGGCACTTTCCCGTCAGGAGCGCCCTCATAAAAAGCCTTTATCGCCAATTTGTCCTGCGGGACTAACCACTTTGGGATGTAGCGGTGCAAAAGTTCGTAGTTGTTGATTGGGCTTGCGTAGTAAAATGCGCCGACACCCAAACTCAAAGGCAGAACCGAGTAGGAACTTGACCAAAATCGGGTTGAAGAGAAAAGCATGCAGAAAAGCAACGCTGCTTCAAGGCGACTTAGACTGAAGCCAAAGCGGCGGAGCAGTGGCTGAACAAACCAACACAAAAGCGCCAACAGCACGACAGGGGCAATCGGCAGTTGCCCAAACCCAATTCTACTTCCTTGCATCCAAAGGTCAAAGTCCGCCCTGAACCAAGCAACGAAAGCGACGACGATGAGCCCAACGAAGGTTGCGCCCCATATTCTCCTGCTTGTTGGCTTGACAATAGTTTGGAGCGCAACTTCCATTCTGCCATCACCTTGCGCGCAATCCATTAAACCCTGACGAACTTTTGGATGCGACCGTTAACCAAGACTTCGCTGACATAAAGGTTTCCGTGAGCGTCAACCCAAATCCCATGTGGACCGCCCAGAAACTCTCCCGCTTTTTCGCTCGGCTTCCCATCGCCCCAACTGGCAATCAATTCGCCGTCCAAAGTCCAAATGCTCACCCGGTGCTCAAGTTCGGCGATGTAAACGACATCATCGTGAGGGTCAAAGAAAAGGGAGTTTGGTCGGAGCAAGTTGCGCCACTCAGTTAGGTAGTTGCCTTCAAGGTCAAAAATCTGGATGCGCCTGTTCTCTCGGTCGCAAACCCAAACCCTGTTATATCGGTCAACCCGAACGCAATGAGGAAGGTTGAATTCGCCAGAACCGCTGCCTTGCCTGCCCCATGACTTGATGAGTTGACCGTCTGGGGTGAACTTGTGGACGCGGAAGTTTCTGTAGCCATCCGAGACAAACAAGGCAGCAATGGGAGCGTTGCTGTCATTAGGTTTGACCGTTACAGTGTCCGTTGGTGCATTGAACGGCTCACCTTCTCGTTCCGATGGCTTGCCCGGCGTCCCTAAGGTCATCACCAATTCGCCCTTTGGGTTGAATTTGAAGACGCAGTGGCTGTTTCGGTCCGTGCAATAGACATTGCCTTCAGCATCAATCCAAATTCCGTGAGCGTCTTTAAGGACGCCAACGCCCCATTCGCCTATGAAGTTGCCGTCAGGGTCAAGGATGACTAAAGGGTGTTCGCTGCGGGAGTAAACGAAGACTCGTCCTTGCGAATCGCAAGCGACGGCAGGTATCCAACCGAAATTCCAACCTTTCGGAGGCTTGAACCAACCTTCCACAACCTCAAACTTGTATTTGTCGCTTCCAAATGCCAAACGCAAACCACCTTCTTTCTGAAAGTTTCTCGCTTCGTGCCAAGTCAATTCACAGATCGCTGCTCCCAATCACCTGCGAGCAGGTGGCTTGACAGGGTAGCCATAATATGCCTCCAACTCTTTTGCCGCTTCTTCAGGTGAGGCGGGAGGCGGAGGTGCTTTGCTGACGGAAACCCGTTGATAAACCCAACGACCCGCCGCAACTGCTATGATGAACAACCCAATCACGATAACGACCCACTTCCACCATGCCACAGGTTGGCGCATAATTGTCACCCCCTATTGGAGGGTCAGGCTCCTGCCTTACCGCTTGAAGAATTTTCAGCAAGGCAGGAACCTCACCCTCCAGTATAACGATGTCAAAGTCTCACTTGTATTCAGCAGCCATCAAAGCGACACCCAAAGAGCGGCAAGTTGCTGAGTCTGAGACACCTCCGCATATGGATGGGTTGAAGTCTGCTGGCACTGCCGTTCCACCTAACCAATAACCACCGTGGAAAGTTCTCTCACCGGGTCTTTGGAAGCATGCCCATTTCCAGAGGTTGTTCATTATAGTTAGGGGAACTTTCGTCCATTTCGCGTGCCCATCAGCGAAGACATATTGGCTACCACCCAAGTGGTTAATGAGCCAACCATATTGGCGCACATAACCAACTGGTGAGGATGCGTCAGGAACATTGCCACCGAAAGGATCGCCAGGAGGAGCCGGCCAACAACGGGCTACAACGGTAGCGACTGTGCTGGCTTCATAGTTACGCCCATCTAAGATATAGAAGGTTTCCGCTGGTGCATCTAATTCGGCTTGATTCCGTGTTCGTATACTTATTGTAGGATGTGCCGTTGATTCAAATACAGTCCCATTAACTGTATAGCCGCGTGGGAACCATAAATTTGCATTTTGTGGCACTATGCATAAGGGATCATTAGTGTACCATTGAGACGATGGATTGCAAAACGCCCAAGTTTCATCCATTGGAGAACCACGCCAAACATTGGGATCACCCATCATTCGTGCTGTTTGAGCGCGACTTTCAGGACATTCGTATATTTGCAAATTCTTGACATAAGGGAAGATGATGTATTTCCAATTTAGCCATGATTGTGTAGAAGTTCCAGCGAATCGACAAATTGGAAACGATTCGTCATAGTCTTGTGTATACTGCATGACACCAAGGCCTATCTGCTTCAGGTTGTTCAGACACGCTGCTTGCCGAGCCTTAGCGCGAGCCTGACTGAACACCGGGAACAGAATTGCTGCCAGGATCGCGATTATCGCGATCACTACCAGCAATTCAATCAAAGTGAAGCCGACACGAAAACGAACTTGAAGGTCGCCTCTCCGAACTGAACAAAGTCCATTCTTCTGCAACATCTCACATCCCTCTTTTTCTTGCCCTTTTGGGGCTGGAAATTTTCGTCCCATAAACTTACCTGCGCAGGTGTTGCAATTTTGGGTCACTTTTTTATTCAGCCATTTTGGGCGGAAATAGCCAAATTTTTGGCATTTTGTTGCCGCGATTGGACACCACCTTGCCTCGGGCAATTTTCTTCGCCCATAAACTTACCTGCACAAGTGTTGCAATTTTGGGTCACTTTTTGTTCAACCTTTCACTCTCTTCTCATCAATCAATAATGACGCTTTCAGCGGTTGGGTAAAACAACCTCAAAATGATCCAGAAAGTAAGTGCGCTTGTGCCTCCTACAACGAGCCCATAGGCAAAGGGCTTTGCTTTGTTAAAAGCGTGATAGCCACCATAGTGCAAGACTGCAAGTTTCCACACCCAACCTAAAACAATGGAAAGCCAATAAGTGTTAATTGGCCATCCGGTCCAAGTGATGAATCCGAGAGGATGAAGTGGAAAGCCGGCAAAAGTTAATCGAAGTTTGATGAGCAACCAACATGTAATCGCTCCCACAATCAAACCTATCCAATGGTGCAAAGTAAGTGGGCGAGATGTTGTTAAATTCTCTCCCAATAGATTTGCAGTGTTTAAAGAAGATACCTGTGCCCACCAACTCAGTTTAGGGACGCTGTAAGAGTAAATGATTGTCGGGATTGCAATGTGGCAGGTGAATATGCTAAAAAGAGTGGCTACCATAAGCCACAGAACTGACTGCTTCCTACCCAATCCAGCCAAACTGTTTAACCTGAGGGCGTTGACAAGATAGCCTGAAACCATCGTCGCAGTGCTTCGAATTTGAACCCAACTCATTGCCGTCAGCATGACAATGTTTTTTGCTCCAATCCTGTCTTTACCGAAAATGTCAAAAAGTATCTGATTAACTCGAAATGGGGTTGAATAGATGTAAATACCAGTCTCAGCGACTATGCGAGCGATAACGAGAGATGCAACTAAAAAACAAAGCAACATCACCAATGTCCACAGCAAAGAGGCTTTTGCTGCTAATTTAGACCAAAGTAACAGACACACGAATGTGACAATAAGCCCCACTAATATCCAACCCTCTCGCTCCTTTAATTCGCTGCTTTGATTTCTTAAGAAGAAAGCATCTTTTGCAATCCTTGTGAGATGAAATCGTGCAGTCCAAAACAAATTTATAGCCATAACGATATAAGCACCAACTGTTTGGTAGGTCACAAATTCACTGTGCAACATGTCGTAACCTAAAGCAACCCTCAAAGCAATTTCAATTCTGCGCAGGATGGGGAAGAACCAAAGGCTTAAACCAACTTCATTGGAAAGCAAATAAGCAATTCCAACCATCTCAGGGTAGAAGTGAAGTTCCATGTTGTTAAAAACCGTTAAAGGTCCTGAGGCAAATAGTTGACCAGCATCTCTTTGTAATTGAGGATCGGGAATTTGAGGGAAGTATAAGTGCAAGCCGCGAAGGGAATAAGGGATTGCTGCAACAAGAAAACCTAACCAAAAGGATGGAATCTGAAACAACGAGAGGTTTTCTTGGGTCAATTGTGAAGGGATTTGAGTTAAAGGATAAAGAAGTCGTTCATTTTCCTCCCATTGCTTGGCGATAAGGGAGCACAAAAAAGTAGTGGCAGCATAAACGCAAAAAATGTAAGGTGTCCAAAAACAAAGTGGCTTAAACCAAGCAAGTAAAGGCATAGTTGCCCCTTCTGGCATCCCTTCATATGCCCACAAAATTGCTGGGTCGCGAAACTGCAAGGAAGGAACTAACCAAGGTGGAATGTGAGGGGTGAACAAGTTGAACCACTGGCTTTGCGGCGAACTGTAGTAAACTAAGCCAAGTAAGTTCAGGTAAAAGTGAATCCCAAACTCTTGACCTGATACAGCAGCGATGGAAGATAAAATGGCAAAAACGAAGAGCAATTCAGAGCGAGTAAGCGAAAGGAAAGGGAGTGTCTTTCTCACAGAAGCATTGAGTAGAACGATGATAAGAAATAAGGGAACAATCCCACGAGGGAGGTATCCTGTGCCAAGTATTTCATGTCTCAACAAAGCAGCCCAACTGCTGAAGATAGTAAACGCTATTACTAACGAAAGTGCTATGACGATACTTCTTGCCCTTACTTGAGTTGACGGCTTAGTATCAACAAAGGCACCAGTCATTGCACCACTCACAGGCACACTATCCTCCTAAAGTTCTCTACTTTTGTCAATTGGGTAATCATTCATCTTCTCATGGGCCATCCATATTGCTTTACAGCCTCTCTTTTCTCCATCAACTCTTCTTGCACTCCCTTTTGCATAATCTGCTGTCGGGTTTGTTCTACGCGAGCCTGTTCACCTTTTGATCGAAGAAGCAATAGCCCACCTATTGCTACTATGACCACAATGACAATAATTCCCCCTAACAACCACAAGCGTTTCTCCATCGTTTTTCGCCTCCTTCGTAACTTGTCCGACTTTACTGCCCACCTAAGCACTCGCTATAAGTGCGTGGGTCGGTTCGCAGTCGATCCATGTAAGCATATTGAATGCATGCTTGTCCTTGGGGTTCTGAATCATCTACCCACATGCATTTTGGTGTGAGGGTTTGAGCGATCCGATACCATTTGGCATGACCGTCAGCGAATATGTAGTTAGACCCCCCTAAGTGGACACCACAGTCGGCGTTAGTGACAATGTTGCGGATATTATCGCAACAACCAAATTGCTCCACCACAGCAATAAGTGAAGCAGGAGACTGCCACTTTGCAATAGGAGCCCCAAATGGGTCCCAGTTGGCGTAGCAAGACCGAGTTGGGGGTGTTCTCCAAACGACTGAACTTGTCCCGACATAGTAATTAGCAGCATAGGTCGCCAAAAGGTTACGGATGTCAAAATTTGGAGGCAAGAAGTTGGGGTCGTATCCGTCTTCTGGGCGATAACCCCGGTTGGGACGAGAAGGACAAACTTGCAATTGGTAGTTGCGAGAATATGGGAAAAGTCCATCATACCACGCAGCGTAAGTGTAGTCCTCACAGCAAATTCGCCCTGGAGGCGACCAATAGATAACAAGAGGCGGTGTCCGTTCGTCATAGTCTTGAATATACATGTTCCACGCATTACCCGACTGCCGCATGTTTGAGAGACACGATGCTTGCCGAGCCTTCTCCCGTGCAGTGGAGAACACCGGGAACAGAATTGCTGCCAGGATCGCGATTATCGCGATCACTACCAGCAATTCAATGAGGGTGAAGCCGACACGAAAACGAACTTGAAGGACACCTCTCCGAACTGTCCAGAATTCGTTCCTTCTTAACATCCGACATCCCTCCTTGCTTTGCCCCTTTTGGGGCTGGGATTTTCGTCCCATAAACTTACCTGCGCAAGTGTTGCAATTTTGGGTCACTTTTTTATTGCCATTTTCGGCGGAAATAGCCAAATTTTTGGCATTTTGTTGCCACGACTGGACGCCACTTCGCCTCGGGCAATTTTCTTCGCCCATAAATTTACCCCCACAGGTGTTGCAATTTTGGGTCACTTTTTTATTCCGCCATTTTCGGCGGAAATAGCCCGATTTTGGGGAAATTCGTTTTGAGACGGTGGCTATCGGCGAATTCCATAGTCCTTCAGAGCGTTTGCCAATTCAAGGGGGAAACCTGTTTGTATCCAATCTGCTCCAGCATCCGCCACCTTCTCCCAAACTTCACGCTTGTCCCAATCACCTAAGGTTTTCGCCTCAACCCAAATGCCTTGGCGATGGAAAAACTCGCAAATGCTGCGGGTCACAAACGGAGCATCAATCTCCACTGCATCTGGGTTCACTGAACCCACCCATTCCTTTGGGTCAAAATCGGGTCGCCATTTAGTCATGACCGCTATCCTGCCCTGAGACAGCCTTTTTATCTCTCTCAACAACTCAACGCTGCCATAAACGACAACTTGGCTCTCCATTTTCGCCTGAAGAATTTCGTTAACCAGTCGCACAGGTTCAACTCGCTTGCAGTCAAGGTAGAGGTTGATTTTCCCTGAGCAGAACTCCAGAGTTTCCTTGAGTGTGAGGATGCGCTCTCCTGCATATTCGGGAGAGAACCAACTGCCCGCATCCAACGCCAATATTTCAGCCAATGTGTGCTCTTCAACTAACCCTTTGCCGTCGGTCACTCTATCCAAACTGCTGTCGTGCAGAATCACATGGTGTCCGTCTTTGGTCAAGCGTATGTCCAATTCAACCCACTCAATCCCGAACTCTATCGCTTTCTCTATTGCTGGCTTAGTGTTTTCTGGCGCAAGTTGCTTCATTCCTCTGTGGGCTATTATCTGAACGGAGTGGCTTGATGGCGAGAAGAAAGGGAACTTTCGTCGCACTTTGAGTCAACCTCCCGAGTGATCGCAGAGGATGAATGGGTTCTCCGATTTCCCTTCCAGTTTCGCCTTCTCTCCATCCATGCCGATAACAGTTGCGAGAGCCTTATGCCCACTCACTTCAATCACGATGAAGTGATATGCCTTCAAGAAACTGTCTCCTTCCTGAGCAAGTTTTGGGTCAAGGTCGTAAAGCGGAGCGCCACCGCCGCCGGTGGTGACATAAGTGATGCCTTGTCGTTTCGTGCAGTAAAAGTGATGGTCATGACCGACGAAAACCGCACAAACTTTCAAACGGTCGAGCAAAGGTTGAAGCCGCTGCCGAAATCTTTCCGCTTCTGCCGCTCGCCTCTCAATTAAGGTGAAAAGCGGGTGATGGAAAGCGACAAACTTGTGAAGCCCCTTGCATTCTGAGAATGCCTTCTCAAGCCACCTGAGTTGTGCGTCGTCTTCAAGGATGGTGTTTGAGTCCAGAACGAAAACGCAAACATCGCCAAAGCGAACCGAAAAGTAATTTGGATTGCCAGTATCGGGCTTCAATCCCAATCTCTCCACTGCTTTCGCATACAACCCTGTCTCGCCGTCACGGTCGTGGTTTCCTTTGACAGGGATGTAAAGGATTTTTGCGTCCAGTATTGGCTTGATGATTTGGAAGAATGTTTCCCACTGGTCTGCCTCAGTCCCACGAGAGACCAAATCTCCCGTGCAGAGAACGAAGGCGGGACGAAATTTCAAAATTTGAGCGACAATGGCTTTGTGGACATCGTGACCTGTCCTTGTGTCGCCATAAACCACGAAAGTCAAGGGCGAATTTTGCCCAGAGATCAAACAAGCGAGCCACAACGCAATTGCAATCAAAGTCGCCAACAAAAACTGCCTTCGTTTTACCATCTCCTTTTACCTCCTTTCAACCGCAAAGATTGGCGAATAGCGAATGGTGAGTAGCAAACGGCAATTAGTTTGGAGGGCAGTGCTCCTGCACCGCCGAAAAATTTTGGCTTAACAACCGCACTCCGCACCTCACACTCATCACTCCGCACTAAACATAGCACCCCGCACCGATTTTAGGGTTCGCCCTCTCAGACGCCAAATGATTTCGGCGCTCAGGTAAATCCGTTATTTAAATCCCATGTCACTTGTCCCATGCCCCCTGTCCCTCAATGGCTTAAACCAGTGACATGGTTGGTTAATGGTGCAGCGAAAACAAAGCATAGATTGCACTTCACAGCATGCCTACACGATTGCACCCATGCACGCTTGCACGCAGTAATTGATGACGCAGAAAACTAAGCGCTGACTTTAGTTGGCGAATTTTCAGGATTACGGTAGTGTCAGGGCTTGCCCCTGACGGCAGTTAATCAGCCATTTCAGAGCAGTTCTTTGTAGTGAGCAGCCACTTTCTCAAAGGCGTGAATCACCTGCTCCAAGAAGCCCTCCTCAGGCTCAATGTATGCAGGGATTGTCAGTATGCGACCTGCAACGCTTTCCGCTACAGGGAAATCACCGGGCTTGTATGGCTTGAAGGGTGGCAAACCCATAAATTCGCCACCAAGTGGTCCTCTGCCGTAACCCCAAAGGTCAAAGCCTTTTCGGAAGATGGTGCGAAGATGTTCCAAAGTCCCACCGAACCCGAACGAACGCCTTATAGGCACGCCTTCCGCCCTTAAAGCCTCAACATACTTCTCTATCGGCAACCCGTCCAACTCTTGTGGCTGATAAACCAGCACCAACCCACCATAAAATCCTGCAGGCTTCGCTTTAGGATACGAGCGGATAGGCTTGACACCGGGAATTTCCTCTAAGGCTTCAAAAAGTTTGCGCCGAAAGGCATCTTTGCGTTCGTTTCGGTAGTCCAGAGATTTGAGGGCAACTTTAGCCAATGCGAGCGCCAGCGGATGTGCCCGATATTTGAGCCCTAAGACTTCAGCGTCAAGTTCGGAGTATTCGGGAAGCGTCAACTCATCTTTCAATCCGTGTCGGTGCAAGTGGCAATAAGCGAGCATCCTTTCGTAGTATTCCCTGTTGTTCGTGGTCACAATCCCACCCTCGCCGCCGCATACAGGCTTCCCACCGGGGAGAGCGCCTTGAAGGCTGAAGCAAGTTAGGTCGCTGACATTGCCAATCTTCTTCCCATCCCACTCTGCACCGTGAGCGTGGGAAGCATCTTCAATGATTGGGATGCCATATCTTCGGCTTATGTCCATCAAAGCATCCATGTCACACACATTGCCCCAAAGGTGAATTGCGAAAATTGCCCTCGTCCGTTTCGTGATTCGCTTCTCAGCATCGGATGGGTCAATGAGCAGGGTCTCAGGGTCTATGTCGCAGAAAACTGGACGAGCGCCCATGTGCAGTGCTCCAGCGTAAGTTCCGATGTAGCCAAGCGCAGGGACGATGAATTCATCTCCCGGACCGCCCTTGACAGCATAGAAGGCACTCGCTAACGCCAAGTGCCCATGACTGACGGTCAGGCAATACCTGCTCCCAACATACTGACGGAACTCTTCCTCAAACTCTTTTGGGAGTCCAGAACCTGCACCAGACAAGGCGCGCTTTTCAATGAGTTGACACACAATCTCCTTCTCCTCTTCAATTGGCGGCTTCCACCTTTCAGGGTTCTGAATGGTGACGGCTGGTTGACCACCCAAAATCGCCAACTTGCTCACTTCACTTCCCTCCTTTCCAGAGATTGTGCCGGTCTCAGTCGTAAATGATGACCTCTTGGGTCGGGAAAAAGAAGCGCAGCAAGACCCAAAAGGTTAGAGTAGTTGGTCCGCCAACAATCATCCCATATGCGAACGGCTTCATCCTCTGAAACAGGGAGAAGCCACCATACCTTAACACCACCACTTTAACAGCCCAACCCAGAAGCACTGAGAGCCAGTAACGGTCTATTGGCCACCCTGCCCAAGCAACAAACCCGAGAGGATGGATGGGGAAGCCGGAAAAAGTCATTCTCAATTTGATTAAGAGCCAACAAGTCAGTGCTCCAAAAACCAACCCCCACCAATGATGCGTTGTCAAGGGGCGAGATGTTGTTAGGTATTGGGCAATTAAATTGGTTGCTTTCAAAGGAGCCCCTTGCGCCCATCCACTTAACTTCGGGACGCTGTAGGCATAGATAACTGTTGGCGCAGATACATGACAAACAAGCAGTGTCAAAAAGAGCGCCACTAAAACCCATAAAGCCATATAGCCCCTCCTGAAACCCACTAAAGTTCCGAGCCGAAAAGTATTGGTCAAATAGCCTGAAGCCATGGTTGCAGTGCTTCTGATCTGCATCCAACTCATTGCTGTTAGCAAAACGATGTTCTTCGCGCCGATTCTGTCCTTGCCGAAAATGTCAAAAAGCACCTGATTGACGCGGAAGGGTGGTGAGTAGATATAAATTCCCGTCTCCGCGACAATGCGAGCGACGACCATAGCAACGATTAACATCCCTAAAAGCATTAACCCTGCCCAAAGTGTAGAAGCCCCCGCTACCCATTTCACCCACAAGAGCAACCCGATAAAAGTGCCGATGAGCCCCCAAAAAGCCAGCGTCTCTTCACTGTCACCTTGAGTTCTTTGCTTAGCAAAGAGAGAAAGGGCTTTTCTTGCGAGTTTGGAGATGTGAGACCTTGCTACCCACAGGAGACATCCTGCCATCACGCAATAGGCACCAATCGTCTGGTAAGTTACAAACTCGCCGTGCATCATGTCATATCCGAGAGCAATCCTCACAGCGATTTCAGTTCGTCGCATGAATTGGAAGAACCAAAGGCTCAATCCAGATTCATAGGAAAGCAAGTAGGCAATTCCAATCATCTCAGGATAAAAGTGTAGTTGCAAGCCATTGAAAGCTGTCAGCGGACCTGAAGGGAAAAGTTGACCTGCATCTCTTTGAAGTTGGGGGTCAGGAAATTGAGGGAAGAAAAGGTGCAAGCCTCGCAAAGAGTAAGGGATTGAAGCAGTGAAGAAACCAAGCCAAAAAAGTAAAGAACGAAGAAATCGTGAGAAATCGCCCCCATCACCACTTGTTAGTTCCGCCGGGACTTGGGTGAGTGGGTAAACTAACCGCTCATGCTCTTCCCATTGCTTTGCCATTAACCAACAAAGGAAAACCAAAAGTGCGCAAACACCAAAAAAATAAGGCGTCCATGCCAGCAGCGGTATAAACCACTCGCCTATAGGCATCTTCGCTCCTTCCGGCATCCCTTCATATGCCCACAAAATTGCTGGGTCGCGAAATTGTAAGGAAGGAACTAACCAATGCGGAATGTGAGGGGTGAACAAGTTGAACCACTGGCTTTGCGGCGAACTGTAGTAAACTAAGCCAATCAAGTTCAGGTAGAAGTGCATAGCAAACTCCTCTCCAGAAATGGCAGCAATAGAGTTCAACAAGGCGAAAATGAAAAGTAATTCAGTTCGTGTGAGAGTCGGGAGAAGAGACGATTTCTGAGCAAGGGAAGCAAAAACGACCAGTATCAGAAACAAGAAGACTATGCCTCGTGGGAGATAACCTGCCCCCAAGATTTCGTTCCTTGAGAGTGCTGCCCAACAACTGAATGCTGTAAAGGTTGCGACAAGAAGTAAACTAAGCGCGATAACCTGCCACCTCACTTGTTGAGAAGGGACAACAATTGCGGATGCATCAGCGCGCTGTTCTGTCCCTTTCATCTCATCACAAACCTCACCTTTACCTTGTGGAAGGCTTTTGTTCTGACTTTGCAGGTTTTTGTGTCGGCTCCGTAGGTCTTTGTGGAACAATTTCTTCCTCATCGCAACATTGCTCAAATCGGCGCACCCACTGGGTATATCGCATGTTCAAGTAATCTTGGACAAGCAATCCAATGCCAATCACTGTCGTTGTCCCGACGATAATCACAATCAACCAAATGAGCATTCTCTTCCATAAATTCATAAGTTCACCTTCTGATCGGTTGTCTAAACATCTGTTGTTGTTTTTCTTGAAGTTCTTGCTGCTCGGTTTGTTGGATTTCCAACTTCATCTTTTCCGTCAAGGAATGCTCTCTTCTTGCCTTAAAGGCGAATAGACCACCCAGAATTATCACCATGACAGCAATAACGATAACCCCCCATAGAAGTAAGCGCTTGTTCATTTTTCAGCACCTCCCTTAGAAGCACTCAGGACCTGTCCGCCAATGGCTCGTGAGTCGTGTCATGTAGGCGTAAGCGACGCATGCTTGTCCGTCAGGGTCTGAATCGTCCACCCAAAGAACTTTGGGTTGAAGGGTCTGCGCCGCCCGATACCATTTAGCGTGTCCATCCACGAATACAAGTGTGCTTCCCTTCATGTGAACTCCGCAATCCCAGTTAGTTATCGTGTTCCTGACATCTGCACAACATCCCCACTGCTCAATAATCGCGATGAGAGAGGCAGGGGACCGGAATTTCGCTAATGGGGCACCAGTTACCCTATAACTTGCATAGCAACTCCGACTCCCAACAGGGTTCCATATCACAAAATCGGCTTGAACATAGTGATTGATGGCGTAAGTGCATACGAGGTCTTCCGTTGTGAAGCCGGGAGGGAAATATTCGGGAAGATACGAGCAATTTTCAGGTGTGAAACCTCGTCTCGGTCGCGAAGGGCATAACAACAGTTGCCGATTGCGAGTGTAAGGGTAGAGATTGTCATACCACGCTGCATAATACCAAGCCTCGCATGCCTTTCGCCCGGGAGGTGAAAAGTAAGTTGCCAAAGGCGGTGTCCGTTCGTCGTAGTCTTGAATATACATGTTCCACGCATTGCCCAACTGCCGCATGTTTGAGAGACACGATGCTTGCCGAGCCTTCTCCCGCGCTTGACTGAAAACCGGGAACAGAATTGCTGCCAGGATCGCGATTATCGCGATCACTACCAGCAATTCAATAAGGGTAAAGCCTACACGACGAGGCAGCACAGGTGAAACTCCACGAACAAAGGTTGACCGTCGCCTACCTTCTCTTCGGTCGTGCCAACACCGCTTCTCTCGTCGCATCATCTTTGACCCCTCCTTCTTGCCCTCAGATGAGGGCGGTTTGTTTTTGGGGCTTTCATTTTGCCCCACAGTGCTTCAGAGTCGTTTCAAGGCATCGTTAAGGTTCGTTTAAAGGCAGAGCCCAAGTCAGCATCCCCTGGGCTAGAAATTTTCGTCCCATAAACTTACCTGCGCAGGTGTTGCAATTTTGGGTCACTTTTTTATTCCGCCATTTTGGGCGGAAATAGCCAAATTTTCGGCATTTTGTTGCCACGACTGGACGCCACTTCGCCTCGGGCAATTTTCTTCGCGCGTAAATCTACCCCCACAGGTGTTGCAATTTTGGGTCACTTTTTTATTCCGCCAATGACGGGTTAGAGCAATGCTTGAACGGCAGGGAGAAGGACGAAGGGGGATGGATGGGGTTCTTCGGCGAGGACTTGGCGGAAAACATCTAAAAGTTCTTTTCGCCCCGCTTTGAAAACTCCTTCAAGCAAAATGTAACCTGCATCGTGGCGCATCCACAAATCCTCTCGCCAACCCTCTTTCCCTTCACCCAGAAAAACGAGTTTGGCAATTTCTAAAGTCCGTTCCAAGTCTGTTCTGGCAAGGGTGTTGAGGATGCAACGATGCAAAAGGCGCTTGTGCTCGTGAGGGAGCAAAAGTTCACGCATCAACGCTTCATAATCGCCATCTTCTCCAAGCATCCTAAGCACGGAAAAGCGGGTGAAAACCAACGGGTCTGAAAGTCCCATCCGTGCAAGGATTTTTCTGTCGTCTTCCGCTAACCCTCTCGCAGCGTAAAGGGCGCTGCTGCGTTCTAACGGGTCTGGGGAACGGAGAGCCCTCCAAATTCTCTCCACAATCGTTGGTGCTTCAGGCAACCACTCCATTGCATGTTCCAATCCTTGCTTCGGGTCAAATCTTGCAAGGGCAATGCTCTCAAGCAACTTCGCTGACCTAACGGAGTAAGAAACAAGGTTGGAAACAATGGGCTGCGAATTTCGCAAATAAAGTCCAAACGCTTTCGCCATCAAACGACCACGCCACCGAGCATTCCACTGAGGCTGCTCGTTCAAGATTTGGGCGTAACGCTTCATGGCTTCAAGGACAGCACCAATCACTTGTTCTGGTGGCGAACTTTGAGGGACATCGGGATAAAAGTGAAGGCAAAGGGGAGAGACACAACTGCACTCTTTCGGCTTGGCATAACGAGACTCAAGAACTGCGCCGAGAGTGTTCACATCCAAAAGGTCAATCCAACCTTCATCCCACGCTTCAGGGTTCAGTTGGCAATAAATCCACAAACCTGCAAACTGGTGAATTGGGTCAGGCGAATGAACGAGCGATTGGGCAGCCGACCTGACAAGGGCAGTCTCTTCCTCGCTGAGTTCGTTTTCAGCGACCACGACTAAAGCGAAGCCAGCAATCTCCCTTTCCTTTTCGTCGCCATGTTGAGCGGTTTGGCAAAGTTCTCTCAGCAACTTCAACCGTTCATCCCTGTTTCTGACGCTCCCTGTCAACAACCGCACCCATTGACACTTTTCCCAACGCTTTTTCAACCGTGTTTTGCAATATCTCGGTGGCTTCTCCCAACCCAACAGTTCATGCAGCACATAAAGCCGTTCCAGAGGCGGAGCCAGCGATAGGAGGACAGCGATGGCAAGGGGCGAAAGGGATGAATGGTCAAATTGCCCTTCCAGAGAACCAAAACGATTCTCATCAGGCAACAATTTTTCTGCAGGCAAGTATTGGCTTAAGACCCGCTTTATGTGCTTGAAGACGGCTTGATAGACCCAAGTTTCCTTGTCCGCTTTTGATGAGTCATAGTTTTCAAGAGCCTTGTAGGCAGCGAATTTCCCTTCAAGGAGCAAGTCATCCCAAATTTCTCGGTGGATTTTGCTCCCTGCTGCCGCCCTGATCGCTTTCGCAATTATGCTCCCGAACGCTTCAACTTCTGACCAACTCGGTGTCGGCATCCCGAGCACCTCTGTCAGGTTTTTTCCCAGTTAGCATTATATCGCTGTCACTCAAGGGCGCAAGTTTCATTGCCCGCTTCCTACACATCACACCTCGCACTTCGCACCATACTAATTGGCGGAGGGTGAGCGTGATGCTTGAAGGAGTGAAGGCGAAAATCAAGCCACTGGACGAACTGGTGAAGATTGTCGGGGAATTGAAGCGGCAAGGCAAACGGATTGTTTTCACCAACGGTTGCTTTGACCTGCTTCATGCCGGGCACGCTGCTTATCTCGCTCAAGCGAAAAGTTTGGGAGATGTCCTCATCGTCGGGCTCAACTCCGACAGTTCCGTTCGGGCTCTCAAGGGCAGCGAGCGACCGTTAGTGCCTCAAAACGATAGGGCTTTGCTGCTCGCCAGTTTAGCCTTCGTCGATTTCGTTGTCCTCTTTGACGACCTCACACCTCACCGCCTGATTGAAGCCATCAAGCCTGATGTCCATGTCAAAGGTGGCGATTACACTGAAGCGGATTTGCCCGAAGCGCCTTTGGTCCGCTCTTACGGCGGTCAAGTCGTCATCCTGCCGAAAGTTGAAGGTCGCTCAACAACCGAACTGGTTCAGCGAATCCGAAAGGGCGTCGCGGCAGTTCCCGTCCGCTCTGCGGTTGGGGTAATCCCGGCGAGATATGCCTCAGTCCGATTTCCCGGAAAAGTCTTGGCTTCGCTTTGGGGCAAACCGATTGTTCAGCATGTCTACGAGCGTTCAAAGCAAGCGAAAACCCTCAGCGATGTCATCGTGGCAACCGATGACGAACGGGTCAAATCGGTTGTGGAAAGTTTCGGTGGCAAGTGCGTTTTGACCTCGCCCCAGCATCCTTCAGGGACTGACCGAGTTGCGGAAGTTGCCCGCCAATTGGATTGCGATGTGGTTGTCAACATTCAAGGCGATGAGCCTTTGATTTTGCCCGAAGCAATTGATGCAGCAGTTCAACCCTTCTTCTCCGACCCGACGCTGAAGATGACGACCCTTGCGACACCGATTGCCGACGAAGGCGAGTATCTCAACCCGAATGTTGTCAAGGTCGTCATTGACCGAGATGGGTTCGCCCTTTACTTCTCCCGCTCGCCACTTCCCTTCTTCCGACCGAAAGGCAAGATGGGGGAAGTGCCTCAATTTTCTTTGCCCCAAGATGCGCCTTTCCGTCCATTGCGCCATATCGGGCTTTACGCTTACCGCCGCGAATTTCTGCTTCAGTTCGCCCAATGGGCGCCAACTGATTTGGAGCGTTCTGAAGGGCTTGAGCAACTGCGGGCGTTGGAACACGGAGTCCGCATAAAAGTCGTCGTCACTCCTTACCGAAGCGTCGGGGTTGACACACCCGAAGATTTGGAACGACTGGAGAAAAGTCGCCACTGTGAAAGTTGAGCAGGCGGAGACAAAACTAACGAGCTGCAATCTCAACGAGCGCCCAGAAGTTGAGTTCGGGCACAGTGAATGTCAACCAATCGCCGTTGAGACGGATAGGAATTTCCCTCGGTGGCGTTGTTGGAGTTCGCAAAATGGCTCTTCTGGGCATGTCCTTAAAGGCTTTGACCAGCAACAAGCGATTGACGGAAACGGTGACCTCTTTTGGTCGGACCTCATCACTTTGCAAGTCGTAGTCTTGGTTGAGCAAGTGGCAAACGACCGGTGCTTTCGGGTCGTCGGGCTTGTATCGCAGCGAAACTCGAACTTTTTCACCGCTGACCTTAACTTGGCGAGAAGCGCTTTCTGGCAGTTTCTCAATTCCCTGCCACTGAACGACGGAAACCTTTGCGGATTTGACCATTCGCTCAAACTCTGTCGGCAAAGGTCGTTTTCCGGTTAGCAGGAACTCGTAAACTGAAATGTCCTTTAAAGTGACCTTAACACCGAGGCTCGGTTCGGCGACTAAGATGCTGAACGGGATGTTCGCCTTGAGCAACTCCATCGCGGCTGAGCGGATTTCGCCGAAGTTCCCGTGAGTGTAAACAAGGGACAAGTTTGCGAGCGTTCGGTAACCATCAAACAAATTCGCGTTCTCTCGGACGAAGCGGTAGACGAAGGCGAAATCTTCCGTTTTGCCTTCCCACCAATGAGTTCCCTTTTCGGGCGTGTAGCACCATTGGCGGTGTGGGACCATAAAAGCGCTTCCGAAAGCGTAAGCCTGAGCAATCCATGTCCTGACCAAGCCCGGCTTTTCGTTTGCGGCAATCCATGCCCAATCTTGCCCGGCAGCGGTCGCTGCTTGTCGCTTGCCCAACCCTTCAACCAGCCTGAACACAAATGCTGGCTCAGCGGGAACTTGAGCGGTTGATGCATGGTGGTCCATTTCACCGCAGAAGAAGTCAATAAGCGGTGCAACGACGAGAGCCTCTGGCGAGGATGCGCTTGAATTGACGCTCCTAAGGAGTGGCTTGCCTCTTAAACTCTCGGCATACTCGAAAACTTCGCGCACCACCTGCAACATCTGCTCGGTCTGAAACTGCTGAAATAGTTCACCGAAAGGAAGTTTTGGGCGCTCCCTTCTCCACTGCTCGGCAGTTACGCCTTTTGACTTCAGGAAAGCCTGCAAGTCAAACTCGTCAACACGCTCAATGCCCATAGCCTTAAGTTGCTCTTCCGAGAACCGATGCTTCAACCAGTTGCGGAAACCTTCCATGCAGTGTCGGCAAAAACAACCGCCGAACCATGCCGAGCAAGCAGCGGTGCCGCGCCAATCGTCAATGTGAAGCCCATCTATGGGAGCAAGACAAGCCCGCTCAACTTGGTCTCGCAAGTATGCTCGGTAGTCGGGATTGTTGGTGCAAAACCAGTAAGCGGGATGACCTTTGTAGCGGTGATCCCAAAGCCATGGGACGGTTATCGGGTTTCCATCAAGGTCGCGACAAACGGCTTCCATGAACCTGTCGGGGCGAAAGTCAATGAAGCCAGCGAAGTCAACGACGAAATCAACGCTGCCGCAATAACGAAGCCCTTTCTTTTGCGCTTCCTCAACCCGCTGCCGAAACCATTGCGCGTCTTGAGAACTTTTGGACCTCGCCCTTCCAGCCCAGCCTACCACTGTCCCTGCATAAGCGTCGTAAAGCGCTGGGTCTCGTGGCGCATACATGAAGACGACATCGCTCGCCTTAAGTTGCGGTCGCTCGCCCCACATCCCTGCGATCGTCCACAACAAAACCCAACCGACCATTTCCCACACCTCTTTTCGCTCGCTTTTGCAACGAAGCGTCATGCTAAGATTGTAGCGCCGATGTTGATTTTGGCTGGTGAAATTTGGGCGAAGCGATTAAGGGGGCGAGTTCTTTGACGGAGCGGATGGCAACTTTGACCGTCACTTTCGGTTTGGTCATCGTTTTCGCAATGGCTCATCCCGTCCTTGACCCAGATATGTGGTGGCACTTGGCTGTCGGAGACACTATCTTGCAGCATCGTTCCGTTCATTTCGTTGACCCGCTTTCATTCACCAATCCAAAAGTTTGGGTCAATTCCCAGTGGCTGGCTGAAGCGGTTTTTGCTGCTCTCTATCGGCGCGTGGGAGTTTGGGGCTTGGAGGTTTTGGCGCTGCTCCTGAAAGTTGCTGCCTTCCTTTTGGTCTTCAAAGCCATGAACGCCCCGCCGCTGACGAAAGTTTGGGTCACAGTTCTCTTCGCTTTCGGGGCATTGCCGGTGATGGGTGGGGTGCGCCCTCAATTGCTCAGTTTTCTTTTTCTGGCTTGGTTGACCTTGACAATTCATCGAACTTCGCTCCGCACTTCGCACCCTGCACCTTGCTCACAGCACCTTTCGCTTTTCGCTTTTCCTTTGCTCTTTGCCCTCTGGTCAAACACTCACTCGTTCTACCCAATCGCTTTCGCCCTGATTCTGCTCGCCATCATCGCCGATTACTTGAATGAACGGAGAGGGGCGAGGGACGGGGGACGAGGGACGGGATTTGGCGGGCAACCTATGTTGGGCTCGGATTGGCGGAAGCAGATGGCTTTGGCGCTAATCTTGTCCGCAGTTGCGGTGATGGTCACGCCTTTCGGTTGGCACAGCCCAAAGCAAGTTCTCGTCAACATCGTCCAAAGCAGCCAGTTGCCCATTGAAGAATGGAAGCCCGCAATCGCCATGCGCCACCCTTTGGTCTTGATTTGGGCTTTCCTGCTTTTGCTCTGGCTTTTTTGTCTGGCTTGGTCGCCGAAGCGGGCAGACGCTTTGGAGTTGCTTTGGGGAGCATTCGCGACTTTGAGCGCACTAACGGGCGTCCGCATGATTGTCCTCTGGTGCATCGTCCTTGCTCCCTTCGTCAGCGAACATTTGGGGCAGTGGATTTCGCAAGAGACGAGTAAGCGCCGTCAATCTGCTGTTCCAGTTTGGTTGCCTTCGGTGACCTTGACACTCATCGCTTTTCTGGCTGGGCTCATTTTGGCTGTGAGATTCAACCCGAGCGAGTTCGTCAAGCGCGAGCAGAAAGAGTATCCGCAAAAAGCAATCGCTTGGCTTAAAGGTGCGGGATTGAGGGGAAACTGCCTGACCCGATACGACTGGGGCGGATATTTGGCTTGGCATTTGAAGGGGCAAGTTAAGGTCTTCGTTGACGGGCGAGCCGATTTTTACCCGCCAAAAGTCATGAGGGATTTCATCGCTGCCTATTTCGGCAAGGCTAACTGGCGAAATGTTTTGGACAGATATGGCGTCACGACGGTGATCGCTCCGCCTGACGCGCCCATTTCAAACCTGCTGTCAATGCACGCAAGCGGGTGGCGTTGCGTTTACAAGGATAAAGTTGCGGTCGTGTTCATCCGCCGTGCTTTGGCAACTTCTCAGCCAAACCAACCAACGAAACTCCGAAGGGCAAGCGGACGAACGGAATCAGCGTTGCCTCTAACCTCAGCAATTCAATTAGCAACCTGTTCAACGGGCTTGGCAGTTCAATCAGAGCAGTTGCGGGTTTACTGCCTCGCATGAACAGATTTTGCATCTTTCGGAACACGAAGACAGCGGGGAGCAGAGGGCAAATGGCGTAACTGAGGCAACGCAAACGGAATCCCGATTGAACGACCTTATCGTGAATTTCACGCCAAAGGTAGCGGCGTTTGTGGGCAAGAGCAATGTCGTGGACGCTCCAAAGGCTCATGAAGGCTGGGACGGTGAAGACAAAAGCGCCGTTGGGTTTTAGAACACGCCAGATTTCTCTCAAGGCTTGACAGTCATCGCCCAGATGCTCGAGGACATCTAATGCAGCCACGAGGTCAAAGCAGTTATCGGCAAAGGGCAAATTTTCGGCGTTGCCGAGAACGAGGTGTTTCATGCCCTTCTCTTTCGCGAACTTGAGGGCGAGAGGCGAAACATCAAGCCCGACAACTGTGCCGAAGTTGCGCAGAAGCGAAAAAGAACCGCCAGTCCCGCAGCCTAAGTCCAAAATGAGTGCTGGGTGCGGAGTGTTGGGTGCAAGTGTGAGTGCGGAAATTTGAGTGCTGGGTGCGGAGTGCTGGGTGGAAAAAGTTGGTTTCCAAAATCGTTGGAGCAGTGAACGGACGATGAACCTTCGCCCGACGAACCACCAATATCGTTCCTCAAGGCGAGCCATTTTTGTCAATTCCTTCGGCGCCACGAATTTGCCCCCTTCGCATCAAGTTTTCTCCTGCCGCCTTTATCTTGGCATCGGTTGCGGTCTAAAGACACGAACTTGAAAGTCTTGGCTGGACAAACTGCATCACTTCGACAGTCGCCCAATCGTCTGGCAACTTGGCGATTCACTTTACATCGTCGCAATTGCCGGTTATAATTGTTCATGCAATTCATATGAACCCAATGAGCAGGAGGGATGCAAGATGTTGGGCAGGAAGAGGAAAGTGCTGGCAGGGTTCACCCTCATTGAGTTGCTGGTAGTGATCGCGATAATCGCGATCCTGGCAGCAATTCTGTTCCCCGTGTTTTCTCGTGCTCGCGAGAAGGCTCGCCAAGCGTCGTGTCTCTCTAACCTCAAGCAAATCGGGCAGGCTGCTCATCAGTATGCGCAAGATTACGACGAGAAGTGGCCTCCGGTCAGGCGCGGCGGTTTTGGTTCGCCTGCCTTCAACTGGCAACAAATCCTGATCCCCTACACCAAGAACGACCAAATCTTCCGCTGCCCCAGCAACGATTTCATCATCGCCTACACTTACAACCACTCCTTCGGTCACGCCACTTATGTGACTGGTTGGGCTGGAGTTACCATGACCCATGTCAAACTCCCTGCTCAATCCCCCATGTTCGCTGACGCTAATGGTCACACTGACCCTCGTCAAGCAGTTGTCGTTCTTCTCCCAAGCGGAACAGGGGGAACTAACACTCACTTAGGTCGTGTGCTCGCCCGTCCAGATTATCCGCCTGCAGGCAGTTGGGTTGATCATCCGGGTGGGCGCGTTCGTGCATTCATCCACACAGATGGTGCTAACTACACTTTCGCTGACGGTCACGCCAAGTGGCTCAAGTCAGAACCCGCACCTGCTTCTAACTGTGTCCAACCGCAACAAGACCGGTATGGTGGCACTTCCGAACTCGCTTTGGAAATTCAACAAGCCCCACCAAAGACTGGTCTTGACTGGAACTTGAACGGAGTAGTTGGACCCGGCGCTGGATGTGGATGGGAGTGAACTATGCATGAAGACAAATCCGGCAGCAAGGAGGGTGAGAAGAGATGAGGAAGGGCTTTACACTGATTGAGTTGTTGGTCGTCATCGCGATTATTGCCATTCTGGCTGCCATCCTGTTCCCGGTGTTCAGCCGTGCGCGGGAGGCAGCCAAGAGAACTCAATGCCTCAGCCATTGCCGCGACATCGGGTTGGCTATCATGCAGTATGCACAGGATTACGATGAAATCCTCGTGGACTACCAGTATGGCTATCCGACAGGGACTTCACAAGGCTACACCGCTTACACCCATTGGATGGTCGTCATCGGTCCGTATCACCGCAACTATCAAATTTTCCTTTGCCCTGCTGCTGACACTGACGGACCAATTCAGTGGTGTCATGATCCCGGAACGGGTTGCAGCGCCAGTCCGGAAAGACCTCCAACGGGTAGGTTTAGGACAAGGATTGGGATGAACGCATCCATTTACACAGCAGCGGGACAAAGGTGGAACGCTCCTAACGGGAAACCGTTGGCAGTGATTCAAAAGCCCGCTGAAACTTACTTCGTCATGGATGCCGAGTGCAATCGAGCAACTCCTGCTGACCATCCTAACTGGACGAGCATAGGTTGGGGCGATGTCCACCGAAGGCACGGCGACTACCTCAACATCGTGTTCTGCGATGGTCACGCCAAAGCCATTTCCTTGCAAGTTGTCACGAGCCACATCAACGGCAGGTTGGGTCCGTGGACATACGACGATTCCGAATACTACTGGTAGCCAGAATTGAGCCGACAAAGTGCGGAGGTGGCTGAGATGCGACAAGAAATTCCGGGCTGGCTGGTGGCGTTAATCGTTGTGATTTTGGTCGTGCTCATCGCTGTAGCAGGTTGGAAATTCTTCTTCGGAAAGCCAAGATGGGCATCACAGATGCCTGTCGGCGAAACCCCAACTGGGCAACCTATCTACCAACAGTCGAAGTGATGACCGTGATTTTGTAAGTGGAAAAAGTCGGGGTAGAGGTTCTGACCTCTGCCCCACTTTTCTTTACGAACTTTGGGTTGGTTCAGATGTTTGGGGCAGGCGCAACCGAATTAAGCGAACGATGACAAATCTTGTCCCGAACAGGATCGCCAACAATGTTGGCAGCCACAAGATACTCCATATTGCCGCCCAAATTCCGGCGGTGGCGAGAGCCCTCAGCACTTTCACCAACTCCCGCCACGCATCGGCAGCGACTTTGACTGCAGCCCAAGTCTCAGGCGGGGTCGCCCTGACCCTGAACTCGGTGATTGTCAGGCTGATTGAGCAGAAAGTCGTTCGTTCTCTGAGGTAACGCAGCCTTCCTTCAAGGCGCTCAATTTCGCTCCTGCGAGCAGCGAGTTCGTTCTCCAGCCGCATAACGGTGTCAAGGTCTTCCGCTTCCGACAGCATCTTCAAAATCCGCTTCTCAGATTCGCGCAGTGCGGTTAGCCGCGATTGAATGTCCAAGAACTCTTCGGTCACATCTTCAGCCCGCACGCTTTTGCTCCTGACTTTGCCTAACCGCTCAATTGCCAAAAGTGTGTTCTCAAATTCGTCGGCGGGGACGCGAATTTCAAGGATGGCAGAATGTTCGCCCGTCGGTTCAACTTCTTCTGTCAACCCAAACACATAGCCGCCTTTCTCCTTCGCCAAAGCAATCGCCTTCCGAACGGTTGAACTCACATCGTCCGTCTCAAGCGTGACGCTTGCAGTTTTGATTAGGTGCCGGTCGGGAGCGGCTTTCCGGACGGATGCAAGGGTAATCTGTGCGGGTGATTTGACTTGAGCAGGTGGCATTGAAACTCTCGCTGCTGGTGTGGAGATGCTTGGAGGCGCAACATAGGGGCGGTATAACCGCATGCTGGGTGACAATTGCCTCGGGACTTCGTGAACAGCCAACTCCCTTGCCCTCTCCTTCGTTCCTCGCATTGTGGGATACAGCAGGACGAACAAAAGCGCCGCAAATCCCAATGCCAACCAAATCCATCGCTTCTTCTGCATGTTAGTTCACCTCACTTTGCCTCTTTCGCTTAACGCCGTTAATTGGACGAACGACAAGGGACGAAAAGTTCCAGATGCGCTAAAATGCCGTTGGGACGAACCTGCGGAGGGATTTGAGATGCAAAGGTGGCTGGCGATTGGGGCAATTGCTTTTGCGGTCGGTTTTTGCGCGGCGGTTCACTTGCGATCGGGGGTGGTTAAGGTGAGAGTGACAATTGAGGGCGAGAAGTTTCTCATTGATGGCAAGCCGACTTACTCTGATGTTCCGAATGCGAACCCGAAAGCCCTCGGCATGTTGCTCAACTCCCGCATGGTTCAGGCTCTCTTTGACGACGAGAACCCCGAGACTCGTCATCTTTGGAGATACCCTGACGGAAGCGAATTTGACCCAGAGAGGAACACTGACGAGTTCATCGCTGCGTTGCCCCACTACAAATCTCACGGAGTCATCGCTTTCACGATTAACCTGCAGTGCGGCGGTCCGAAGGCAGGTCAATTTACTGCGAACCAACCTTGGCATGTCAGCGGTTTCAATCCTGACGGCTCACTCAAACCATCTTGGCTTGCCCGTCTCAAACGAGTTTTGGATGCAGCTCAGAAGCATCGGATGGTCGTCATCTTGGGGCTGTTTTATTTCGGGCAAGACCAAAGGCTAAAGGACGAGGATGCTGTCAAGCGGGCTGTCGTCAACGCTGTTGATTGGCTCATGAAGCAAGGGTATGGGCATGTGCTTTTGGAAATCAACAATGAATGCGGTGGTGGTTACGACCACGCCATCCTTCGCCCGCCAAGGATTGTTGAACTTATTCGGTTGGCGAAGGAACGAGGCAGCGGGAAGTTGCTCGTTTCAACAAGTTTTGGTGGCGGCGTTATTCCGCCCGATGAAGTTTTGAAAGCCGTTGACTTCGTTCTCGTTCACGGCAACGGTCAGACTCCAGAGCGGATTCGCGAAATGGTTCGGACGATTCGGGCTAAATTGCGGTCATGGGGGACACCAAAGCCCATTGTTTTCAACGAGGACGGGACAGACCTTCGCAACATGGAAGCAGCGTTGAGCGAGGGGGCAAGTTGGGGTTACTATGATCAAGGTCGCAACAACTACCGAGACGGCTTTCAGTCGCCACCGACAAATTGGCTCATCAACACGCCGAGCAAGCGCGCTTTCTTCCGAAAGGCTGCTGAGTGGGTTGGTATTGTGCCGCCGAAAGGCATCACCTATGAAATGCAACGCATTCTCATAGCCCGGCTTGACCCTTCCCTCAATCGGACGATTTGTGTTGTCGGCGATGTCAACGGCGATGGCAGGGAAGATGTCGTCATCGGCAGCAGGCAAAGAGGGAAAGACGCACTCGTTTGGCTTGAGCAAAAATCCGCTACCGAGTGGCAAGTCCATGTCATTGACGACGAAGCGGAAATGCTTGAGTCTGGTGGCGCGTTGGGCGATGTCAACGGCGACGGGAGACTTGACTTTATTGCGGGAGGCGACTGGCGCAGCCCAAACCTTTGGTGGTGGGAGCAACCTACCGACCCAACCCAAAAATGGAAGCGCCACCTCATCGGGACTTTCGCAAACAAATTCCACACCCAACTTTGGGTGGACATTGATGGCGATGGCAAGGGCGAACTCGTCACTTGGAACCAAGGTCAAAAGGCTTTACTTTGGCTGAAACCGCAAAGTGACCCGACGAAAGAGTGGCAGTCCTTTGTCATTGCCCGCGATGTTGACGGTGAGGGGCTGGCTTGGGCTGATGTTGACGGTGACGGTAAGCCTGAACTTATCGCTGGCAATTTCTGGTTTAAACCGTCGGGCGATGTCAGAAAGGAATGGCAGCGTTTCCAATTTGCGAAAGGTTATGTGGGCACCGTCGTTGAGGCTGCGGACCTTGACAATGACGGGCGAGTGGAAATTGTCCTTGCGGAAGGAGACGCTCAATATTTCGGTCGCAAAGAGCAAGGTCGCGTGGCTTGGTTCAAATCTGGCAAAGACCCACGCCAATTGTGGCGAGAACATGTCCTCGCAAGTGATTTGGTTGACCCGCATTCCCTCGTCGTTGCCGACTTCACTGGGGACGGTTTGCCTGACATTTGCGTCATTGAGATGGACTTCACCGCTCGCCCCCAAGTCATCCTCTTTGTCAACAAAGGCAACGGCAAATTTGAAACCCATGTCGTTGATTCAGGTGTCGGCAGTCACGACGCGAAACTCATTCGCATCGGCAATAAGCCTGCTGTGGTCGGCAAACCTTTCACGGGCAAGCACTTGGGCGAAGTCCACTTGTGGGTGATGAAGGACTGAACTTGCAAAATAAACACGAAAAGGAGGCGTGAGAAGCGATGAGGCAAACAAGGAGAGCATTTTTGCAACAGGCAGCGATGGCGGTGGCAGCATCGGCGCTGAGTTCATCCGCTCCCTTGTCGGCGATCCAGCCCAAGACTGCTTTAATCAGCCCGGGTTGTCGGCGCTCAAAAGTCAAGATCGCGAAACTTTATCTCGGCGTGCCGAAAGCCCACTGGCCAACCCCGTTGCTTGACCTTAAGGCTGAAAGGCAGCGTTACGAGAAGGAATTTGCCAAGATGAAGGACGAGTTCGCCGATGTCGATTTCGTCGTCAACGAATTGGTCACCTCTCCCGAACAAGTGGCTCAATTTGCCGAAAGGCTTAAAGACGCCGACGGGATTCTGCTCATTCACCTGTCAATGGGCATCGGCAACATACTCAGGGAAATTCTGAAGTTCCAAAAACCGACGATGCTTTTCGCCGCCCCTTACTCCGGGCACGAGTGGTCTTGGTTCGGGCAGTTGAGGAATCAACCTGAGGGTGCCCTCTTCGACTGCATCCTCTCAAGCGACCTCTCCCAACTTGCGGTAGCAATTCGCCCCATTCGTGCCATCCATCATCTCCGTGAAGCGAAAATTTTGGATGTGACGGCGAGACCTCAAACCGCTTACGCCCAAGCGGTCAAGGAGCGCTTCGGCACTGAATACAAAGCGATAGACCGGGAGCGGGTGCTCAAAATCTACGAGAAAATTCCTGACTCGGAAGCAATCGCTGAAGCGCAGCGTTGGATTTCCGGGGCTGAAAAGGTTGTCGAGCCGTCGAGGGACGAAATCATTCGTTCGTGCAAACTCGCTTTGGCACTCCAGCGCTTACTGGATGAAGAAGAGGCGACCGTGATCATGGTGGATTGTTACGGGACGATGTGGCGTCAGTTGCCGGCATACCCCTGCATAAGCCACTGCCGAATGAACAACTTGGGGTTCGGCGGGATTTGTGAATCCGACTTTCAGAGTGCGCTGACCCACATCATCTTCCAAGGGCTTGTGGGTAGACCCGGCTTCATCAGTGACCCAACGGTTGATGCTTCCAAAAACTGCATTATCTTGGCTCACTGCATGGGGACAACGAAGATGGATGGACCGAAGGGCAAACCGCATCGTTACAGGTTGAGGAGCATCATGGAGCGGCAGGAAGGGGCAGTCGTCCAAGTCTTCATGAGGATCGGGCAAAAAGTCACGCAGGCGATTTTGCTTGGGACGAAGGAAATTCGCTACTTCACCGGAACAATCGTTGACACGCCAGATGTTGACAGAGGCTGCCGAACCAAAATCGCCGTCAGAGTTGACGGCGACATAGAGAAACTTTGGCAAAACTGGGCTGGCGGGTTGCACCGGGTAACTTGTTACGGCGACTTGACTCAAGACCTGAAGCGCTTCTGTCGCTTCATGAAATTGGAACTCATCAACGAGGCAGTTTAAGCCTCAGTCGCTGTAGGGAACGGGCAAATTGCCGTGCTTGAGTTCGAAAATCAGCCGTGCCCACCGACCGTCGCCGTGAAGGGGTTCGGGCAATTCCTTTTCGCCAAAGAACCCAGCATCGCTGCACTCGTGAGGCAACGGTCTCAACTCCCCGTCCAATATTTGACACTCGTAGACGAGGCAGTAGAAAGGGATTCCGAGACTGAACCGATGTCGGAAGCCGTCAAAGACGGCGATGAGCCTGAGAGGCTCAACGATCAAGCCTGTTTCCTCTCTCACCTCCTTGACAGCAA
>Ga0326760_1000092_pt1 | contig 51055 bp, 56 predicted proteins | sample GCREP_S_FD_207668 | JGI IMG/M metagenome (GOLD analysis project Ga0326760, IMG submission 207668) | Hot spring sediment microbial communities from Geyser Creek Basin, Yellowstone National Park, WY, United States - GCR.EP_S | ecosystem: Environmental > Aquatic > Thermal springs > Near-boiling... | reverse complement strand
GCTTCAACGAGGGAAGTAATTAAACTAGAAGAGCCGGCCTCTCCACCTCTATGTAGTAGCTGTAAGAGGCCTTTTACCCCGGGAGAATACGGTGTAGAGTTCCCATGCCCTAACTGCGGTAAAGTAATAATCCGTAGGTGTAAGAAGTGCAGGAAACTAGGAGTTAAGTACGAGTGCCCCGCATGCGGATTTATAGGCCCCTAGGTGAGAACCATGGGAAGAGTAGCTGTAGTGCTCAAAATATACCCTGAGGATGTATCCACGGATTTAAGTGGACTTGTAGAAGACATTAAGAAGACTCTGCCACCGGGCTTTAACCTCGAAATGTGGGAGCTAGAACCCGTGGCTTTTAGTATCAATATACTCAGAGTACTTGTAACTATGCCTGAAAACACCGAGGGAGGTACTGAGCCCCTAGAGAGGCTCTTAGCCAGCGTGCGGGGAGTGAGCCAAGTAGAAGTAGAGTACGTGACTAGGGCACCAGAGTAGAGTGTACTCGATTTGCGGAACCTCTTGATGCGGGCCTTTTCAACACTCACATAGTTCTGCTAGAATATAACCCGGGTTCTCTCTTCATCGGCTCCTGTTTACTTACTTGGGCAAAACCAGGTATTTTAATCTTCAATAACACCTCTACACTACTAGATCCCGGTAGGTTCGCGCAATTCATTTAAGTGGTGTACTATGAAGCAAGTTATTATTGTGAGGGGAGATCTCGGGATGAGTAAAGGTAAGCTCGCTGTGCAGGTAGCTCACGCCTCCGTTATTGCAGCGTTTGAAGCATACAATAGCCACTATGAGTGGTTTAGAGAGTGGTGGGGTAGTGGGCAGAAAAAAGTTGTCTTAAAAGCCACGGGTGAAAGAGAGCTCATAGAGCTCTACAATAAAGCTAGAGAGCGCCACTTACCCGCTAGTCTTGTTCAAGACGCTGGCCTCACAGAGCTTCCTTCGGGTACTCTAACAGCTGTAGCTATAGGGCCGGCTCCGGATGACGAAGTTGACAAGATCACTGGTCACTTAAAGACTCTGTGAAGGTCTAAGTCTTGCTTACATATCCTCATCCACTGGACTACGCGGCTGGAATCAAGTACACTCTCACTGATTACAAGGTCAATAGAGTTTACACTCTTACACCTGAGACATTCCACGTTGAGGAGATAGTGGACTTGGAGAAAATGGGGTATAGTACTGAGAGAGGAGAGTACGCCGTTGTGAGACTAGTAAAGGAGAATTTAGAGACACTTAAAGCCATAGAAATGCTCGCAGAGAATCTGGGCATTCCAGCTGAAAACCTCTACTTCTTTGGACTCAAAGATAAGAGTGCTCGCAGTGTGCTCTACGTCTTCATCCGTAAAGCTATTCTAGACTTCTCAAAACTCCCATTTGAAACAGAGAACTTGAGAGCCGAATTCAAGGGGTTTGTACGAGTAAAGCCCTCTCTCAGCCACCATGTCGGAAACAGGTTCACGATTATCGTGAGAGACATCGACGAGAGGCAGGTGAGCGTGTTTAAAGACATTGTGAGGTTAATAGTGACTCATGGTCTACCATCTTATTACGGCTACCAGAGATTTGGAGTTCGCAGATGTAACTCTCACCTTCTCGGGAAGTACACGTTACTTCGTAGAGAAGACATCTTTGCTAATGAGCTCCTCTCAAAGATCTACTTGTACGAGGATCGAGCCGTAACGTTTAAGAGGCTTGTCAAAAACTACCATGGTTTACGGTACGAGAGCCTCTATCTTAAACTATTCGCGACGAGTACACGCGACTCGCATTACGCTAGGTACTTTAACCTACTGCGAGGAGCCTACTCAAGCTACCTCTTCAATCTACTACTCAACAGCGTTATTGAGAGATCTGGTTGGAGTAGCTTAGACCGAGACTACCCTTTAGTGGGCTGCCTAGACCGCGCCGCTGAATTCTACAGTAAAATACTAGAAACCGAGTGCCTAGAGCTGTCTGAATTAAAGTCAACGCCGTGTTACTATAGGAGAGGTCTCTTTAAACCCATAAACAGCAGTGTAAAGTTCTCGAGTGGAACACTACAGTACGAGTTCCAGCTAGAGCGTGGAATGTACGCTACTATAGTTCTCAGGGAGATATTTAAGGAAAATCTCGTGGTGGACTAGTCAAAAGATAACCTGGTTTTTACACCACTTATCTTTTCAATTAAGAGCTCCACTTGTTCTTTGAGTGAAGCGAGGTGTCTTTTATCTCTACGTGAGACTCTGACACTCAGTATCTCTGTGCCGTCTGGTAGCCACACTCTGTTAATGCCTATAATAGTTGCGGGGTACAGTATTTGCTCAACAAGACTTCTCAAATCATGCGTGTACTCAACAACTCTCACTCTCCGCCCTAGCTCCCGCGAGAGCTCTTGTTCAAGCGTACTGAGCTCTGTGGAATCAAAGCCGTTTTTCACGAAGAGGTAGACGTCATCACCCACTAATATAGACTTGACGTACTCGCCTCTCCTCAGGAATTTCAGCTTATCTTCGAGGTTGACTAGAGCTTTTAAAACCTCCAGTTCTCCTCTCTCAACTACTTCGCTCTCTATTTTCTGCTGGCAGTGAGAGCAAAAGACACCGCTCTTAATACAGATCCTGTCGAGCGGGTATCTCAACACAATTGCACCAGGCTCTACAATTTAAACAGCCATTACAAGTGAATTCCAAGAAAGTATTTAATACTTTTTCTAAAACAATATAACTCTAGACACGGCGTGACCAGTAGTGGGCCCGTAGCTCAGCCAGGCAGAGCGGCGGGCTCCAGACCACATCTACGGGTCAGTTGACCAGTAGGGATGAAAGAGGTCTGGAACTGGGAGTGACCCGTAGGTCGGGGGTTCAAATCCCCCCGGGCCCACTACGAGAACAACACTCTTACCTCTACTCTTCATCAAGTTTTTAAAGTCTGAAAATAAACTCCACTGTAGTAGGGCCCGTCGTCTAGCCTGGTAGGATGCCGCCCTGACGAGGCGGAGGTCCGGGGTTCAAATCCCCGCGGGCCCACCTCTAATACTCGCTTCGCTAATTAACGGTGAAGTAGATGCAGAGAAGTAGAATAGCTCTTAGGGTTGAAGTGTTAAATTCTAGTACACTGTGGAGTGGTGAAGCCGTACTAGACCCGGATGTAATGAAGAGATTTGGTATTAAGAACGGGGATTTACTCGTAGTTGAAGGAAGCGGCTTAATTGCCGTTTTAGCTAAAGAGGGCGATGCGAGTTATAAGGGAAAGGGAGTTATAGGGCTAGATGAGCTTTCAATTAGGAATTTAAAGATTAATATCGGCGACGTTGTCTACGTCGAGAGAATTGAGCGAAGATATGCTCAAGTAGTAAAGCTAGCACCAGTGAACTACTATGCACCCGTAGACACTAGCATAGCTAAAAAGATCAAACAGGACCTCATCTCATACCCCCTCTGCGAGGGCATGGAGGTGAGAATACTAATGGAGGGTGTTAGCCTACCATTTAGAGTTATAAGTATAAAGCCACGTATAGCCGCAATTGTTACAGAGGAAACAGAAGTACAGGTCTTTGATGAGCCAATACTCGAGGTTCCACACGTTACCTTCGATGAAGTAGGGGGTTTGTCACCCATTATTGAGAAAATACGAGAAGTCATAGAAGTCCCGTACAAGTACAAGAAGATCTTCTCTAAGCTCGGAATAGACCCACCTAAGGGCATACTACTATACGGGCCTCCCGGTTGCGGTAAGACACTCATCGCCAAAGCTCTCGCTAATGAGTTAAACGCGTACTTCATAGCTATTAATGGACCAGAGATCATGAGCAAGTTCTACGGTGAATCAGAGCAGAGGCTGAGAGAGATATTCAGGCTAGCCAGAAAGAAGACTAAAAAGCGTCCAGCCATAATCTTCATAGACGAAATAGACGCTATAGCACCAAAACGCGACGAGGTAACAGGCGACGTTGAGAAGAGAGTAGTTGCACAGCTCCTCGCACTAATGGACGGCCTCGAGAGCAGAGAAGGTGTGATCGTAGTAGCCGCGACTAATAGACCAAACGCCATTGACCCAGCACTACGGAGACCAGGGAGATTTGACTACGAAATTGAAATACCCATGCCCGATAAGAGGGGTAGGTACGAAATACTCCTAATACACACGAGAAGACTAAGAGAGCTGGGGCTTCTAGCTCCAGATGTAGACCTCGAGAAGCTCGCGGAGATCACTCACGGCTTTACGGGGGCAGATTTAGCGGCTATAGTCAAAGAGGCCGTAATGAGGAGTGTAAAGCGCGCGATCGAGCAGAGTAGTGGCGACGAGGAGAGAGTCCTATCGACCATACAGGTTAAATTCGAAGACTTCCTAGTAGCCTACAAGAGCATTGTGCCCAGCGGGCTAAGAGAGGTCTACATTGAAATACCCGAGGTTAGATTTAACGATATAGGGGGATTAGAGGAGGCTAAACAAGTACTTCGCGAAAACGTGGAATACCCGCTGAAACACCCAGACTTCTACGAGAAGTTCAACATTAAACCACCCCGAGGAGTACTACTGTACGGCCCGCCAGGCTGCGGCAAGACACTACTAGCTAAAGCAATAGCCGCTGAGAGCGGCGCGAACTTCATTGCTATAAGAGGCCCCGAGATACTCAGCAAGTGGGTTGGAGAATCCGAGAGGGCTATAAGGGAGATATTCAGGAAAGCTAAACTACACTCTCCATCAGTAATATTTATTGATGAAGTAGACGCTATAACATCAATTAGAGGCTATGCTTCTGATAGCGGCGTTACAGAGAAGATCGTTGCTCAATTAATAACAGAGATGGATGGCATACACGACTATAAGGGAGTAGTAGTGCTAGCCGCTACTAATAGACCCGACCTATTAGACCCCGCTCTACTCAGACCTGGAAGATTTGACAAGTTAGTGTACATTCCACCACCAGACTACTCCACGAGACTAGAAATACTGAGAATTCTCACCGCGAGTCTACCGCTATCACTAAGCGTTAACCTCTCAGAATTAGCTAAAGTAACTGAGAGGTATAGTGGAGCAGACCTTGAAGCCCTAGTTAGGGAGGCCGTAATGATCGCCCTTCGGGAGGGCCTCAACGTAAAGTATATTGAAGATAGGCACTTCTCAGAGGCACTAAAAGTAGTTAAACCTAGTTTAAATGAAAACATTATAAGATTCTACGAGGAGTGGAGCTCTAGAATAACGCAGCAGCTACCTCGAAGTACTGTAAAGCCCCCAACTATAACCTAGGTGATCTCCGTGAAGAACAGGAACAGTACTTGGAAATACATGCCACTACACAGAATAATCTTAGAAGTAGTCTTCTCGCGGTCCGAGGGGCTAAGTGAGAGTAAACTAGAAGAAATAATAAGAAAAGAGTACGGACTAGATACTACTAAATCTGAGCTCTACCACACACTAATGAAACTTGAACTCCAGGGCTTAATCCACGTGGAATCAATAGGCAAGGAGTTCCTCATAAAACCCGTTAAGACATGAGTAAGTATCTTCACCTAAAACGTAGTATTTCTCACAGCACAGGCCGCTAAACACTGCGCAGATCTAATAGCTGTAAATACCTTAAAACAGCGCTTTGTACACACTGATTTCTAAGATATATAGAGCTACTCGTAAATGATTACTAGGGGAGTTTAGTGGGAGTTGACCTCAAAGACCTCATACCTGAAAGTATTAAGAGTAAAGTAGGGGATTTACGCTTACTGAGAGGTAGAGTCATAGCAATTGACGCGTACAACGCACTCTACCAGTTTCTATCGGCTATTCGACAGCCAGATGGAACCCCCCTCATGGATAGTCAAGGCAGAGTTACAAGCCACTTAAGCGGTCTCTTCTACAGGACAATAAACCTAGTTGAAAACGGCATTAAGCCCGTTTACGTATTTGACGGTACACCACCAGAGATTAAAGCTAAAGAAATCGAGAGGAGAAAGGCTATCAAAGAAGACGCGCAGAAAAAGTACGAAGAAGCTGTGAGAACAGGCGACCTCGAGTCTGCTAGAAAGTTCGCTGTAATAGCCTCAAAGCTCACACTAGACATGGTTCAAGAAGCTAAGAGACTACTCGAAGCAATGGGAATACCACATGTAAACGCGCCAGCTGAGGGCGAGGCGCAAGCCGCCTACTTAGCTAAAGTAGGAGACGCGTACGCTACTGCCTCGCAAGATTATGACAGCTTGCTCTTCGGGTCTCCAAGACTAATTAGAAATCTCACTATTAGCGGCAAGAGGAAGCTACCGAGGAGAGAAGAGTACGTTGAGATACCGCCGGAGATCATAGAGCTCGACAAGCTACTTAAAGCCCTGGGTATTACGCACGAGGTCCTTGTGGACATAGGGATTCTCATTGGAACAGACTATAATCCAGATGGTTTCGAGAACATTGGCCCAAAGAGAGCATACCAGTTAATTAAAACTTATGGTAGCATTGAGAAAGTACCTAAAGGGCTTTTAAAGACCCCTGTACCCGTGGACATAGTGAGCATTAAAAACTACTTCTTAAATCCACCCGTCACGAAGAACTACAAGATCGAGTGGAGATCGCCGGATGAGAAGCTAATTACTGAGATCCTCGTTAAAGATCACGATTTCAGCGAGGAGAGAGTTAGAGGCGCTCTCGACAGACTAGTAAAAGCCTACAGAGAGCACATTAAGGGAGAGCAAACAGGTCTCTCAAAGTGGTTTTCTAAAAAGTAGTGCTCTTCCACCCGTACTCTCCAATTAGCGGAACAAAAACACACTCAATACCCCACTTTTTGTACAGCTTTCCCCCTCTCTTCTCGACAACTAGTAGTCTCTGAATATAGGGGTCTCCAACTGGTATTACGAGTGCGCCTTCATCAGCAAGCTGATCAATTAGTGGTGGGGGTACTGTGGGGGCGGCTGCCGTAACAATAATTCTATTAAATGGAGCTTTCTCCGGATACCCGAGCGTGCCATCACCCACGATCACGGTTACGTACTCCGAGTAGCCTGCTCTCGCGAGATTTCCCTTTGCAAACTCAGCTAATTCTGGTATTCTCTCAATCGTGTATACGTGCCCTCTGCGCTCGGGGTCCTGTTTAGCGACGATCTCAGCTAGTACTGCCGCCTGGTAGCCTGATCCAGTGCCCACTTCGAGAACGGTGTCGCCTGGTTCAGGATTCAACTCTTCTGTCATAATGGCGACCATGTGAACAGCACTTATCGTCTGCCTGTAGCCTATGGGGAGGGGAGAATCCACGTAGGCGTACTCTCTCAGCTCTTCTGGTACAAAGAGCTCCCTGGGAACCGCGAGGAGGGCCCTTATAACTCTAGGGTTCTTTAAGTAACCCGCGCTCACTAAGGCCTCTACTAGTCTCCTTCTCTGAACCTCGAGATCTTTCACTCAGAACCCCTTAAACGCTGAGTTGAAATATCACTACAGGGTGATTTAAGACTCTACGAGACTAGTTGTAGAGGTGCTAGAGTAGCTTGGTGTGCTTAGAGGTGGTTAGAGCGCGTGGACACTCAAATATCAGTGCTCTCCACAGAACGACCATTGAGATCACTAGGGAGCGTGAACTAACTCCACGCGGCGACTGCGTTATAGGAGTCGCGTCTGACAAGTCGCCACTAGACTTCAGCGAGGAGTTTAAGAAGTGTGCCCGCAGAGATGAGGCGATCATCGTAATCGTACTAGAAGCCTCAGGCCTACAAGACACTGTGCTAGCTCACGGGAGCTCTAAACTAGTGCTCACGAGCAGCACTAAGATCATTCTGAGAAAGAGCACATACATAGACCCGGCCACGGTTGCTATAAGAGCAAGTAAGGCCGCGGGAGACTTGAGGAGAGACCTAGTTGAGAAGCTAAAAGACCCCGACACCGTTCTCGAGGCTAAACTGTACTGCCTAGACCTTGACGAGGTCACATCTATATATAGAGGCGCCGGGGGAGTATTCTAGAACACTAGTACAGCATTCTAAGCTCCAACTACTAAACTTCTCAAGTACTAGTTCCTCAATATTCTCACTTAGCTTTGAGAGAACATAGATGTGTAGTACTCCTCTAGGCCTAAGAAGCTTCTCGTACACATCAGCGTACTCTAGGCTCTGATGTGGTAGATCCGCTATTATTCTGTCCACACTGCCCTCTCTGAGCACGCCCACTAGATCACGAGTATCCATGTTCAAGGGGACTACCACGCCTCTCAGTCTTCTCCTATTCAAGTACAAGTTCTCAACTAGTAACTCGTACGCAACTGGGTTTAAGTCATTCGCAAATACTAGAACTTGCCTCAAAGCCACTGCGTGAATAGCAAAACCCCCTACTCCACTAAAAGCATCTAGTACTACTTCACCGTGCTTAATCATAGAGGCGACTTTACGGTGCTCCTCTGCGAGCCTCGAGTTAAAGTACACTTCTCCAAGCTTAACTTTAAAGAGTAGCCCGTATTCTTTAACCACGACTTCTCTTATCTCCTCACCCCATAGTAGTCTCAGTAGTGGCTTCCTAAAAGAGTCGCATGTCTCTTCTTTAATCCACACTGCTCTCACCCTAGGATATACTGCTTTAATCCTGTCAACCAGGTCTCTAGGAGTAATGTAGTCTAAGACGTTTCTTCTGACAATAACCACTTCTCCCAGGTGTTCCATAGACGGCATTTTAGTGTTTACGAGGACTCTCCTCCTCGGAGGATTACAGTCTACGATCGAAAACTCTTCTAGGAGCCTCGCCAGCGTCTCTCCACCTGTTTCTTTAATAGGTATTAAGACAGTGTCGCCTGTCCTCGTGATCTTGTACTCGTCGTTTAACAGCTTTGAGCTTCTGAGAGCTCTTAAAACACTATTAGCCTTAGACTTGTCAACACTTAGACACAGTGGCACTACTCTATCACGCACGAGTCTTCCTCATAACACCACATACTGCTTAATTAAAAGTATATCAGAGGTCTCTTAATAATAATTGAGTGCGTGAGCAATTTGATACAGAGGGCCCTAGTAATATACAAGCCAACGCAACAGTGCATTAGTGTTCTAGGAGAGCTAGCTAATACTCTGAAAAATCAGGGTATAGAGTTCGAGGTGTACACTGTTGACGACGTCACTAGTTTAGAGGGGGAAACACGCGTTCTAAAAGAACCCGTAGACGTGGTATTTAGTATTGGTGGTGATGGGACTTTTCTAAGAGCAGCTAGACTCTCACTACTCTACACTAATACACTCGTCTTCCCGTACCCCTGTGGTAGGAGAAATGCCCTATACGAGTCCCCGGAGAGACCACTAAGCGAGTTAATCAGGGAGTTTCTACGTGGCGACTACTACATTGAACTCTACCCAGTGCTCACTATTCACACGGGTACAAAGCGCGACTTGTTCGTGAATGAGGTCACTATTGTGAGTAGTAATCTTGGAAAAGTCTCTAAGTACAATGTTAGCGTTAAGACACCGCATTTAAGTACTGCTTTCACGCTGGAGGGAGATGGACTAATAATCAGCACTCCTGTAGGCTCATCCGGGTACAGCCTATCTGCCAGAGGACCCCTTATAAGCCCCCTTTTAGAGTCAGTAACAATAACACCACTAAACCCGCTTCAAATAGGCCTACCCCCACTAGTTATCAGTGAGCTTAGCGTAGTTAACATAACAGTGTTAAATTCGAGCATTGTCTACATTGACGGCGACTACGCGGGGAACCTGGAGAAAAACTCGAGTATTGAGATAACGCCTGGGAGTAAATATGTCAAAGTAGTTAGGTTTTCTCCGTTTAGAGACCTGGTGAGAATTGTACTTGCACAGCGAGCTCGCATCTAGTGGAAAAATAGCCGTAGTGCTAGACACGGGCGCTTTACTAGCTAAGTACTATAGGTTACTTCCGAGAACAAGGCTCGATGTCTTCACGGTGAGCCTAGCTGTTAATGAGGTAAAAGACCCTGACAACAAACAAGCCCTTATTGAGGCAATCGACCTCGAAGTAATCAGGGTTATTGACCCCGACAAGGACTACTTGGAGAGTGCTCTGAGAGCGGTGAGAAACACCGGCTTAATTAACAGGCTCTCCACGACTGATATACACGTAATCGCCCTGGCTCTAATGCTGAAGGAAAAATACCGCGACGTGATAGTCATAACAGACGACTACGATATTCAGAATACTCTTTACGGGTTAAAGATCTCTTTTAAGCCGCTGAGAACGAGGGGGATAGCAAGGTTCATACGGTACACTGTGTACTGCCCTCTCTGCTACTACACTCCCAGTAATCCGGGAGAAGAGATCTGTCCACTCTGCGGCGTCCTACTAACTCGAAAAAAGAGCAGTGAACTCCCTACTTCTCGAGGAGCGCTATGAAGTAGCCTGGCATGTCATGTAGAATTGGCGAGAACCTGTAGGCGACTACACCTCTATAAGAGACCTTCTCAGCGTAGGGGACTTCTACCTCCGGCTCACGCGCCGTGAAGCCCAGCTCCTCAACGGCGTAAACAATGTTCTCCTCGTTTTCCTTAAAAGTCACTGTGCAAGTCGAGTAGACTAGTACACCACCGGGCTTTAAGAGCTCCCTCGCAGACTTAATGAACTGCCTCTGGTATTCAGACAAGTTGACAATGTCTCTCCACTCTCTTGACTCCTCGAGCGGCCTCACACCCAGGTTACTACACGGTGGATCTATTATGACCCTGTCAGCCTTTCCCCGCAAGTTCATGTCTAAGTGCAAGTACCTTGAGTCGCAGGGAATTGCGAGAACACTTACATCTAGTTGAAGCCTACGGAGCGTGTTTTGAAGAACTGTTATCTTACTTACACTCCTGTCGAAGGCTAGCACGAGAGACTTTCCGTGCGTTAACTGGACGATGTGGCTTGTTTTACCCCCTGGAGAGGCGTTCATGTCTACAATTAACTCCCCTCTACCAGGGTTTAATACACGCGTAGTAATAATACTCGGAAGGCTCTGCGGGTAAATTAAACCCCTTAGATAGGCAGATGTCTCTGATATTTTAGGAGCCCTGTAAGGCGAAGACACATTAACTCCCACAAGACCCCTCCTCGCTCTTACCATTTCACTGTAAGACACAGCGGCTTCAATACAGGCTACCACAGCGCCCTCCCTAGTAGTGACGAGCAGTTTCTCACCCTTATCGAAGCGAGTTGACCACAAAACCCCTGGACGATACAGGTTTGCCCCGAGCATTAGAGACGCAGCTGTTCTCGAGTCAACAATAATCCTGCCGGTCGCTGAGCACTCTACTCTAAAAGGCCCCTCTACCTCGAAGTAAATAGCCTCGTCAACGCGCTCATCCGGGTGAGCCACAACGCCTTCTCTACTTAGAAGCTCTAGTACTTCTCTACGTGAAGCCCTGAGAGTATTTACTCTAGCGTAAATCCTCCTCGGCGGCGTATAGAGGCGCTTAATAACTTGCTCTAGTAAGCTACCATAAACTAACCTCAGATCACGCGTGACCTCACTACTCAGCTTTAAATTCAAGGCACCCCCTCCAGCAGGCTTTCTCGTTAAAACTGCTCCTCTGGATTATTTTAAGGTATAATTACTGATTATTAAGAAGGAGGTGAGATGATGTCAACTAAGATCTCTGAGAAAGACCTAATGGAGGCGCTCATGGAGAAGTCCGAGAAGAAAACCGATGAGAAGCAGAGGTGGGTTAACAGAATACTTAAGAGTGCTAAGCAGTACCACAAGCTCTGCCCCTACTTCGATAAGAGAACTAAAATGTGCTTTATTGGCATGGGTATTAAGTGCGAGAGAGAGGGTAAGTTTGAAACTTGCCCTGTTTTCAGGTCATTTCTAGAGGCGAGATTCGACGAGTACAAGTCTAAGAATAAGCCACTACCACTAGACTTCCAAGACGTTGTCCTCTCCCCGCTATAGGAGATTAGGCATGGATTCTACTAGAAAGTGCGTAGTCGAATTACCAACAACTATTACTCTCGACTATGATCGCCAGACAGACACGCTTCGCATACTAATAGGGCGAGTAGAAGAACAGCCCGATGAAGAACTACTAGTTGAAGACAGCGATATAGTTCTCGGCTTAAAAGACAATAGGCTGGTAACTATAACTATTTTCAACATTAGCAAAAAGTTAGAAGAGTCCTCTACGTAGCTGGGAGAAAGCTCCTCGACCACAGAGTTCTCGAGTGTTTTATAATCTTAGAGGGCATAACTAGACTACATAGTAGCAATTGGTGTAATGCAACATGTACCCTTACCCAGTAGTTGTTAAAGCAGTCTGGTTCAATGAGAGTACGGGGGAAATATGCTGGATTAACACTAAGAAACTCCCTTGTGAAGAGGAAGTTACCTGCTCAAGCGACCCTGTTAGAGTAGCGGTCGCCATTAAAGACATGGAGATTAGAGGAGCCCCAGCTATAGGAGTCGCTGCGGCTCTAACTATTGGAGCCTATGCGCTGAAAGTAGCCGGTAGGGGGGTTGAGGAGTTCACTAGCCTAGTTAACAGTGCTATACACACATTACTGAAAACAAGGCCCACAGCCTACAACTTGTTCTACGCGCTCACTAAAATGCAGAGAACACTGAGAGAAGCAGTAAACAAGACAAGTGACACGTACACTATAGCTAGAAAACTCGTAGAGACAGCACTAGAAGTGTACAGAGAGGATGTAGAAGCCAACTTAAAAATAGGCGAGTATGGAGCCGAGCTCGTCCCAGACAACGCTACCATTCTAACACACTGCAACGCCGGAGCGCTAGCCACGTCAGCTTATGGTACGGCTCTAGGTGTGATTAGAGTAGCGTGGTATAGGGGGAAGAGGATCAGAGTGATAGCCACAGAGACCAGGCCTCTGCTCCAAGGCGCTAGGTTAACGGTTTACGAGCTGGTTAAAGAGGGAATACCAGTAACACTCGTAACCGATAACGCCGTGGGCTTGCTTATGAGGAAGGAGAAAATTGATCTAGTCGTAGTCGGCGCAGACAGAGTGACGAGAGACGGCTACGTTGTAAATAAAATCGGGACCTACATGATAGCCCTAGCTGCCAGCAGACACGAAGTGCCATTTTACGTTGCCGCTCCAACAAGCACTATTGACTTAGAGCACACAATAGACCAGGTTGTAATAGAGGAGAGAGACCCCGGTGAAGTCAAGTACATTATGGGTCAGCCAATAACAGTAGAGACTGTAGACGTGTACAACTACGCATTTGACGTAACAGACCCTGACTTAGTATCAGCAATTATAACAGAGCTAGGTGTAATTAAACCCCCCTACAACGAGACAATACCTAGAACTATGAGTAAAAAGCACTCCTAAGAGTCCTCCTAGTGCTAGTTGAGTTTAGAGCGAGCATTACCCTAGAAGACTGTGAGCCCCTTCTCTGTTTCTAGTAGCTTTTTGAATTCAAGAGCATTATTCAGCATTTTTACGTTGTTAAATAACACGAATGCTACTTGAAAATCCTCTTGTAAAATCCTCGCTTTTAGCTCTACTAGGTCTTTCTCAGTGTATACGTAGCTGTAATTCACCTCTCCAGGGCCTATTCCGTGAAGCCTCACGTATAGAATACCCTGGTGCTTGTAGAGCGGCCTATTTCTAAATATGTCTACTACGTGTACAACCCCGTACCTCTCTAGTATACTCCCCAGCTCCGGGGCTCTAAGCCAGTCACCTCTCGGCTCCCAGCCTAAGACCTCGCCACCGCGTAGTAGGCTCCTAGCACTCTCAAAGAACTCACTAACCCACTTTACGCTCTCACCACTATAAGGCATACTTCCAGGTGTTTGGAGAACTATGAACTCTGATTTAAGAGCCCGCGCTACTCCCAGCGTCTTCTCCAGCGCGTTTAAGTTTTCACGCGTGGGCTTTAAGTATCCGTAGTTCTCCAAGCTACCCTCTACACGCCTCTTCATCCTGCTCCAAGTAGGCGACGTACTGGGGTGAGTTATCACCTGCCAGGCTTTAACCGTGAACACGAAGTCTCCTGGCGCTTCGGACCTCAAATTTAAAGCCCACTCGGTAGACGGTAATTCGTAGAAGGTGTTTTGAAGCTCTACTACTTTAAAGTACTCGTAGTATTTTCTCCTCGCGCACGGGAAACCACAGCAACCAGTATACAATACTCTACTCAAAGACGCGGACACCTACGCTAAGACTGATATTTCAATTTCTCTGACAGGCTCGAGTGTTTTAAGCCTACTCGCCAGGGCCTCTGTACTAGTAACATTGCTCCTACTAGTATCAACTATCATCTCGCACTCGCCAAGCTCCTCGCGCTTTAATACAACGCACTTAGTTGACACGATATCTACGTTGAGGCCCGCTAAGAAGTTCGTTAGCTCTGCGAGTACTCCTACTCGGTCCTCCACTAGTACTTTAATCCTCATGAGCTTAGCCGCTACTGGTAGAGGAACTAGTTTAATTTCTCGAGTGTTCTTGTCGGCGACCATTAAGAGGTACATGCCCTCTCTGATGTTGAACAGCTCTCTGATAGATGCTGGAATAGTAACCCTGCCCTTAGAGTCTACTTTAACTGTCTCCTCAATAGACAGCGTTCTAGACACCTCTCTAGTAACCTCTACACTAAGAGTAACTAGGATAACGCCTTTTATAGGGGAGTTGTATTTCAACTAGAGCTCAAAGGGGACTACTGAGAGTACTTTAACATTGTAGGGTTTTAGCCTCTCTTCCCAGTGCCTACCAAGCCCCAGTACTGCTATTACGTCTACTACCTCCGCCTTGGACTTCTCGAGGATCTGTAAGACGGCTTCAAGCGTCCTACCCGTGTACACCACGTCTGCTACGACTAGTAGCCTGTCTTTTTTACTAATGAGGTCTCTGTCGACAAATAGAGATTCTATGTCCTTGGGGCTCTTCATGATAGTCGTGCTGTAGTACTGGACGCCGGGATAGCTCCTCCTCTTAACTAGCACTACGGGCGCGTTGAACTCAACTGAGATAAGGGAGACTATGGGTAGTACTGCCTCGGCTGTAGCTACTATTTTAGTTATTTCTTTGCCAACTAGCTCGAGCATTACAATAGTAGCTAAGAGCCTCGCGATGTAGGGGTCTTTAAGCACTCGCAGTAAGTCTATAACTGGGCTCTTTTCCTGCTCAACTAGGTCTTTTAGCAGGTAGTTCAAGTCTACTGAGAGCGCTATTTTAGCTAATATTCTAACAGCCTGCTCAAAACTAGGGAGTATTGAGCCTTTAACATACCTACACAGAACAGACTCTGGTAGACCAGTTATGCTATACAGGTCTCTATACGACATTACTGGCTTCAGTAGCCTCAACACATCTCTAGCTAGTAATCTAAGCTTTAACCTATCCGCCTTAGTTCCACCGTAACCCCTCACTATTTTCTCCGCGAATACTGAAACCTCGTGTTCAAGTGGCTTCCTGACAACTAGTTGCCTATACCTAGACTTAACCCTCATAACCCTAGACCTCACTACTAGTCACACTCTAGATTAAATTAAGTGTTTAAAAAGGTAATAATTAAAAGAGGTGAGGAGAATACTCAGTACACAGATGAGCGGGGTTTTAAGTACTGATAGAAAACTTGATGAAAAACCCACGCGGCGATACACGTGAAATCCTCGTACACTCTGAGCAGTAGAGCCGAGAAGTTTAACTTAAAGACACCACTGGTGCTCTCAGCTCTAGACACGGGAGTAGCTCTGGGCTGGGATCTACTAGAGCTCTGTGGTGAGTGCGAAGACCTAGAACTCTGCTTAGTCCTCTCGCTGACCCCTACGCATCAAGGTGACATACTAGTTGACGTCGTGGGCGTGCATATTCAGCTAGACGAGAACAGGCTCATAGACTGGAAAACCACGCTGCTTTTTAAACACGCTAATTACATTGTGAAAGAGGGAGGACGAGTGAGCTTCTACATGGATAAGTCGCGGTCACTAGGCGTCTACTACGCTATATGCAGTGATAGCGGCGTAGCCTGGAGTACTTACCGCTACCCCTCAAGCGAAGTCCTCGCATATGTAAGTGGTGGAGATGATCAGGCTTAGAACCAGGCGCTGGCTCGAAGAGGAGGACTTTACTGAGCTACTGAAAATAGCAGACTACGCTGGCGTAGAGGAGGGATTTAGAGTATTCGTGTTAAACGCGAAGAAAGCCCTGCAAAACGGTTACACGCTGAGTGAAATTAAGCAACTAGTCGAGGAATTAGAGCTTGAAGTTGAGGGCTCGTGGAGCGAGGTCGAGAAGTCTCTTAGCGAGTACTACGTCAGCATGGACTGGGACGCTACTAGGGGGGTTGTCAGAGTAGAGTACCCGCTGGTCGCGAGCAGCCTCGTAAAGAGCGCTCTCACTCTAATACCCCCAGGCGCGAGGGTTACCCGCAACGTGGATCAGCTGAAGGGCACCGCTACACTGGGGATTTTACCATACTACGCTCGCGAGCTAGTCGCTAAGCTAGGGGGGCTCGGGCTTCAAGTCAGAGATCCACGCGGACTACTCGCGCACAAGCCGCTAACTGTGAAGCCTGAGTTGAGGAGTATCACTCTCAGAGACTACCAGGAGGAGGCGTTTAAAGCGTGGACTAGTAGTGGTGGTAGAGGCATTATAGCTCTACCAACTGGTGCTGGTAAGAGCATTGTGGCGTTGAAGGCTATTACACACGTAGCTGTGAGAACTCTCATAGTCGTCTACACTAGAGAGCAGGCACACCAGTGGCGCGACTTCATCTTAAAGTACACTACTACGCCGCCCGGCATGGTCGGCTTATTCTACAGCGAGGAGAAGAGGCTCTCGCCAATAACTATTACAACGTACCAGAGCGGGTACCGGTACATTAACCAGATATCACCATACTTCGACATGATTGTAATTGACGAAGTACACCACTTACCAGCCGATAAGTTCAAGTACATAGCTCTACACAGCATAGCCAAGTACAGAATGGGATTATCCGCTACACCTGAGAGAGAAGACGGGAGGCACGAAGAGCTCTTTCCCCTAATGGGGGGCATAGTCTACTACAAGTCTCCAGGTGAACTAGTAGAAAAGGGGTACTTGGCACCATACCAGGTATTCACTATTAGAGTTAAACTAGACGGAGACGAGCTCGCAGAGTACAGGAGACTCCGCGACTTGTACTACAAGTACGCTAAGAACAAGCCCTTCACAGAGGTGCTCGAAGAGGCGCGGAGAGGAGTACCAGATTCCATAGAGGCTCTCAGAGTTCACAGTGAGCTACGAAAACTCGTAGCGTACTCGAAGTCCAAGATCAGAAAGGCCGTGGAGCTGGCGCTGAGAGAGTACGAGCTGGGAAACAAGGTCATAGTGTTTACTCAGTACGTTGACCAGGCGAGAGAAATAGCGGAGAAAACGAGGGGGCTACTACTAATAGGCGAAATGCCCGAGAGCGAGAGGAAGAGAGTACTAGAGCAGTTTAAGCAAGCACAGCGGGGAATCCTCGTAGTCACAACTGTGGGTGACGAGGGCATAGACATACCCGACGCCAACGTGGGCATAATAGTCTCCGGGACAGGCTCTAGAAGACAGTTCATACAGCGCCTAGGCAGACTCCTAAGACCAAAAACACGCGGAGGCCACGCTAAACTCTACGAAATAGTAGTCGAGAAAACACCCGAAGAATACCAGTCTAGGAAGCGCCGCAGACTACTAGACACTACTACGAGCCCAGACGAACAGTAGCCGAATTCAATGGGCTTTAGGGATACTAACACTAGGCGGACACGAGTGCCCGGGGCTTATTGCTATGAGGTGTTAGACAGAAAACCTCGACTTTTTCTGTCTAACACCACGTAGCGCTGAGAGCCATGAGACCACTGCGAGGTGTTTTGCAACTTAGAGTTTTCTCGTTAATCCGAGTACTTCTACGCTCTCTTTAAATGTCCTCGTGGCGAATTCTAGTTCTCTCAGGTCTCCTCGCAGTTTATCTAGTACTTGTTTTAACTCAATAGCTGCTCTCGCCGCACGCTTAATGGCGTTGTACCCCTCTGGCGACTTCCCAATGTAAATTGTCGCTGGCTTTTGACCTTTACACTTCAAGTAGTAGTAATAGTACTTCTTGCCTGCTTTGTTTAAAACCCAGCTGTAGTGCTCACTACAATTCTTAATCTTATCGTAAACCCCCAGGAGACTTTGTAAGCCGGCGTGCTTTAAGATTTCAATTAGAGTAGCGTAGTCTCTTAGTAGTTTACTAGTAGCCTCTTCGAGTCTACTCAGTTCCTCTGTGTTCACAACTAGGTCTCCGAGTAGTGATCTGAGCGCGTGCGGGGGCTCAGGTGTAGTCAAGGTGTTAGACACCAAGACCTGGGCTTTTCTGTCTAACACTCACAGCGCGCAGAGACCCAGTCAGCAAATCCAGACAGTACAGTATTTAAACAACAAGACTCCCTCAACTCAGCAGTTCTTGTAGCCTTATGCTCTCCGTCTTCGAGTAGTTTGTGACTACGTAGTCTAGTATAATTCTAAGTGACACTCTCTCCGCGCTTGGACCTCTAGGATTCTTCAACACGAGTATTACTCTGCCACCTCGCTTCTCGATCCAAGCGTAGGGCGACATAGTGGAGTCTGATACGCAGACTGCTAGGAGTACTTTTTGCTCACTCAGTACTTCTCTGTAGAGCCCGTAAGCTCTAGCTACACTGTGCTTTCTCAGAGACGAGTAATCAGTGCTCTTCACTGTGAGCGGAAACGCGAATAACACGTCTTCGCAGTACTCTCCACTCTCAACTACAATACCGTAGTCTAGTAGAGCACTAGTGTCACCTCTACTCAGAGCGGTTAGTACTCCTAGTAGAACACTAGTGCTGAGCTTTACGGCGTCAACCCAGGCGTCTCTACTGGCCACGTAGACTCTCACCCCACTGAGGAGGCTGATCTCTCGTGTAGGTGTAACTAGTACTGTAAAGGGCGCTATTGCTACAGAGTACGTGTTACCCCCTATTGAAACATCTACTACTGAGGGAGCTGTGGCTACGAGTACTTCGAGCACTCCCTGTTTGACTAGGTCACTAAGTAGGCTAGTAAGTGTACTCGTAGAGAGAGGCTCGAGCTCAATAATGAGTGTTCCGGGGTGAATGCGGGGCATTGCATGGTCTGCGGGGAGTTTACATAAAAATTTTTCTATCTACTCTGAGGTGGTAGAACACGCTCCTCTCTGTTTACTCCTTGATTTTTAGTCTTATCTCTATAATGCTTACTCTAGCCTCTCTCCCCTGTGGATTAGTTACTGTTTGACTGCCGATCTTTATGTCTTCGACGTCTACTTTTCCAGGTAGGAACCTGTTCTTTATGATCTCTACTGTGTCCACTGCTTTACTTATAGCTCTCCCTCTCGCTTTAATGTAGACTTCTTTTACTCCCTGGTGTACTAGAGTTAGTACGGCTATTACGTAGTTCATTACTGGCTTCTTTCCCACGAGTACTGTGTTTGCTGTCTGTAGCTGGGACATCTCCTTCACCTCTCTTCTTCTCCGAGTCTAGTTCTATTCTCTCAGATACAGCAAGGCTTTAAAAAGCTTTTTCTCGGATGTAATACGCTCCCCCCTACTTTAAAAGCACCACGCGCTAGGCATACGCTGAATGGATAGTTATGGGGAGGCTACTAATAGTATACGATTCTGCGCTGAGCAGTAACAGTGCACTAGGGCCGGAGGGTTCACTAGACGAGACTATTCAAATACTGAGCGATCTGCTACTCGAATCTGAGAGAGAGCTCTACTTGTTCTTTAAGAGGGCTACAGGGGGGCTTGAGCCGTGGGGTGCTCAGAGAGCGTGGATTAAGAGGCTTCTCAGAGGCGAGAACACTGTTCTAGTCGCGCCCACGGGTATTGGTAAGACAACTCTACTCTTAGTATACGCCTTATTCAGCGCGGCGCGGGGGAAGAAAGTACTCTACGTTGTCCCAACAAGGTCTCTTGGAGACCAAGTGTCTGAGAAGCTCTCTGAGATGAGTAAGCTGAGCGGGAGTAGTGTGAGAGTACTCTACTACAGCTCCACACTCAGGGGTAAGAAGAGAGGGGCTGTGCTGAGCTCTATTAGTAGTGGTGACTTCGATATTCTAGTTGTAACTAGTGCCTTCCTGAGGAGACTACGTGAAGCGTGCTCTCACAGATTCAGCGTGGTTATTGTTGATGACGCTGACAGCCTCGTTAAGAGTGAGAGAAGCGTCTACGTGCTTTTAGACACTCTCGGCTATACTAGAGAGGACATCGAGCTCTCTAAGAGGAGAGTTGAGCTCTCGAGGAGAATACTAGTAGACAAGGTCACTGGTAGAGATGTGACTTCGCTTGTTAAAGAACTCGTCGAAGTAGACTCTAAACTCGAGTCCTCGCTTAGAGCGAGGAGCCCCGGGCAACTTGTAGTGGCTTCTGCTACTTGCTACACTAGGGGGCTTGCTGGGAGAATTCTAAGAGACTTGTTAAAAGTGGACATTAGTGGAATAACAATTTACGGTAGAGACGTGCTAGACGCCTACACTCTAGTCGACAGCGTAGACGACGCTGTGAGAGTAGTTGTTGAAATTGTTAGTAAGTTGGGTAGGGGAGGCATACTCTACATCTCGCCGAGAAACCCCGCAAGGGAGGTCTTCTTAGAGGTCTCTAGGAGGCTACTAGACTACTTGTCTAAACAGGGGTTTAGAGCCTCAGATGCCTCGCCTAGAGCTGTTCAAATGCTCGTGTCTGGAGAACTCGACTTCCTCATCGGGTACTCCTCTTACTATAGTAGTAGTGTTAGGGGTATTGACTCCCCTAGAAATATAAGGTACGTCGTGTTCCTAGGCACGCCTGTCTTCTCTATTCCACTTGAAAACTTCCTGGCTAATCCGGCTCTACTAGTTAGAGTAGTCTACGAAGTCGCCAATTTAACTCAGAGTCGCGAGCTATTAGAACGCGCCGCGAGAGCGCGGAGACAAGTGCTACTTATGAGCCCGCTTGAGAGAAAGCTAGTCAAGTACTGCTTACTAGGCAAGATCCCTGAGAGCACTATTCAGGAGAAGACTAAGACGCGTGAGCTCTACATTGCGATTAAAGAGCTCTACGAGGCCGCTGTCCCGCTGGTAAAGGCTCTTATTGACCGCGAGAAGACGGTTGCTGTTGGGACTATTACTCTCATTAAAGCGGGGGACAAGTACCTGGCTGTAATACCAGACTTAATGACCTACATTCAGGCTACTGGCAGGACTAGTAGGCTCCTAGGAGACAAGATGACTCACGGCTTCTCCCTGCTCGTTGAGCTCAGAGAGCAGGAGAACTTCGCTAAGGGGTTAGACTTGAAGTTTAAAGCTCTCGACAGGGATCTCGGGCTGAGACACATTAGTGAAGTAGACCTCGACTACGAGAGGAAATTACTAGATAGTACTAGAAGCCTCGCTTGCGACTCTGGGAAATTGAAGTACAAGTCTACTCTAATCGTAGTTGAGTCTCCAACTAAGGCTAGAACTATTGCTAGGTTTTTCGGTAAGCCAGTAGTTAGGAGGATTGCTGGAATATCACTCTACACTATTCCAGCCCGGGTCGGCGACGAAGTAGTGGAGTTTAACGTTGTGTCTACTAGGGGTCACATCTACGAGCTTACAACTAGAAGTAACGTGGGGATTTTCGGAGTCGAAGTCGGCAAGGACTATGTGAAGCCAGTTTACACTACTATTAAGCGCTGCAAGATCTGTGGAGCGCAGTTCACAGACAGCGACTACTGCCCTAAGTGCGGTAGTGGTGTCTACACTGACAGTAAGCTAGTAGTACAGTTACTCAGAAACCTAAGCCTCGAAGTAGATGAGGTGTACATCGCCACAGACCCGGATATCGAGGGGGAGAAGATAGCTTACGATGTCTACTCCGCAATTAGTCCATTTAACCAGAATATATGGCGTATTGAGCTCCACGAGATTACTAGAAGTGAGCTCCTCGCAACTCTAAGCAGAAAGAGGAGTATTAACCTCAAGCTCGTCGAGGCCGAGGTCTATAGGAGGGTCCTAGATAGGCTTGTCGGCTTTAGTCTCAGTGAGAGGCTCCAGAAGGCTTTTAATAGTAGGAATCTCGGTATTGGCAGAGTTCAGGGGCCACTACTAGACTTTATTGTAAAACGCTACTACGAGTACCTCGCTAATAAGTGTAAGAAAGTGTGCGTGTCATCTAGTGACCCCGTCAAGTTAACTGTGTGTACTTGTGTGAATAGCCCCGAGCTCGTTGAGAAGCTACGTAGTGCTAGTAGTATTGAGCTCGTTAAGACTAGTGATTACCTAGTCGAAGTGTCTCCGAGACCACCGTACACTACAGAAGACCTCCTCGTAGACGCCTCTAGTAGACTTGGACTACAAGCGGAGGTCACAATGAAATTAGCCCAGGAGCTCTACGAGGCTGGCTTAATCACGTATCACAGAACAGACTGCAGTTACGTTAGTAACACGGGGATAACTGTGGCTAGAACTTACCTAAGGGAGAAGGGGCTTGAATCCTACTTTACACCTAGACGCTGGAGTGAGCCTGGAAGCCACGAAGCAATTAGGCCTGTAAACCCCTACGACGCTGAGCAGTTATTGAGAGCTGCCGAGGAGGGGCTTATTCAGCTAGTTATACCATTGACTCCGAGACACCTCTCTCTATACGACCTCGTGTTTAAGAGGTTTATTGCTAGTCAAATGAAGCCCTACAGGGCCTTAAAGTCCAAGTACAGAGTTTACGTGAACAGTGTTGAGCTAGGCGAGTTAGAAGTCCTAGTTGACGTAGCCGAGCACGGCTTTGACCTCGTAGATAAGCCGAGACTACACTGTGAACTCCGAGGGGTCGAGAAGACAACGCTCCCCGTTAACTCTACTAGAGTGTTTAACTCGAGTAGAGTTCCACTATACACTGAGGGAGACCTCGTCTCGCTCATGAAGACTCACGGTATTGGCAGGCCTAGTACTTACTCTAAGGTGATTAGTAACTTGAAGAGACATGGTTACGTTGTGCTCTCTAAGAGTAGGCATAAAGCCGTCCCCACTAAGCGGGGTATCATGGTCTATAAGTACCTAGCTGAGAACTACTCGAGTTACATGTCAGTTGAACTCACGAGGAGAATGGAGAGGAGTATTGACGCTATAATTAGAGGTGAACTTGAAGTCTACGACGCAGTAGTCGCTACTATAGTTGACCTCGTAGAGAAAAGCGCACTTATACCATTAGAGCTTCCTAGTGACTTTTATAGCTATATAGCTCTTCAATCTCCCAGCTACGGGCTCGCTCCCAATAGCAACACTATCTAGTTTAACTGCGTCTCTCATTTTATCAGTGAGGGCGTTATAGAGGTCTACTGCTTTAGATATGTAGCGTCCATACCCCTTAATTACAATTGCTGAAACGCCTTCCTGGAAGACAACTGCAATATCAATTAAGTAGTTACTAATGCTCTTCTTGCCGACTACGATTTCACGCTCACTCACAGAATTCACCAATTACCAGCATATCCCGGTATGCTACAAAATCGTAGTTAACTAATAAAGACACATCTATTTAATTTTACAATTAAACATTTATATTGAAACTAGCAGTTCCACCCGTTAGCTTCCACTCCACACTACGTGACACAGCTTGGAGCACTCAGCAGTAACCAATGGTTTGACGGGTCAGCTTCAAGTGGAGAATTAACGCGGGAGAGAGACCCCTATAATTCAAGTGGAAACTAAATAGCTCTTAAGCATATTAGTGCGTGTACATTATTTGTTTGTATAATGAGTTTGTATAATGAAATGTATCTCTACGATCAAATTTCAACTATACTAAGATCAGCTATATCAGTATACTTTACGAGAAAATGGTCCTCTCAGCAATCTATCTATGTTTCTTCAGTGGAAGTAGTGGGGTCTCTCTTCAAGAACAGATCTCGTTGATAACTAATTAAATTAAACCTCTTGTTCCACCCCTCGGCTTCAACTCGGCTCTTGCAGAAAGTGCTAGAGGACTATTAAAGGGCTAATTCGAGAATATAATAGTATTGGCGGGGCTGGGGTCCACTCACGCTCCTGAGTAGTGAGGGGGTGAGGAAACACCGTGCACCCCGCGGCGGCACGACCCCGTAAGGGGTACGGGTAGCCCCCGTGGCAACGGCACAGAAACGGTACGGCCACTACGAGATGGCTATGACGCGGGCCACTCCCCGGCAACGGGGGATTAAACCGCAGAGGACCGTAGTGGAGGCGTTGAAACGGCCGTCCCGTGCGGTGCAAGGCCCGGGTCCGAGATGAGGTGCCGCGTGATCGGTGTGGGCCGCTTAGACAAATGTGGGCAAACAGAACACGGGTTACCCCCAGCCCCGCTCGATACTGTAGTAACATGGGTCCTCTGTCTCCCAGAAGTCTATTATTACTTTAACGAGCTCGCCTGGAGAAGTCGCAGAGGAGTACGCGTCTAGTAGTTCTCTATTTAGCTCGTGAAATGTACTCATCCACTTATATAAGCCTAAGAGTAACTCGTACTCGCCTCTAAATCCAAGTATGTAGACTGATGCTGCTACAGCCTCTACGCTCGAAAGCATACAGGGCTTACCGTAGTTAACGGGGTTTCCGGGTAAGAGTGGGGGGAGCTTAACGTGGACACCACTAATACTCGTAAATTTAGATGGGTCTAGTCTACGCCAGCTGGCATCGACAACTAGTAGCCCGTATTTAACCGCCACATCGCGATGCCACGGGCCGAGGTAGTCCTTGCTGTACGGGTTTAAGACAAGTAGTTTTAACTTAAATAAGGGCCCCCTCACTAACTCGGCGAGTCCGGCCTTAACCATTTTAATAGCTGTGTTTTTAGCGGGATCGTCCTCGCGGTATATTACAGCGTAGATCTTTAACTTCAAGATGGCACCGTGTACTAATTTATTTATACCCAATGGGGTGAAATAAAGTAGTGGGGGGAAATATGGCTAAGGGGAAAGCCTCAGCAATTATCCTAGTTCAAACAGAGATCGGCGCTGAGACGCGAGTTATGGATGAGCTGTTGAAAATACCTGAAGTGAAAGAGGCCTACATTGTCTACGGGACGTACGATATCGTTGTGAAAGTTGAAGCGGACGCGTTAGAGAAAATAAGAGATATCGTTACAAACAAGATCAGGAGGTTGCCAGACATAAGGACAACTGTCACGATGATCGTTGTGGAGGAGAGAGTGAAGTAGGAGTAAACAACGAGTAGGCTACTTTGAGTTTTTATCACACGCTCTTCTCAAAGGACTCTAACTCTCCTAAATTGTGGTAACTATAACGTCTCTCTCCGTAATTACTACAGTGTGCTCGTGCTGTGATACGTAACCACCAGTTTTCTCGACTAGAACAGGGTATTTTACGAGTACTTTCCTCCCGGCGAGCTCTTCAACAATCTTTAAGAGACCATTATACTCATCAACGCTACTAGCATACCACCTCAGAGTAAAGGGGAGTGTTAGTCTCTCTCTGTACACTCTCTCGTAAAAGGACATCGCACCGCCTCTGAGTGTAGTCTTGGCATGTCTCAGTGAGTAAATCGTGGCAATGTCTAACTCCTTTACAAACCCGGAGCCGTTAGTTGCGAATGGCTCAATAGCGTAAACGCCCTCAAGGAGCCTGTGCCTTGCGAGGATATCTCCGTAATTTGGTATTACTATTCCGGAGTGAATAGTATACCTCTCTATCCCGTGACCACTGAGGTTTCTAATAGGGTTAAATCCGTAGCTTCTTATTGTGGACTCGACGACTTTGCCTATTTCTAGTGCTCTTATACCTGGCCGTACAATTTCGAGTGCTTTCTCTAGGGCTCTGCGAGAGGCCTCTACAAGGCCCTCGAAAACAGGGCTCAGAGCTATAGTTACCGCAGTGTCTGCTATATAGCCGTCTACGTGTACACCTATATCTATCTTCACAACACCCTGCTCAGGTATAGTTGAGTCGTCGTTGTATACTGGAGTGTAGTGGGCAGCTACGTTGTTTACACCTATATTAACGGGAAAGGCGGGCTCTGCTCCCTGTTCTCTAATGTAGTTTTCAATACTAGTGGCCACGTAGTTAACGCTCACACCGTGTTTTACTAACTTAACGGCTAAGTCAACAGCTCTCTTGGCTACTCTTCCTGCCTGTATAAGCTTCTTCACGGCCTCCTCATCTAGGCCGCTCCTCAAGTGATCACCGGGTACGACTAAATAACCCCACTCAACTATCCATGTAAGTGGTGAAGAATAGTGGGTGTAATTAAATATTTAGGACACAGCTTCTTCGAGGTAACTATCACAGGCCTAGACAGATCTGTTAAAACACTACTCGTAGACCCCTGGGTTGAGAACCCTCTCAGCCCGGTTAAACTAAGAGATTATGAGGGGAGAAAAGTCGATTACATTCTAGTCACACACGACCACGGCGACCACATAGGCGACGCGGTAAAACTAGCTAAAATGACCGGGGCGACAGTAGTAAGTGTCTACGAGATTGCGGAGTACGCGTCTCAAGAGGGGGTGAAGAGTATTGGAGGAAACATAGGAGGTCTCCTGAGAATTCCAGATTTAGAAGTAGTCCTCACACCGGCTACTCACAGTAGTAGTCGAGGCGTTCCTGTGGGATTCTACGTGAAGGGGCTTGATATGAGCTTTTACCACGCAGGGGACACGGGCCTATTCTGCGAAATGGAGTTAATCGGAGAGATCTACTCTCCAGAGATCGTAATGCTCCCTATAGGCGGTCACTTCACAATGAGCGTACGCGAGGCTGTAAAAGCCGTGGAGCTCATTAAGCCTAAAATAGTTATACCCATGCACTACAACACGTTTCCCGTTATTCAGGCAGACCCAGTACTGTTTAAGAAGCTGGTCGAGGAGAAAGTGAAGACCAGAGTTGTAGTGTTAAAGCCCGGAGAAGTGTTCACTTACCCATAGTGAGGAAGCCGATTTAGTTTTCATGGCTGTTTATGGTGTTTTTATTGATCTCTGCGTCCTCCCTAAAGCTTATAAACTCCTCAGTACGTGTCTGCAACTAGAAGCCGCTAGGTGCAATGAGCAGAAATAAACCATTGAAATGAGCATTTAGGAACAGCAAGGTATATTAGTTATTAGTTTCCTAGAAGAATTTTCTAGGTGTTCATAGGGATACTCATATTATGGATCTGGAGAAGAAAGTAGAGGCTATTACGCGTAACACTGTGGAAGTGGTGACTAGAGATGACCTCGTAAAGTTACTAGTGGAGAAGGAGAAGCCGAGGGGTTATATTGGCTTTGAGCCGAGTGGCTTAGTTCACATTGGCTGGCTTGTCTGGATGTTTAAAGTGAGAGATCTAGTAGATGTCGGCGTGGAGCTCTATATTCTCGAAGCGACGTGGCACGCGTATATTAATGACAAGCTTGGAGGAGACCTCGACCTTATTAGAAAAGCTGCTAGGTACACTAGGAGGGTATTAGAGGCTGTGGGTGTTCCCGAGACCAGGGTTAAATACGTTGACGCGGAGGAGCTCGTGAGCTCGAAGGAGTACTGGGCTCTACTAGTAAGGCTCGCTAAGAGCACTAGCCTTGCGAGAGTTAAACGCGCGTTGACTATAATGGGTAGAGCGGTCAGCGAAGCGGAGTCCGACTTCTCTAAGCTTATTTACCCACTAATGCAAGTTGCAGACATATTTTACTTAGACTTGGACATTGCGCTCGGCGGGTTAGATCAGAGGAGAGCCCACATGTTAGCGAGAGACTTAGCTGAGAAGCTTAACTTAAAGAAGCCCGTGGCTCTTCACACTCCTATAGTGTCTAGTATTAGGGGCTCCCAGAGGAAGATAATACAAATTAGTGACGGCAGTGTAGAAGTAGACGAAGTTGTCTCCGAGTTTAAGATGAGTAAGAGCAAGCCAGAGACAGCTATATTTGTACACGACTCCCCAGAGGTAGTTAGAAGTAAGGTCTTATCAGCGTACTGTCCTCCTCGAGTACTAGAGTTTAATCCCGTAATTGAGATAAACAAGTATATTCTCTTCCAGCAACCTGGGTTTGTACTGCACGTTGAGAGGCCTAGTCAGTACGGTGGCCCCGTAGACTTGCACAGCATTGAGGAGCTAGAAAACATGTACTCTAAGGGTGAATTACACCCACTTGACTTAAAGAACGCTACTGCTGAAGCCCTCGTGAAGATGCTGGAGGGTATTAGAGCAAAGTTGTTTTCTAGTAAAGAGACAACTAAGTTACTCGAGGAGTTAATTTCCGCTAGAATTACCAGGTAGAGGCGCTATGTCTATTTTTAAACCCCTAGGAGTAGACAATGAGAATAGTGGTGGGCCGGTAGCTCAGCCTGGAAGAGCGCCGCCCTTGCACGGTCCTCTAAACCACCGGGATCGAAGAGAGGCGGAGGTCCCGGGTTCAAATCCCGGCCGGTCCACTCCCCTCTACTAACTCTCCCTCGTGGTGTGTGGTGAGTTGAGTGTTTAGTGCTGATGCCTCGCTTTTAATACAAATCGTATGGCTGATTTTACTACTACTAATGTTTACTGGGCTTTATCAGCGAATTCAAATTAAACTGTGGATTTTAGTAATAAAGTCTAAGCTAAACGTTATTAAGAGCGTACTTGAGGAAGACAAGAACAGAGTAAAGAATATGCTGCGAAATATGGGGTTGTCGACGCCTGAGGAACTGGTCTCTAGACTACTGGATTTTTTCATTATTGAGCCAGTCAGCATAGAGCCCACGGATATCATTAAGCGAATGGATCACTTGCTCAGAGTAACGGAGAGCACTTTTAAGCAAGTAGTTGGGAGATACCTTCCTAGTCTCGGAAAGCATGAGCGCAGTCTAGCCGAGTCCTCTCTCTCGATTGTTGCAGCTATTGGCCTCATATACCGCGTTTTAAGACACTACGCTATTCAGAGCGAGAAGGAGGAGAACTACATATTGTTAATGCAGTTAATGTACTTAATGCCACAGATTCTCAGAGTAGTCAAGACTTATCACGAAGCTCTCGACTCATTTATGTACGGAAAGCCGATTGGTGATGGAGTAGGGCCGCTTGTAGCCTACACACTATCCGAGAAGTGCAACATTACTTCGAGAAGAGTCGTTGACGACACAAGCGTGTTAGAGGCCGTATACGAGAATAGGAGACTAATAATTGTGAAGGCGGAGGGCCCTGGAAGCAACGTTGGGCATCCAGGTGCTGTTATTAGTAGAATTGTAGAAGAGCTGGGCGGCCGCGTAGACATGATCTTAACTGTAGATGCGGCGTTAAAGCTTGAGGGCGAGGAGTCGGGTCTAGTAACTGAAGGGGTGGGTGCGGCTATAGGGGATCCTGGACCCGAGAAGATAGCTATAGAGAGAGTGGCGGCTAAGTACAATATTCCCCTGAGGGCCTTAGTAGTGAAAATGGATATTAGAGAGGCGCTAACTACGATGAGGAAGAAGATCTACGACTCTGTAGGTGTCGTGGTTGAGAATATTGAGAGAATAATTAAAGAGAACGTTCCAGAGGGCTCTACGCTCATAGTAGCTGGTATAGGAAACACTATGGGGATTCCAGGGTAGCCCTGTAGTGTGGTGAAGAGAGTTGAGTAGTCTAGAGGCAATTGCAGCCGCCCTCTTCCTCCTAGTTATACTCTACTTCATATACGACTACTACTTGAAGAAGAAGAGAGAGGAGAGCACAAAGTACGTAACTAGAGAGCTACTAATGTGCTTAAACTGCAATTACAGAGTTGAACAAGACTTTGAACCAGGAGACTTCATAGGGCTAGTTAAAGGCAAGTGCCCCAACTGCGGGGGATTAATGAAAATCAAGGCTATTTTCAGCGTAGAGACAAGTACTTAAAAACCCCTTATTCACTAGTAAAATAGTGGCGCCCGACTCGGCCATAGTGGCCGGGCAACACCCGGTCTCATTTCGAACCCGGAAGTTAAGCCGGCCACGTTAGGGCGGCCGTGAGGTCCGCGAGGCCTCGCAGCCGCCCTAAGCCGAGATCGGGCGCTGCTCAGGGGCCAAATCTCGGTGTGTTTATAAGTCTCCTTAGCGTAAATGTTGTATTGTGATGTTAGTAGTTTGTAGGGGGTGTCTGCGAAGCCGTGTTCTGCCCGAGATGCGGCTCAGTAATGGTGCCCACGAGGAAGGATGGTAGTATTTACTTGAAGTGTAGTAAGTGTGGCTACGAGGTAAAGGGTGATGAGTCTAAAAAGTACAATATTAGACACCAAGTAGAGCCCTCTAAGCGTGTTTTAACAGCTGTTGCGAGCGAGGCTAGAGAGTCTGGGCTTACTCCAGAAGAGCGTGAAATGCTGCGTGAGTACTACGAGGTTTTCCTCGAGGAGTTTGAGCGTAGTGAGGGGGAAGAGTCGGAGTCTGATTAAAGTCAGATGAGAGAAGATACTCGTCACTACTCAGTGCCGTCGCCAAACATCATTCACTACTCTTTATACTCGACTCTGTCCTATTAAGTAGTTTTGTAGTGAAGACCTTATTAGTGTGCACTAGTAGCTGGTATTTGGGAAGCGTTCATGGTTAGAATAGCTGTTGTAGACAGGGATTACTGTAAGCCAAGTAAGTGCAACTTGGAGTGCATAAGGCTCTGCCCAATTAACAAGAGTAAGAAGAAGAAAGCTGTAGACCTCGCTGAGGACAGGAGTAGAGCAGTTATATTTGAAGATGTCTGTGTAGGGTGTGGAATTTGCGTTAAGAAGTGCCCATTTAATGCAATATCAATAGTCAACTTGCCAGACGAGCTAGAGAAAGTCCTAGTACATAGATACGGGGAAAACACGTTTAAACTCTACAATTTAATAACACCTAAAATAGGCAGTGTGCTGGGGGTTATAGGCCGAAACGGATCCGGGAAATCTACCAGTATCAAGATACTATCTGGTCAAATCAAGCCTAATCTCGGGAGGTACAATAACCCTCCTGAGTGGGACGAGGTTATAAGGACATTTAGGGGAACAGAGCTTCAAACATACCTCTCTAAGCTGGCGAGTAACGAGATTAAAGCAGCCGTGAAGCCACAGTACATTGAGCCTGCGCGCAGAGTCTTAAAGGGAACAGTAAGAGACCTGCTTAGGAGAGCAGACGAGAGGGGGGTTTACAGTGATCTCGTAAAGGCGCTGGGCATGGAGAGAATCCTAGATAGGTCCATTAGTGAACTAAGCGGTGGCGAGCTACAGAAGCTCCTAGTAGCTGCTGTGTTATCGAAGAACACTAATGCATACTTCTTTGATGAGCCCTGTAGCTATCTTGATATACGAGAGAGGCTCAGAGTAGCCAGGGTTATTACAGAGTTTGCTAAACCTGCTGAAAATTACGTGGTTGTTGTTGAACACGATCTAATGATCCTGGACTACATATCAGATTACGTTGTAGTAATGTACGGTGAACCCGGCGTATACGGAGTGTCCTCGAAGCCCTACTCTACAAGAGCTGGCATAAACTACTATCTTAAGGGTTACTTACCGGCTGAAAATATGCTTATTCGTGAAGAGGAGGTGAAATTCAAGATCTCTACTAGAGAGGAGAGTACTGCCAAGCAAGAATACCCTGTTCTAGAGTGGAGTAACATGGGGTACACTTATCCATCCTCGAAATTCCGGCTAATAGTCCCAGCTGGTAGAGCTTATAGCGGTGAAGTTATAGGGATCCTCGGCCCTAATGGTATTGGCAAAACCACTTTTATTAAACTACTCAGCGGTGAGCTAAATCCCTCGTCTGGAGATGTTTTAATTAAACCCGAGAAAGTCGCGATTAAACCTCAAGAGGTCTCACCAGCTATAATGAGCGAAGAGACTGTTCTAGGTAATTTAAAGAAGGCCTCTCAACTCGCTGTAGACCCCTCTTCGTGGCTCTATGTCGAGCTAGTGAAGAGAATGAGAATTAATAGAATGCTGGATAGGAAAATAAGTGATCTCAGTGGGGGTGAACTGCAGAAAGTAGCTGTAGCAGTAACACTTGCTCAAGAGGCAGATGTATACATTTTAGATGAGCCATCAGCATACTTAGATGTCGAGGAGAGAATCACGGTAGCTAGAGTTATTAGGAGAATTGTCGAGGAAAGGCGTAAAACAGCTATAGTTGTCGAGCACGATTTAATGCTACAGGCTTTTGTCGGCGATAAGATAATGGTTTTCTGGGGAGAGCCCGCAGTTGAGGGAAGAGCGTCTCAGCCGCTTGATCCACGAGAGGGGTTTAACCTGCTACTTAAAAGTCTCGACGTGACTGTTCGCAGAGACCCTGAGTCTGGTAGGCCGCGTATTAATAAACCGGGGTCTGTTTTAGACAGAGAACAGAGGCAAAGGGGACTTTACTACACTGTAGACTAGGAGAGACCTCTTTTAAATATCTGTGTGAAGGTTTCGTAGTAGGCTTACTAAAAATACTTTATAAACCCTTAATCAATTATTTAAAAGTGGGGAGACTATGGCTGAGAGGGTAACGCTCTCAGTTATAAAGGCAGATGTGGGTAGTATAGCGGGGCACCACGTTGTACACCCAGATCAGCTCGCGGCGGCTACTAAAATTCTCGCCGAGGCTAAGCAGAAGGGGATTATAATAGACTTCTACGTGACTCATGTTGGTGACGACTTACAGCTAATAATGACTCACACTAAGGGCCCAGATCACCCCGATATACACGGATTAGCCTGGGAGGCATTTCAGGCAGCGGCTAAAGTAGCACGTGAACTTAAGCTCTACGCTGCTGGACAAGACCTACTCTCCGAGGCTTTTTCCGGTAATGTGAGAGGACTAGGACCGGGCGTTGCAGAGCTCGAAATGGAGGAGAGGACATCAGAGCCTGTGATAACATTTCACGCTGATAAAACAGAGCCTGGCGCGTTTAATTTACCGCTATTCAGGGTCTTCGCAGATCCATTTAACACAGCGGGCCTCGTAATCGACCCGAAAATGCACAGTGGATTCGTATTCGAGGTCTACGATGTAGTAGAGTCGTCGAGTGTCCTATTGAAGGCTCCGGAGGAAATGTACGACATACTCGCGCTCATCGGGACAACTGGGAGGTATATTGTCAGGAGAGTGTACAGGAAGAGCGATAACTTACTAGCAGCCGTAGTGAGCGTTGAGAGACTAAGCTTAATTGCCGGTAGATATGTTGGTAAAGACGACCCGGTCGCCATAGTGAGAGCTCAGCACGGTCTACCAGCAGTAGGTGAAGTTCTCGAGGCTTTTGCCTTTCCACACTTAGTAGCTGGCTGGATGAGGGGTAGTCACTACGGCCCACTAATGCCTGTTCCAATGAGATACGCTAAAGTCACTAGATTCGACGGACCGCCCAGACTAATAGCTCTCGGTTGGAATATTAGTCGAGGAAAACTCATAGGTCCCGTAGACCTGTTTGACGACGTGGCGTTTGATGAGGCGAGAAGGCAAGCTCAGATCATAGCTGATTACATTAGAAGACACGGCCCCTTCATGCCGCACAGACTTGGACCAGAGGAAATGGAGTACACGACGCTACCCGACGTGTTAGAGAGGCTAAAGGAGAGATTCGTGAAGCAAGAAGCTCGAAAGTAGAGTGGAGGCTACGTAATCTGAAAGTAAAAATATGAGTCGAGGTGTTTTTTCTGGAGGCTCTTAAACCCATATTAGCTATTAACTTTAAAGCATATTATCCTCACAGCTTTGGCGCCTACGCTCTGAGTATTACCCGGGCTGCCATTAAGGTTAAAGAAGAGCTCAGGGACATCGAGGTCATTTTAGCACCCCCGTTCACTGAGCTCTACAGAGTTCTTCGAGAAGTTGAGGGTAGAGAGGTCAAGGTTTTTGCTCAGCACGCTGATCCCTTTGAGCCCGGCGCTGTAACGGGCTATATTCCCCTAGAAGGCCTCAAAGATCTCGGAGTTAACGGGGTTATTTTAAATCACAGCGAGCACAAGCTTAAACTAAGCGAGATCTTCTACTTAATCAGAAAGGCTCGTACACTAGGACTCGAAGTACTGGTCTGTGCTGATGAGCCTGAAATAGGAGCCTCTGTGGCTGTCTTAGAGCCAGACATGATAGCTGTTGAGCCCCCTGAGCTCATAGGTACAGGTATTAGTGTGAGTAAGGCTAAGCCGGAGGTTATAACGAGAAGCGTCTCACTCATAACTAGAGTAAATCAACGTGTTAAAGTCCTCACGGGGGCTGGGATTAGTACTGGCGAAGACGTATACGTAGCTATAAAGTTAGGAACAGTGGGCATCCTAGTAGCATCGGCTATAGTTAAGGCGAAAGAACCCTACAGCGTTATTAGAGAAATGGCAATTAACGCTATAAAGGCGTTCGAAGAAACTCATAAAAAGCCATACTAGATATATAGACGTCGAAGCCGCCGTAGCTCAGCCTGGTAGAGCGCCGGCCTCGTATGGGCCTAGAGAAACCGGGTCGAGAAAGCCGGTGGTCGCGGGTTCAAATCCCGCCGGCGGCTCTGTTTTAATTGGTGTCCGGGTAGCGGGATCAGCGTTACTTAATATATTTTTATTTATAAATGCATTCCTTTGGAGGATTAGTTAGAGTAGGGGACTTAGATATGAAATGGCTACTTGAGGAGGAGTGGGAAGAAGAGTGGGAGGAAGAGGAGTGGGAGGAGGAAGAGTGGGAAGAAGAGTGGTGAGGAGTCCTAGGTTAGAGAAATAACTAACAGGACGTTTTTTACCATTGAGCTCATTGTTGCCGGTTTCTCTAGGAGAATTTCTCGTTTGAGAGTAATGCACTTATCTAGGTTAACTGGCTTACTATCTACTCCTACCAGGTAGTAGTGCTGACTTGACTTAAAGTGCTTTTCGAGAATTTCAACGAGGTCGTCTATTTGAGCGGTGCCGAGAATTAGAGCGGACAGTAGTAACCCCTTATTTCTAATTCTGTGTTGCCTCGCACCGTGAATTACGTAGTGTACTACTCCTTGAACTACTTGGTGAGGACTAGTGACGCTAGTTACAGGTATAATTGCGAGTGGGGATGAACCATTAATTCCTCGAGCGAGTAACTCGTTTTTTAACTCCCCGCTTAGCTTTTCACACAGGAATACACACGCCTTTACTTTGATCGGCTCATCACGCCACTTAATGCCTAATTCTAAGTATTCTTCCTTGAAAAACCACTCAAACAATTTTAGCTCTTAACCTCCTCTACTGCTTCTTCCGTAGTGGGCTTTCTCGCCTTCTGTGTAATCGACACTAAGTGTGTTATGTAGCCAGCGATCTGGTTTCTCAGCTTTTTAGAAGTAACGGCTACGAGTTTCGAGACTACTAGTTTGTTGTGTTGAAAGTCCCTCGTAAATAGATCAGGGTACTTTTCAAGCAGATTTCTCGCCACTCTCTTAACCAGCTTAGTTCTAACTTTTCCCATACCTAAAGCACCCCTCAACTCAATGTCTCCTCAAAGCTTATAAGACCTATATAAAGCTAAACTCCTCTCGGAGTGAGAGTAGCTCCTTGGAGTGGAGATTGTTGAGTCACAGTTAATTACCACTAGCTTTTTATACTATTCACAGGTGTATTGTCTACTTTCGAGTAGGATACTATGGTGGGGGCATTGGACTTTAAAGTTAGGGATCTCTCGTTGGCTGATCAGGGAGAGTTGAAGATCAAGTGGGCCGAGAACTGTATGCCTGTTTTACTTCTTCTCAGAGATATGTACTCGGAGTCGAAGCCCCTCTCGGGTATTAGAGTCGGAGCAGTTTTACACGTTACTAAAGAGACAGCGGTTCTGGTATCTGCACTTAAAAGCGCCGGCGCCGAGGTATTCCTCGCGGCGAGTAATCCTCTGTCAACACAGGACGACGTGGCAGCGGCTCTTGTTAAACGAGGTATTCACGTATATGCCTGGAGGGGGCAAACACGCGAGGAATACTACTGGTGTATTAGAAGAGTTGCCGAGAGCAAACCCCACGTGGTTATAGATGACGGAGCAGACCTACACGCACTAATACACGACGAGTACGCTGACTTAGCTGAGGGGATCTATGGAGGTACAGAGGAGACTACAACGGGAGTGAACAGGCTTAGAGCACTAGAGTCGAAAGGCGCTTTAAAGTACCCGGTGATAGCTGTAAATGACTCGTACACGAAGTTCCTATTCGACAACAGATATGGTACAGGGCAGAGTACTATTGACGGTATTCTCAGGGCCACAAACATTCTCCTCGCCGGAAAAGTAGTAGTAGTGGCGGGCTACGGCTGGGTTGGCAGGGGAATAGCTATGAGAGCGCGCGGCATGGGAGCTAGGCGCGTTATAGTGACAGAGGTGAATCCTATTAGGGCTCTTGAAGCCCTCTACGACGGCTTTGACGTCATGCCTATGAGTAAAGCTAGTGAAGTCGGCGACGTCTTTATCACGGCGACGGGTAATATAGCCGTTATTAGAAGAGAGCACTTTGAGAAAATGAAAAACGGGGCTATTCTAGCTAACGCGGGGCACTTCAACGTTGAGATCTGGATACCAGACCTCGAGGAACTCGCAGTTGAGAAGAAGCAGATCTTACCGAGCGTAGTCGAGTACAAATTGAGGGATGGAAGATGCCTGTATTTACTAGCTGAGGGCAGATTAGTTAACTTGGCATCCGCTGAGGGGCACCCGAGCGAGGTCATGGATATGAGCTTTGCTAACCAGTTCCTAGCAGTAAAGTACGTTGTTGAAAATAGAGGTAAACTACCTGTTAAAGTACTGAGATTACCCATTGAGCTAGACGAAATGGTTGCGAGACTTAAACTAAAAGCAATAAATGTTGAAATAGACTCTCTAACTCCACAACAACAGGAGTACCTACAGTCGTGGAAACACGGAACGTGAGTATTTAGAGGTGGGCCCGCGGGGATTTGAACCCCGGACCACCCGGTTATGAGCCGGGCGCTCTACCTGGCTGAGCTACGGGCCCTTGTTCCACTATAGTAGCCTTACTTAGATGGGTTTAAATTCTTTCACTTCTACTACTCTACTCGCTGTTTTACTTGACCCCTGATTTAATCAGCGCAATATACTTGCTTATCGCGTCAGCCGCGATAGCTCCATCCGCGGCTGCTGTTATGATCTGCTCTAACTTGTATTTGTATGGGCCGCCTGCAGCGTCGCCTACGACGTATATGCCTTTGAGAGAAGTTGACCTGTCGATGTTTACTACTGCTCGCCCCTCTTCGTCAACTTCTAAATTGAGTTTCTTAAAGAACTCTGTTGGGGGTTTTAGCCCAATCTCCACGAAAACCCCGTCTACTTTTATATATCGCTCTTCACCGGTCTTTAAGTTAACTACTCTTATACCCTCCACAGCGTTTTCGCCCACAATTTCCTTCACGGTAGAGTCTACTATGATCTCTATTCTCCTGTTGGTGAGTGCGGCGTCAACGTATACTTTGAAGGCTCTAAAGGTGCTCCTCCTGTGAATCAAGTAGACCTTGTTAGCTATATTTGCAAGAAATAACGCCGCTGTGAACGCCGAGTTACCACCACCTATTACAGCTACATCTTTACCCCTGTACAGTGGGCCGTCACATATAGCGCAGTAAGAAACACCTTTACCTAGGAGTCTATCCTCGCCTGGTACACCAAGTTTACGCTTCTCACTACCCATAGCTAAGACAACGGCGTAGGCGCAGAGAACTCGATTAGTATTTTTGAGTTTAACACACCAGTAGTAGTCCTCGGGACTACGCTTAAAAACATCTACTACCTCGTCTAGGATCACTGGGACACCGTACTTTTTAACATGCTTGAAAAACCTATCGGCGAGATCAGCCCCCTTTACATCGGGGAGACCTAGATAGTCGTCTACTACAGGGGCCTCCGCGACTAGGCCCCCAATAGTCTTCGTGATAACTACAGTGTCTAGTCCCAGCCTAGCACAGTAGAGTGTTGCTGTTAAGCCAGCTGGACCCCCTCCCACGACAATAACGTCGTACTTGTCCCTCGTGATCTCGGAGGTAGACGGGATCATTGAGGTTCTTAGTTTAAAGCTCACACTCTCACCTTGTTTTTCTTCATGTTAAGCGATTTTAACTTTGACCCTGCTTACTCCTAGAGATCTCGTAGACTAGTATCCCGGCTACGGCCACAGGGGATATACCTCGTGGTATTTCACTAGGCCACACAGTGCTGACTACACTTAGTTCTCTCGGGGAAGGCTCTTGCTCACCAGACGAGATTATAATAGCTTTCTTCTCACTCTCCTTGATAATAGAGGGTAGGCTTACTAGTGCACCGCTCTCTTCAAGATAGTATACTTGTTTACACGTTAAGACGTCTACGAGGTCTTTTATCTCGGGGAGTAGTATTAGGGGTTTACCAAGCCTATAAGACAGTTTATACGCCTCTGGGACACCCACCTGGGCGGCCGCTCCATAGGGCTTTATTATAACAGGTACGAGTAGTGGAGAGGCGTACACAGTCTTCACAAACTCTAGTAGCTTTTGAACACTACTTGGAGCGTAGAGCGCTACGTATACTTCACTCAATACACATCACCCGAATCCAGTACTCTCTGTGTGTAGAGTGCAATTGCCGTTGCCAATGGCACGGGGACTGCTTCACCAATCATATTGTACTGTGAGTCTCTACCTCCAGTAAAAGTAAAGGTATCTGGAAACCCCATTAGCCTAGCTTGTTCACGTACAGTTAAAAGCCTGTTTTCAAACGGGTGAATAAATCTTGAAGAACCCATAACTGTGGGTGCGAGATCATTAGGATCTAGTTTAATGAGATTCGGTATGGGCTTCTTTGAGCCGTGAAAGTAGACTAAAGCCTCACCCCACTTCTTGCGGACTGCTCTACGTAGCTTCCTATAGGGAAGTTCTGGTGGGGGGTCGTGATTAGGGATAACAGCTGTTGGCGGAGGTAGATCGCTTAGTGCCTCACCAACAGTTACGGTTTTTTCGACTCTAGGGGGCTTTATTGGAATATTTGAAATGAAAACTCTTCTACGCCTACTCGGAGTTCCGTAGTCCTCAGCACTGAGCAAGTTGAAGTACACTTGTTTATAACCAAGTCTTCTAAACTCATACATTAACGCCTCTCTGAGACCGCCTTCTAATATAGCGGGCACGTTCTCCATGATGAAAACTCGCGGTTTGTAGTACCCGACTATTCTAATAAAGTGTAGTACTAGTTGTCCCTGGGGGTCAACGTAGAGCCTGTCTAGTGGACTCCTCTCTCTACTCGGATTAGCTCCTGTAAATGGCTCACACGGTGGGCTGCCAATAATCAGATCTACTTCACCGGGCCCTGCGATCTTGAAGAGATCGCTTTCGCGGAGGTTTCTCACGTCTTCTACTAGTACAAGTGTCTCTGGGAAATTCACCTTGTAGGTCTCAGTAGCTGGTTTGAAGTTATCAACAGCTAGTACAGGCTGAAATTTCCCCGTTAAGTAGAAGCCTAGCGAAAAACCCCCAGCACCCGAAAACAAGTCTATGAACGCGTATTTTGACATATTAGTACCGTGATCTCTCGATCTTCTTTATTAAGTAATCTAGCTTCTCAATACTCTCGGCGATCACCTTAAAGCGCTTATCTCTATCTACCTCCTCGGTGAGCAATGAACCGTCGTGTGGGCAGTAAAAGTCGTTTACGTAAGCGTCTTCGAGAGTATAGATCTTTTTGCACGTGGGGCACTTGTAAATAGTGTTATTGGATTCAAACTTTAATCGCAAATCCAGCTTCTCCTTAGCTCTCTTCAGTTTTTTAACTATAAACGCTACTAGTGCGGGCTTATTAAGTCTCCAAAGGTGGAGTGTGCTTTCACCGACTTTCACCTTGTCGGGAAATACAATGGCCTCGTCGCTTAAGTACTGTAGAATTTTGCGCCCCTCGTTAGATTTTATACTCGTGTCCTGCGAGAGAGTTTCTTCGACTACGTACTCGTTCTTCATGAGGTATGTTAAGAGGTCATTTGAGTTCTTGCCGTATATCTCCGCAATTATGGATTTAGCTATTTTAAACAAGTCGTCTTCACTTGGATCAGTTATTTTAGCGGTGTCATCACGACTTCGCGTTGTTTTAGACAATTTTAAACCACCATTCACTTGTTATTTTTGTTAAACAACCTAATTTTTCTTTCGCCTCGCTGAGTGGTCTCGAAGAGCTACTATTTCTGCGCGTTGGCCAACAGCGATGGTCTCTACTTGAGATCTTTACTTGTTTATTGAAATAATATTTATATAGAAGTCTTCTAAATTAATGTACGTGGCTGTAGAGTAGGTGGTTTAAGTGGCTGCAGAGCCTACTGGAATCCCTGTTTTAATATTAAAAGAGGGAACTCAGCGCACAGCTGGTAGAGATGCTGTTAGAGTAAATATACTAGCAGCGAGAGCCGTTGCAGAGATGGTTAAGACTACTTATGGTCCTAAAGGAATGGATAAAATGCTGGTAGACACTCTCGGCGACGTCACGATCACGAATGACGGCGCTACAATATTAGACAAGGCTGAAATCCAGCACCCGGCTGCAAAAATGCTTGTTCACGTAGCTAAGAGCCAGGATAGCGAAGTGGGTGATGGAACAAAGAGGGCAGTTATATTTGCTGGCGAGCTATTAAAGTACGCGGAGGAGCTCCTCAACAAGAACATTCACCCAACAACAATAATATCAGGCTACAGGAAAGCAATGGAGGAGGCTCTGAGACTAATTGAGGAGATAGCAATACCAATAGACATTAACGATGAAGAAACGCTTAAGAAAGTAGCTAGAACAGCCCTAACTAGTAAAGCGGTACACGACGCTAGAGAGTACCTTGCCGAGTTAGCTGTAAAAGCCGTTAAGCACATAGCAGAGCAGAGGGGTGACAAGGTTTACATAGACATCGACAACGTCCAGATCATTAAGAAGTACGGAGGCTCGCTAATGGATACTCAGCTAGTACACGGCATAATACTAGATAAGGAAGTAGTTCACCCAGGTATGCCTAAGAGAGTTGAAAACGCTAAAATAGCTCTTCTAGACGCGCCTCTAGAAATAGAGAAGCCCGAAATAGACGCTGAGATCAGAATAAGCAACCCCACACAGTTAAAGGCTTTTCTACAGCAGGAAGAGGAGATTCTGTCTAAGCTCGTCGACAAGATCACAGAGGTAGGCACTAATGTCGTTATAACGCAGAAGGGTATTGATGAGGTTGCTCAGCACTTTCTCGCTAAGAAGGGTATTTTGGCTGTGAGGAGAGTTAAGAGGAGTGATCTCGAGAAGCTGGAGAGGGCTACGGGCGGAAGAATAGTCAGTAACATAGAGGACTTAAAGCCCGAAGACCTAGGCTACGCAGCCCTAGTAGAAGAGAGAAAAGTCGGAGAGGACAAAATGGTCTTTATTGAGGGGTGTAAAAACCCGAAAGCAGTGGGTATACTACTAAGAGGTGGATTAGAGAGACTTGTAGACGAGGCCGAGCGTAGTTTAAGAGACGCTCTCTCAGCGGTCGCGGACGCTATTCGCGACGGTAAAGTAGTAGTGGGTGGTGGAGCAATAGAGATCGAGCTCGCAAAGCACTTAAGGAAGTTTGCTGTTAAAGTCGGCGGTAAGGAGCAGTTAGCCATTGAGGCCTTCGCGAGGGCTCTTGAAGGACTCGTAGTAGCACTAGTAGAAAACGCCGGCTTAGACACTGTCGAAATGCTCATGAAGCTGAGGAGCTCTCACGAAACGGAGGGCAATGCCTGGATTAGTGTTGACTTAAGTAATGGGCAACTCGTAGACATGTTTAAGCTAGGCGTGTTAGAGCCAATGTCTGTTGTTGCAACGGCTATTAAAGGTGGAACCGAGGCAGCTACAATAATCTTAAGAATAGACGACATAATAGCGGCTAGTAAACTAGAGAAGAAAGAGGAGGTCGGCAAGAAGCCTGAGGAGAAGAAAGAAGAAGAGTAGAATTACTACTCGACTTTAATTAATATGGGCTTTTTTAAACTAATAGTAGTGTACACGGCTTCACCTACGTCTAGATACGGTACTAGCGTAATAAAAGAGTAATCCATGTATATGGTTTTTTCAACTGCATCTAAGTCTTGTTTGGATTTAACAGAGTGTATTATCTTAGTATTAGTATTAGCTAGGGCATCCTCTACTAGTTGAGATATCGACTGCGCCAAGATCACTAGCCCCACTTGAAACTTGCGGATTTCTCTCAGCATTTCACATATAGGCTTAACAGGGGCCTGCCTTGAGAGGTAGTTTTGAGCCTCCTCAAGAACTACTAGTAGGGGTTTTAGCCTCCTAGTAGAATAATCAACTAAGCGCTTAACTAGTAGAGAAGCATAGAGCCTTTTAACCGAGAGATCACTTATTACGCTAACGTCCACGACGAGGGGTTCGCGCCGACCCTCCACTATTCCACTTAGTGCCTCATCCTGGGCATTGTATACTTTGAAGAGATCACTGTACCCGCCTCTAGATATTAGACTAAGCTTTCTATGTAGTGACAACTTAGACTCTCTAAACCAAGAAGATTCCTCGGGAAGAGCCTCGACAAGGTCTAGTAAGCTCTCTACAGACTTGATCTTAGAGGGACCCTTCTGCCCAATTACCTTCTCTAAAATGTACTCTTGAGGTGGTGTTAACTCAAATATACTACTCATAACGCTTAATTCCCCTGGCTCTCCTGTGAGAAGCTGTAGGGGTAGTTCACGCGGCTCTATGAGAGTGTATTCAGAGAGCACTTTGCTGTACTCTCCATGCCAGTCCACGACGAGAACTGGTACTCTTAGATCTCTACACACGCGCTCGGCTATTCTCGAAGCCGTGTAAGACTTACCCGATCCCGTGGTGCCGGTGATCAAGATGTGCCTGAAGAGGGCGCTTTTATACAGCTTAGCCGGGTATTCTGGAATGTGGTTTAGTACTCTCCCAACAACCACGTATGGTTCATTGCTATCTCGCTCCTCTAGTGGTACTTGCTGCTCTGGGTATTTAACACGCGTTTCCTGTACTGGTGGAATAATGTAACCAGCGGGGAGTCTTCTCAGAAAAAATTCTTAATGGCCCCTGTGATAGTCGTGAAGACACTCCTAGAGGAATAGGTCTCTACGTCTATTGTCTTAAACGTAGACTTCACGAGAGTAACAAGTAGCTGAGACTCCTCTCTAACACTCTCGTCTTTACCCCTAATAACTATAAGCCCTTTAACATCCCCCCTGCTAATCTTCGAGATTGTAATGTACTCGACGTTCCTACTAAGTTGAGACCTAGTCTTTATAACCTCACTGAGCTCTCTCAGCTCGCTCTCAACGTCTACATCTCTACTATTCAAGACACGGTAAAGTCTCAACACGACTTCGCGCTCAGCCAAGTTAACACCCCCCTAACGAGTAAGTGAGTGTACTTAAAACGACTCCGCGGGAAAGCTTTAAATTGGACTTTAGAGAGGAGGGTGAAAGAATTCCCAGGTTGACTTTTTCTGTTAGCTTAAAGCGAGTGCTTTCGTAGAGATCCCGTTGAGATGTGGTTACTTAATGTTCGCCCCCACGTAGACGTGATCCATGCTCTTGTAGTCTAGTGGTTTTTTACTCTTTAAAACAACGAGTAGACCGTGAAGTGATACTATTACTCGGTTAATTTCTCCGATCGGCGTGTTTGAGAGGACGTAGCCGTGAGCGCAGAAATAGTAGTTTAAACACGTCTCCTTGTCACTAGTTATACTTAGAACTAGTTCTGCTCCCGGAGACGGCCTCTTCACGACATCTTCGTGGAACTCTACTTCAACCTCATCTACTCCCTCTCTACACACACCTCTCACTCTGTAAATTCTCGGAACGCGAAGCGGAGTAATCTCCTTAATACTGCACTCTATTTCCAATGGAATCCCCTAGTAACATAGAGTTAAGTTATTTGCTTTTAAATAAAATTACTTGTATATCAAATAGAAACCACAGGTGGACTAAATGTCCACAGTTGATGCTTCAAGGAGACTAATAAACGAGCTCGTAACGCTACTAGATAGGAGAATAAGAGTAGTTCTAGTAAACGGCAAGCAGTACGAGGGTGTGCTAGTAGGGTTTGATCACCCTTCTCTAAATATACTGCTAAAAAGCGTCACAGACGAGAGTGGTTTAAAGTACTCTAAGATAATTGTAAAGGGTGAGAGGATCTCTGAGATAATAGCTGTAGAAGAGCCGCTGTTCGACCCCGAGGAGTTTAAAGAGTTCTTGCTGAGAGAGCTTAAGCTGCAAGAACACGCAGTGAAGGTCATCCCAGAGGCCAGGTCAGTGGAAGTGCTAGGTAGATATAGAGTCAGCGAGGAGGGTGTTATGGGATCAGGCGCCATGGCTGAAACACTATATGGTGTTTACAAGAAGTACATTGAGTTAAAAAAGAAGGGTATGCAAGGTTAATGAGAAGTGTTTTTTGAAGTCAAGAGAAGAGACTTGGCGGGTAGAATAGGGAGGCTTTTTACTCGCCACGGGGTTTTAGAGACTCCAATAGTCCTCCCCGTAGTAGATCCCGCGAGACAGGTACCGGAACTCGGAGTTATTAGTAAAGTGGGGTTTAACGGCATAATTACAAACGCCTACTTATTCTACAAGAGAAACCACGGTGTAGTTAAGAATATACACAGTGAGCTCAACTGGGATAATGTCATTATGACTGATTCCGGCGGCTACCAGATCCTTGTGTATGGTGATATAGACGTTGATAACAAGACTGTTGTCGAGTACGAGAAGGCCATAGGCTCAGACATCGCGGTTATACTAGACATACCAACTGGTAGTAAAATGAGCCGTGAAGACGCGGAAAAAGCTGTTTTAGAGACATATAAGCGCGGACTAGAGTCCCTGCCCCTCATAGAGGATAGTGAGCAACTGTGGGTGTACCCTGTTCAAGGAGCCCCCTATATAGACCTGTTGCGGAGATCGTCGAAACTAGCTACGAGACTACCCTATCACATATACGCTGCGGGTTCACCTACAGTAATGCTAGAGAAGTACAAGTACGCTGAACTAGTAGAGATAGTTGCCACGGTGAGGGTAAACACGCCACTAGACAGACCTCTTCACGTATTTGGTGTGGGACACCCGATGATAATACCCTTCCTCGTGGCGGTGGGTGCAGACATGTTTGACTCCGCAAGCTACGTGCTGTACGCGAGAGATGGGAGATATCTCGTTGAGGACGGTACTAGGAATATACGTGAGCTCGAGTACTTCCCATGCTCTTGTCCAGTTTGCTCAAAGTACACACCACGCGACCTACTAGAAGCACCGCGCTATAAGAGAGAAGAGCTCTTAGCACTACACAATCTCTACGTGCTATACGAGGAGATTAAGCGTGTTAAACAGGCTATTAAAGAGAACAGGCTCTGGGAGATGTTAGAGTGGAGAGCTCACGCGCATCCAAGTCTAAGAGAGGCTTTTTCTGTTTTACTAAAGTACCTCAGGTTCCTAGAGAAATTGTCGCCGCGAGTAAACCCAGGCGGCAAAGCCCTACTAGTTGTAAGCGAGTTTTCACAGTATAATCCCAAAGTCCTCATTAACGCTGAGGGCGCGGGAAGCCTTCTCTCCAAGCAAATTAGGGGCAAGCTAGTTATTATACTACCAGCCTATAAGAAGCCCTATACTACTCAGAGCGAGTATAGAGTTCTCTCCGAGACCTGCAAGGAGTGTAAGCATGTTAAAATAGTCTTCTTGCACCCTGTTCTCGGCTTAATACCGCCCGAGCTCACTTCAACATATCCATTTTACCAGCACGAGTCCCGTATCTTAAAGAATACTATTAGTTTTAAAGCTCTGAGAAACCACTTAAAGCCACTTATAGAAGGCAGGCCCTCAAAAGTCATAGTATTAGCCGCTGCCTGGCTTAGAGGAAGAATAGCTGAGAAGATCTCAGAGGCAATAAAAACCGCAAATATTGAGGCTGCTACATGTAAGTTGAACGAGGCCTCTTCTCTAATTCATCAATAGTTCTTCTAAATCTCTCTTTTTCAGCCTCAATAGCTTCGAGTAGAGCTGCCTCCTCCATGAGCTTATCTGTTTTTACTTTAACTCCGAGAATACTCGCGATAACATCTACCGCTATGGCGCTAGCGCGTGGATCGGGTTTAAACGGCTCAGTGAAGGGGAGTATAACCAGCCCTCTTAAACCGTAGGCTTTTGTGAACAGCATTGTGAGAGCTAGTAGCCCCATAATGTACCTGTCTTCGAGAATATTAGCTTCGAGTTTAGTTAGAGGGTTGTTTATTGGAACCCACCGGTACTTCTCATCTGGATGAGTCCTGTACTCCTGATCCAAACCTCCTACTAGTATAACCTCTCTAGCCCTCAGCCTCTTAGCGAAGCGGGCTATGAAATCAGTGTACGCGGTCTTCTCTACGTCGCTTGGAATGGCATTGTTAACTACGACAACGACCTTATTGCTCCCTACCTTGTCAGCGTAGATCTCGAACGGATAGATCAAGTCGTGGTCCCTTGTGTACATTGTAAAGTCTGGCATGTACTTTGTCTTGATAAAACCAACTTTCTTCAAACCCAGCTCTCTAGCTAAGTAGCGCGTTGTAATATAACCCACTAGCCCGAATCCGTGATAACCTGTGATAAAATACGAGTCCTTGTACTCGTCGAGCTTAAAGGACTCAACTAGAGGTATAAACCTGATTCTCTTAACCACTACTCACACCCTCACGTACTCTTACGGCCTCTCCGCGCTTATAGTACACTATTTCTCTCCCCGCGACTAGTGCTCTTCCAACCGCTAACAGCTTACCTGTGGAGTCTACAACGAGCACTTCGTCGTAAGGCCCTATCTCGGGATCCGCCATTAACACATGCTTACAGAAGAGCGTCTTACCCTTAGCTATAAAATCCGCGTACTCGTCTTTAACGTACACTCTCATGCGTGGATGAGGAAGGTAGTTATTTAAGACTACTCCTGCTGGAATGTAGAGATTAAATCTGTAGTCACGGGCTCTCAGTGCGAGGTATTTAGACCCAGACTCTAGGATTAGGCGTACACGGTTAGTATTAGGACTAACAACTACTTGCACGTCGTCGGGAATTAGCAGGGAACCCGGTATTTTAAACTGTAGCTCTGCAATACCCCTTAGCTCTAGTAGCTCGTCTTCTGTTGGCTTTCTTATTATCAATAGTTTACACCTACTTGTATACGAGCTTTACTTCGCCACCACGTAGTTCATAGTCTGAATTTCTTAGTGTCTTTTTATTTTTGACTTTCTCTATGCCCTTTAAGAGATCCTCGAAGACAACGTAATTTCTTCCACACCTAATTGCGTAGTACCCCGCCTCTATTACTGCTAATCTAATCTCGGCCCCGGTAAAGCCCTCTGTTAACTCGGCGAGTAAGTCGTAACTCACAGGCTCCTTAATCTTTACACTTCTTAAATGCACGCGAAATATCTCCGCTCTGCCCTTTCCACTGGGCAGGGGAACCTCTATTATTCTGTCTAGTCTACCGGGCCTCAGAATAGCTGGGTCTAAAATATCAATTCTATTTGTCGCGCCAATCACCTTGACTCTGTCTAGTGGCTTGAAGCCATCTATCTCTGCTAGTAGCTGCATAAATGTCCTCTGGACTTCTCTCTCGCCACTTGTCCCTATTTCTAGTCTCCTAGAGGCTATAGAGTCCAATTCGTCTATGAAAATAATCGCGGGGGCTTTTCGCCTAGCGTAATTAAAGAGCTCTCTAACTAGTCTAGCTCCTTCCCCAATGTACTTTTGAACTAGCTCACTCCCTACTAGAGCGATAAAGGTGGCATTACTCTCAGCGGCTACTGCTTTAGCTAGTAGTGTCTTGCCGCAGCCTGGTGGGCCGTACAGTAGTACTCCCTTGGGGGGCTCTATACCCAGCTCAGCGAAGATCTCGGGGTTTCTCAGAGGTAACTCGATGACTTCTCTCAGCTCACGGATCTGCTCGTCAAGCCCCCCTATATCGCTGTACCTGACATTGGGCTTTTCTATAACCTCCATTAACTGTACTAAAGGATCTGCGCGGTCTGGTAGAATATCGACTATAGCTGAACCACGCTGGTTTAAGGCTACTCTACACCCAGGTCTTAGGCGCGAGGTGTCCACGCCGTTAACGACGGTGACAACGAGATTTGGTCCACTAGTGCTCTTTACTACTACTCTACCATCCGGGATTAAGTCCTCAACATAGGCCTCTATGAGGGGTGGTGCTAGTAGCTTTTCGATTTCACTCCTGTAGTAATCTATTTTACGCAGTAGCTTCTTGCGCTCTTCTTCTAGTTGCTTGACTCTTAACTCTAAGTACTTTGTGTAGTCCTCTTCGCTCTCTATGAGCACGCCAATTTCTTTCCCGCCACTACTGATCTCCGGGTCTCCGTAGTCGTTACTCATAATTAAGCCCGTGAATATAATGGTCTAATAAGTATGTTTTAAGAAGGGGGGTTGAGTGTCATATTACTGTGAAATGTGTGGTAGAGAAGTAGACGCTAAGAGCGCTAAGAGAGTAGTTCTCGATGGCTCTCCCTTAATAATATGTCTAGACTGCTACTCTAAACTATCGAAGAAAACGACTATACGCAATGAGAGCGCGATTACCTCAACGAGTGCACTTAAATCTAAACGCCCCATTGCAGCTAGTGGAGAGTATAGATCAACCTCGCAGAGTTTAAAGCGTGCTGAGAGTTATGAGGTAGTAGAGAACTATCATCAACTAGTCAGGACTGCTCGTGAGAGGCTAGGCTGGAGCCAGGAGGTACTAGCTAGTAAAGTGGGTGAGAGTGTGAATACTATTAGGCGAATTGAGAGCGGCAAGTTGAAGCCTACTTTGGAGTTGGCTAGGAGGCTAGAGAGAGTACTTAGAGTTAAGCTAGTAGAGCCCGTTGTGGACTCCTCAGAGTACTCTTCACCCAGTGTTAGCGAGGATTTAACAATAGGGGATTTACTCGACACGGGAAAGCTGAGTAGGAGGAGTAGTAAGGGGTCGCGTTGAGAGTATATGTTGTCATACCTAAGAAGTACAGTAGGTTTATTGACGAGGAGTTAGCTCTAGTTAAAACGCTCTATAGTGATAGAGACATAGTTGGCTACAGTGTAGTGAAGAGTCAACCACGCAAAGCCTACTTGTCTAGTAGGAGAATCGAGGAGTTAAAGAAACTCGAGTTTGACAAGTTAATAGTAATGGATAGATTAAAGCCCTCTCAGCTAGTAAACCTCGCTAGGGAGATTAGGAGAGATGTCGTTGACAGAGTCTTACTAATACTAGAGGTTTTCGCCGCTCACGCTGGTTCTAGAGAAGCACTGTTGCAAATAGAGCTCGCAAAGCTCAAGTACACTCTGCCACTAGTTAAAGAAGCCATTAGGTACGCTAAGCTAGGTGAGCTTCACGGCTTTCTGGGTGCTGGTAGGTATGGGTATGAGAAGTACTACTTAATGTTGAAGAAAAAAGAGGCTCGTCTGAGGAGAGAAGCCGAGAATTTGCGCTTAATTAGAGACGTGCAGAGGAGAGCTAGGAGAGATCTGGGTTTACCACACGTCATTATTGTAGGGTATACTTGTGCAGGTAAGACGAGCTTGTTTAACGCTATAACTAATTTATCTCTCCCAGTAGGCCCCGAGCCATTCACTACACTAACGCCTAAAGCTTACAGAGTCAACTACAGAGATGTGAGCTTTATTCTGGTGGATACTGTTGGCTTTATAAGAGATGTTCCACCAGAGATTATTGAGGCCTTTTACGCCACGCTCGAGGAGGTCGCTGAGGCCGATCTCATTATAAACGTCGTCGACGCTTCAAAGCCTATTTACAGCGTCTTATATGAGATAGCAACTGGGAGTGAAATACTGAGGAAAATAGGTGCTCACGGAAAGCCAGTTATATATGCTCTTAATAAAATTGACAAGGTGTCGCCTAGTACCCCGGTGCTAGAAGAGGTTGTAAAGTATATTGGTAGTAGTGACGCCGTCATACCAGTATCCTGCACGAAGGGTATAAACATTAATGTACTATTAGAGAGAGTGCGTCTTGAACTGAGTAAAAAGGGGTTTCTCAATGAGGAAAATATACGTTTTAAGATATGGTCACAGGCCTGAGAGAGATAAGCGGGTAACTACTCATGTCGCGTTAGTAGCGAGGGCTTTTGGTGCTAGTGGTTTTATTCTGGGAGACGTAGTAGACGAGAGTGTCTACAAGAGCATTGTTAAAGTCCTAGAGTTGTGGGGTGGGGATCTCCACGTTGAAATGGGGGTTAACTCAGAGGAGTATTGTGTTTCCTGGAAGAGGAATAATGGTGTTATAGTCCACTTAACTATGTATGGGCTACACGTAGACGACATCATAGAGGAAATTAGGAGTACTAGTAGAGACCTACTCATAGTTGTCGGTGCAAAGAAGGTTCCAGGCTTCTTCTACGAGATAGCAGATTACAATGTAGCTATAGGGCATCAGCCGCACTCAGAGATAGCAGCACTAGCAGTATTCCTAGACAGGCTCTTCATGGGCAGAGAACTCTACTTAAAATTCCCCAACGCTAAACTAGAAATAACTCCATCACCCAGAGGAAAACTCATTAAGAGAACTAGAGAGCATTAGCTTTCAATTCTTTAGATTGTATTCTAAATGTGAACTTTTACCTGGGTTTCTTAATGTTGTATTCGTGATTCTATACTATGATTAGTGTTTATAGATCGATTCATAGTGATCATGGCTCTGATCAATTGTGCCCTTATAGTCTTCGAGTATTGTCTCGTTATCAACCACTATTACGAGCGTGTAGTTTACATTAATAATATGTTTACTGTATATAGTCACATTGCAGACGGTTTTATTCAGCCCCGGGTCATAGCTACATTTCTCATCCACTACCTGGCTTTCGAGAGAGTAGTCTACCGAGTCGTTAGCGTGGCCCCATATTGTTAGATTATACACGCTCTCCGCGCGTGTAAATATGTTCAGCCTCGCTGTTGGTGCATAAGTGAGAATGTTCAAGGGAACCACGGCCTCCTCGCTCGCGTTGGTGCATGGGTTGTGGATCGCCACCACCGTCTCCTCGAAGGTCTTATTGGAGGCAAGCCTTAGCTCAATTGGCGGTATGAGGTAGTAGTGGGGCATGCAGAGAGTTATATTGAGCTTCGTCAACCCCTCGTTGTCTCTCTCGCTCATTGGTAGTGGGTGTAGCTCGTACAGGGTGTAGCCCGTGCAGTTGAAGACGAGCTTCACGGCTACTAGACCAGTTAGAGACGAGTAGGGCCTGTAGTACTCGACGGGATCCATGTAGCTCGACAGCAACTCCACGACATAGAATAGGTCGGACCAGTGGCTGGTGTATAG